>JAEEGL010150342.1_pt1 | contig 51160 bp, 43 predicted proteins | sample 9134231 | NCBI WGS metagenome assembly JAEEGL01 (sample SAMN16246548, study PRJNA631951) | gut metagenome | biome: gut microbiome; feature: rumen; material: fiber-attached | host: Bos | place: Iran: Karaj | collected 2018-10
GGAGAGGGTGAATGACTTCTCGCTCGTGGCCGTAGCGTCTTCGTGTGTGGCACTGGCCGGCGTGACCTTGAGCCAGCCCGTCTGCCCCGCCGTTGCGGAGTAGTCCACCGCCCCTATCTGCACCGGGACGTTGCTCGTCACCTTCAGGACTGAGGTCTTGCCCGTCGTCTTCGCATTCGACTCGAAGTTCACGGCATCGGTGGAGGTGGTCACGCTGGCAGGGGTGCCGTTCTGCGAGACGGTGATGACGGCCACCTCGGTGTCTCCCCGCTTGACGGTGATCTTGCCGCTCCTCGACTTGAGGCTCTTGTTCTTGTCCACGCTCACCTTGAAGGCCTCTGTTTTTCCCTGAACACTAGGAGATGTAAACGTATTTTTGTCTATGCTGAACCATGCTGGTACTCCGTTCGTAGCATCATCAGTAAGAGATAGTGTCAAATCAGTATTACTCGTTATGGTGAAGTCTTTAGTACCGCCGTATGCATTTAATTGAAGATTGGTCGTGCTGAGCGTAAATATTATATTTGGAGGAAGTTGTGTTATAGTAAAGCTCTTATATTGTTGATTATAATCGCGATTTTTTATTTTAACAGTAGCTATTCGTTCAATAGATGATGTATTCTCCCCAATGGGCTTTAGAACGATTTGACCATCACCACTTCCTTTTCCATTGGAAGGCGAAACAATTTGCAACCAATTTCCTGAAGATGTAACTTCGACATCCCATCTGGCATTACTAAAGACATCACATGACAAATTGCTCGTTGATGTCGCATTTATGGTTTGGTCGCCTAATCCGATATCCAAAGTCGGAGCACGTTGTATGACAGTTATTGTCTTATCATCATCCAAATCATCACTTGACACACTAATCGTTGCGCGCCTAGCAGTTGCTGTAGAATTTGGTTTTACTTTGATTTGAATTGTGTTGCCGCTGCGAGTTGTTTCTACCCAACTTTCTGAAACAGAGGAGATCGTCCATGAACTCACATTCTCTGTTGTTACAGTGACATCCAAATCCCCTCCCATGGCCTCAAAATAAAGAGTTCCGTCGGGAGTAAAAGTCATGGTGGCTACACCTTGTCCGAACGTATTTATTCCAATCGTCGGAATGATGAAAAGAAGAATAAATCGGAGTTTTTTAATGATTTTCATAATGAATTATAGTATTTAGTTAATTGCTAATGATTATTTTTATTGTGTCAAATAAAATAAAATCGCTCCAAGGAGTATACTTATGATGGTCGATATTATTATCGTCAACCATGTCGAAGAAATACTGTTAGAGGTACTTTCTTCACTGTCAAGGGACATATTTATATCATCAGAGTAAGGGTAATAGCCTCCCATCTGAAGACTTTCTTCATCATTATCATCATTACCATCATAGAATTCTTTAGATTCGCTATATGTTGGCTTATCATTTTCTGTCTCTGCTTCCTTGATATGTTGCCTTTTATCATACTGGCATTGCATTAGTTCTTGTTCATTATTCAAGAATTCCGAGTCGGATTGAGACTTCTCTATATCTGTCTGTACCTCTCTTTGGATACTATCCTCTTGTTTTCGAATATCGAGTCCACAATTGGGACAAAACTTACTCTTTAGGGTTATGATTTCATGGCATCGTGGACAAATAGTCTGCTGATTTTCTGGAATATTTACGGACTGTGCTTCAGATAGTACCTCCTCAGGGATATCTATATCTCGTTGCTCATTTATTGGAGTGACATTTTGTGTTGGATGCTCTACTTTTCCCTCCAAATTAAGAGAACTTCCACATAAGGGGCAGGTTTTGAGGTTCGGCTTTTCTATCTCGTAGCCACAATTAGGACATTTCATAAATATCTATTGTTGATTATTATAATATTAGTCTTTTATAAACTCAGCTTTATTGGGCTATCATCATACTATATTCTGCAATGTATTTATATCCTTGCACTGCATATTCCGAGAATGAGACTTCCACAGAATCGAGTAAATAGCTAATTAATGCAGCTATAATTACTGCGACTATTGCTACAATAACAACAATCCATCCGACCGAAATAGTGGCACCAACTAATGCAATAACAGCACCGACAATCAATTCCGCAATTACAGCTGATGCGTAGCCGATAATAATTGCATCTAAAGCTTTATAAGTATCCTTGATAATCTTTTCTTTCCATTTGTCCGTTCCCCATTCATTATAATTAAGCACATCTACTAAAATATCCTTATAATTCCAAACTTTTAAATATGTTCCTGCTCCGATTTTCATGTTCCCTGACATTTTAAAATTCTTCAATGCTTCAACTTTAATTTCTCCGCTAAGGCCTTTACTTTTTAGGAATTTATCTATTTTGTTAAGTAGATCATATCTCTTTAATTCTGCGAGTAAATCCATACTGGCTTTCTGGGCTTTAAGAGTATTAATTCTCAGATTTTGTTGTGCATATGAAATATTTCGTTGTGACTTTATAATCTGTTGACGCTCAGAGAAAGTTCTGACAGAATCCACACGGACTTTGGCTTGCGAAGAATTGTTGAGTATTATTTTATTACTTGTCAAATTACTGTGGAACAACTGTTTAAGATTCTTCATTTTGGGATTCCATTGCGTCGCGAAAGAGATGTATGCTCCCCTCAAAACATTAGGACTTGTTTTTCCCATGTCTGTGATATGACAGGATTGTTGTCCAATAAAAATATCCAAGTTATCCAAAAAATCTCCTATATAATCCATGATTTTCAAAAGTGGATATTTTTCAGACAGGCCTTTTGTATCGTAATATGGTATCAAATTGTTAGATGCAGGTTTGATCATTGGCACACGACCATACGCTTCATTAATATAACGCATAGTTGTATCTCCGACCTCTTTACCAGTTGCCGGTGTTATGTTTCTATATATCTGGAACCCCATAACAGCCTTACGTGTTTCACCTCCATATAGTCCATCTTCGACCAACGCAGGCCAGTTGCCATGAACATTATATTTGATGGCATTAAGTTTTTGCTGGAGACCTTTTACATCAACAGAATATTTTGGTTGAAGTGAATACTGTAAATTCATCTTTTATCCTTCCAAATTTTTCAATGTAACAATAATAGGCATTGATATACATGAGAGGTTGGTAATGCGTTGCTGCATGAGGGTGCTGAAATTGAGACGGCAAGCCTCGTCATAATTCTTTTTGTCCTTGAATTCAATGTCAATGTATAAGCCGCGTTGTAGAGAATGTTTCCCTCCAGCTCCTTCAATATTGATTCGGATAAAGATACGATGGGACTCTTCTTTTCCGAAAGTAAGCAATATCTCTTTACGGAGAAAAGCATCAATATCCATTCGTGTGTAAAGACGATCATTTGTGAGCGCATAGTAACGCAATAATTCATATCGAGTGTCAGGTGCCGCTTTGTCTGCACCCCCTGTTGCAGAAACGATAACATCGACTTTCTGGTTAATAGCAGGAAGTTTTCTGTTCTCCATGACATCACCTTTCATAGGGCTGTTCCCAAGTTCCCCGAGCGTTGTCATGTAACTTACTTTTGTTGTCGAAGACAAAGATTCTTGATGAATGTTTCTCATTACATAAGTCCCACTATTGAACTTGAACTTTTCGTTATGGTCTCCCACGCTTTTACCAAGTTTATTAATAGTCTCTCGTAATCGTTTTAGAGTCTCTCCGTCTCTTATGCCGTTATATTCAATAAATGCATAGTAATCATCTAAAAACCTATTATATAAGTTACGAACATCGCGATATAATTCCCCATTATGATAGCATGACGCATCAAAGTCCCGGATAAAATAATCATCCGATGTCATGTTGAAACCTTGTTTGTGTGATGCAGAGCTTGTTTCCAAAACACTTAGGAAGAATGAGTTTTCTTGTTTCTGTAGTTTGGCAATGGGGGAAGACTGTGTGAGTGTAACATTGTTTACATCAACATTCACTACAGGAATCACATTAACAAAAATCTCGAAGTCGTCCGTGATGGTATAGTCTTCAGGAAAGTCCAATTGCAACCATATGGTCTTTTCTTGGAATTTATCCAAGAACTCATCCTCAAGCCATTGCTGAAAAATTTTGGGGTATGTGTATGGCTTGAAGATATCCCTATCGCACATCTTGTCCGTAATATAAATCATACTGATATTTTCCATATTGAGTAGACATTCTTTCCACTTATTGACGAATGAAAAAAAATGTCCAGAAGCCTGTTGGGCATCAAACGGTTCTATCATCTCAATATTCTCCATCTCTCTCATTGTGGAGAATTCTACTTCTGTGTTTATTTTATTTCTATTTTCTGAGAGAACATAAATACGTTCTGGATATATGCCGTTAGTTCCTTTGATTAAAAGCGATAATCCCTGAAGAGAATCTATTTCTTGTTCTGAAACAATTCCAATCCATACTTTGTTCTGCTTTGGAGGAGTTGTATTTAAATTAAATATCCCAGCTTTGCTTATGATTTTGTGTGATGTAAGAGTGAACAAATCGGAATACGGGATAAGTGTTGTACCAAAGATGGGGATATAGTTTAAAGGTTGCTTGCTTTTGGAAGTTTTGAATGTAAATGTAGCACCAGAACCCATTGTGATGATGTCAGAATGCGCTTTTGTTTTAAAAGTTAGATGAAGTAAAGTGATGGCAGGCATGGCTCCAATCTTCTCGTATGGAATGAAGTCTGAACAATAACGTTCTGCTATCTTTTGCGGTGTGCTGTCAATATAGTCTCGAATCTTCTGCGCCTCGTGTATCAGAGCCACTATCATCATCTTGGCAATGGGATCCATTTTGTCGAAATCGACATTTCCAATCTCTTCAATTCCAGCCAAGCGTATAAACTCAATGGCATCTTTTACCTTTTTTTCTATTTCCTTGTCCATTTCTTACTCTTAAATTTTTTTAGAGGTTGGTTCTACGAGGAATGACAGTTCTTTCTTATATGGTGACATCGTACCCAGTCCGTCATCAATGACTCCTTCTGCCAAGATGGTAACCATGTGTCTTGAAAAGACTTTTTTCCTTCCTTGTTTATTGGCTTCTGCAGCGTCAAGATTCATGGATATGTGAACTTCTTTTAATTCTGGAGCGTATGTTAGGAGACTCTTCCTGATGCTTTCTTCACATTTTCTCTTTGTACTTTCGTTGTAAAAGTCATCAAAACCTGTGCTATTATTGTTGAACTGTGTATCGTTAATGTTAGAGTATTCGAAGTCCCAATACTCTAACCCGAAATCTGGATCAGCGTTGAAACTGCCTCGTGGTGAAAAGACAATAAGCTCAATAAGGTTGTTAAGCATGGCCGTTTTCCCTTCTATATCATGGGTTATGCTTACGCCATTGTCTGTATCCTGAAATACCAAAGGAGTGCTGATGTATCTCATAGGTTAGATAGGAATAGCATTTCTAAACTTTAGACTTTTGTGCAATTGGATGTCATAGCTGTTACTCAAACTGCTCACACCTTCAACAATTGCAATAATTTTTATTCTAAGTTTTTTGTCAATTTCTTTTCCAGTTTCCTTTCGAAAGCCGTTGTCAAATTTTATGTTGAATCCGTTGCGAGTCTTTGTTGCTTTATGTGATCTGCTATTGGGTTCACTTCCATCTGTTGTAAAATAGATAGTGGCATTAGGTATGTTGTATGTGATAGGCAAAGTCGTTTCAGACGTAGCACATTCCTGACGGAGTTGATTGGTAGGTATTGTTGGTGCCAATGGCTTTAAAGGATCCGCTCTATGGTTTTCTTGTCTTGGAAGTGCTTCTGCAAGCTTATCCACCTTTTCGCCTATGGAAGAGCATATGTCTATACCGATTTTTATTCTTTGGTAAGCCTCCTTGTAAGTGTAAGGTGCTAAAACATAGCTTCTGTACATTTTTGCATCCGTCAGTTCCAGCGTCTCATCCATGTCGCAAGCACATGTAAAGGCACTTACGCATTTCTGTACATTTGACAGCAATGTCATTGGTGTCATCAAATCAAGTTCTTTGCTGGCAGTAATTCTAAGTTGCTGTACTATAGGCCAAAATACGCTGATTACATTTCGAGAATTTGATGCTAAAGCAGCTCTAGATTTTATGTCTAATGTTGCAAGAATATCAGTGAACCGAAGGAGCAATTCTTCGTATTTTCTATGTGACGTTATGAAAAGGCAAGGCGGTACAAAATCAATTTCATCCATTCTCCAGCCATGATCTTCAACAATACGACCGATGGGGAGAGAATGTTCGGTAATGGAAGTATCGGTAGAAATGAGTGAAAAAGTGTAGAGTGGTTCTTCAAATCCATCACAGGTTTCTTTCCATTGTCCTGGCATTGCATTGATTGTTAGAATATACTCTTCAATTCCAGGTGTTTCCGGAATAACAACTTTCGTGTTGAAATTATTACTGTATATAGTGTCGTATTGGACATCAATTAAATCTCCACCTTTTGTTATTCCAAGACAATAGAGTGACTCTACGTAAATCTGTTTATCATTAAAGTTCAATGTTAGTTCAAATGGATGTGTGGTTGGCAATAATCCGAAACGTCCTGCCGCTGTAAGGATCAAAGCTTTGCTTAATAATTCTTCAGAACTTTCGTCAGAGGCTCGCATGATGTCATCGGTGAGTCTCATACCCCGTTTCCAAGATATTCTTTTCATATTGATTATATATTGGTATTGTAGTTTAAGAAATTTAATTCCATGTCGTCTGATAACATTAACGTGGTTGTATCGTCAGTGATATTAAATTGTAGGGCTTCTTCAACAGAAAGAAAATAATCCTCCACAAAACGACGGAACAAGTCAACGTCCTGTACAATTTGCAGGAAATGCCCATCACATTCTTCTGGCCAATAATGTATGTCGTAGGTTTTGACCGTCTCATCATATATATTTCCTATGTAGCATTCGTTTAGTTGACCATTCAGACCATCCGCATAACGTGGGGAGGAGTCATTGTTCTCGGTCTCTTTTTCGTGTATTTCAATCTTTAATCCTTCATCCATAAACACTTTTCTTAGGAAAAGGGTCAGTAGGGTTTTGTTTCCACGAATATATTTGCAGTATATAAGGAAAGGTATAGCTTGCCTGATAAAGCGGTTCTTGAGTTGTTCCTCGGTCAGCTGATGCTGGTTGTCTAAAATAATATTTGTCAGTATCTTGTTTGAATCTGTATAGGCACGTAGTTGCTCTCGTGTTTCCGCTTTGAGCAATAACAGAAGAATGTCTATGGGTGCAAAGAAACGGTAGGCACGTTCTTTTTCTTGCTCTTGTTTTTCGTATTCTTCAGCAAATCTTTCTTTTTCCTCTAATTGTGGTAAGTTGTTAAATCGGTCAATAGGATGGAACATATATTCTGGCAGTGCGTTATAAAGGCTGTTTCTTCCAACACCAACATGCAATGTTCCATCTTTCTTTTCCTCAATGTCGATAATGTCATTATAGACATTCCGTTTGTGCAATCCTTTCAGGCTTACTTTCAAACTGCCTTTTTTGAAGTAAGAGAGGAGCTGTTCTATACTAATATCTGCTGGAATATTCTTTGGAAGCATGATAAGAACTTGATTTTACAGAAAATGGGGAGTGTCTTTCGCCAGTTCCACATAGAACATTCCCTTTTCTGTACTTACTTGTATTACGTCAAAGAGGGGAATGCCAATTTCTTCCAGTGTAAGATCCTGATATGGGAAACCAGCATCTATATTTTCCTTGAATAACTTGTGGAACGTAGTCCTATAGCTAAGTCTCCGTAGTGCAGAATTGTTACTGATATATTCGTCAAGCTTTGATTCCGGTATCATTACTTGAAACTCTTCTTCGGTTTTCTCTGCAATAATTTTCTCCACGAACTTGTTGTTTCGCATATTGATTTCTACCGCTTTTGCCCCGAGCAGAGACTTTAAGGTCGCAAAAGCCTCACGGACTGACATTGTGGCGGACAGCGTTTCGCTGACGATGACATCTTTCCAGAATTCATGCGCCAAGCATGTGTTTTTCCATGAAGCATATTTATAGATGTTCATCATGTTCATAAGTCCCTCATAACGGAGCATACGGCCTTCCAAGGTTTTGAAAGGTGTCTTTTCGCTAGCGTCCTGATGAATGATTTTCATGGCTTCCTGTACTTGCATGGCACCAATGATGGAGGCACTGATAGGCGTGGTGGCGACACGTCCAGCCTGCTCTTGCAGACGAACGACATCTGCACAGCCAGTACGAAGCATTATATGGTTAAATTCTTCTCGTGATAGTCCGCATTCGTAACAATTCACTCCAGGCGTGAACACACGTACATTACCAGACATGTTCTCAATGCCACCGTCAATCCATGTTTTTCCGGCTCGAATACACAATCGGTTCAATTGATAGCGTGCTATACGGCTGTCCAAGCAGCCTATGACCACATTCACAGTGCGGTACAAACCAAGACCGACGTCGGAAAAGAGGTTGCCGACGATGGGAACTACTTGAATTTGCGGATTGATTTCCATTGCTCGCCGCGCCACGACTTCTGCTTTATAAGAATGATTGAAAGCATCTTCTTCGCGGAAAAGTATGGAACGTGTCAAGTTCGTGATTTCAATCCTGTCGAAATCCACAACATAGATGTGTCCGACACCGAAAAGAGCCAAGTCCTTCACTACTTCGTTGCCTAATGCTCCTGCTCCTATCACTAAGACACGGGCATTCTTGACCTTATCTTTCTTGAACCAGGATAGGAGAGTGAAAACACCATCACCCCATTCGTATTTGTTGTTAGCACCTGTGTTCATCGCAATTATGTATTAATATGTTTTTCTCATTAATCCGTTTCTTCATATCGGAATATGGTATCACCTATTTTTATTGTATCTCCATTACTGAGTACTGACAAGCGTCGCAGTGGCAGTTCGGCGTGGGAATTATAAATCACTCCTGTTGCCAGTGGCTTGATGACAGGCAGAGACCTGTTCTGGTCAATGAAAAGTACAGCATGTTCCTTTGCAACCTTATTACTTTTCTCCCAGTTCATCTGTATTTCGCATTCTCCTGTCATGCCAATGGAAACCTTGTTGCCTCCTCCTGTCGCATTCATCCATTTGTGAATTGGTATACGTGTGCCCGTCTTGACACCATTTGTGATGACCAAAAAGTATTTTTCAGCCAACATGCGTACTGTAACTAACGATGCTCCAAGACCGCCACCGTAGATGATAAAGTCAAGCAATATATTTACCCACGGATGATTATTGTTGAATCCATTTGTGAAATAGAGTACGAGAAATCCGATGACAGAAGAGCATAGGCCACCTAACATCGCACTTTTTATAGGAATAGAAGTCTTGACGGTTAAGCTAAGTGATGTGCAAACCGAAAACAGGATATAAGCCGGTAGAGAACAGTACCAGGGAATAGTAAGTGAGCCAATGGATGAAACTATCATACATAGGATTATTCCACCGAAGGCAAATGCCAAAAAGCCTATAAAAGATGAAAGCAGTGACAATCCAATAATACTCAAATATATGGTAATGTTTTTTTTGCGATATTCTTCATTCCAACGGAATACTAAAGAAAGGAAGAAACCCAAAATTATTCCAATGGCAAGAAATGATGCCACTTTGGAAGTGCAGGTTTGAAGCAATTGACTACGTTGTGGTTCGGTTGTAATGAACATATCTGCTATGTCTGCTGATAGTGAAAGGAAGGCACCGCGTCCTATGATTTCATAAATAATCCAACTGAAGAATCCTGCTATCAGACCTGAAATGGCTTGATGACAATCCCGGAAAGATGCCTTTGTGAAAAGATTATGCCATTCAACATGTTCTTGAATGCCTATGTTGCAGTTCTGACCATACTCCGAACAGCGATAGTCGTTTTGTTTCCAACATTCAATGTGCATAACGTGCTTGCATTTGGTTACAACTTTCTGTCCAGGCAAGATGGGTTGTTTACAATAATAACATATTTTTTTCTGGATGCCAACTTCTGGCACGTACGATTTATAATACTTCATTGCAAAGCTCTTCGACTTGATGAAAGGTATGAGAATCTTCATCACGCAAAAGAAAAATGAAATGGTCAAGAAGGTTACTATGAGTGCAAAAAAATATTTCAAGAAAATGTCAGAAGTGGTACTGCCAAGTTTCGGCCAAGGGTTCTCGGGCGAACCGATGGAGAATTTGACTTCGTCCCCAATGGTTTCGTCATTCCATTTGGCTGAATACGTGATGGCTTCTCCTGTATATGACTTGTTGGCTTTATAGATGAATGCGAAGTCATACATCTGGTCTTGCACAATCTTCCCAAAATCCTTTAGTATCTCATCAATGTTGTCTATCTGATTATATTTTCCCTGTTTTTCTTCTTGTAAAGCCAACTTTCGCGAAGAGCCGGTTATACCGTCTAATGTCGATTCGACATCCTCATCAAATTTGTATCCGTTAGGGACATAATAAAAAGCGTATGTTTTTGGCCAAACGGCTTTGTCAATGCCATCTTGATTTTCTATTATTTGACGATACGAAATGCAATCATTGTTATCTGGACTTTCTGTCCCATCAACAAAGATAAATAGAATTACTTTATCACTATTGGCCTTTGCTCTTTCAGAAATAGCTGAGTCAAACTGATATTCGGGGTGTTTCTCAATTTGATTCTCATCAAACTCCAAGAGTCTGGAATGGATGGCACTATAAAAAAACTTCTCTTTACCTTCTTTCTTGAAAATATCTTCAAACGTGTTGAAATTCTTTTGTGTTACCAACTTACTCTGGGGCTTTCCGTCTCCGAAAAAAGAAACATATACGCAACTGTCTGGAGCACTTTTCACCAACATACCTAAAGCATCATATATCTTCTGCTTCCCTTCGGTATTGATGTTCAAGTCAACTAATACAGAGAAGGTATATTCTTTGGGAATACGTAATCCACCACTTAAAGACAGTATGTCTATAGGGATAATTTCGCTGCCATCTTCGTATATGCGAAGATAATCGTTTAGTTCTCTGGAATTAACCTTGGCTTTTTTCTTTTCAATGTCGAAAAGCTTTAAGTATAGCGTGATGCTGTCATTGTCCAATTCATCTTTATAATCTCTGCCGCAAAACTCGATTCTCGAAACGTCTTGTGCAAATATCGATGTCGTAATGGAAAAAAAGCAGGTGTATAACAGAAATTGTAATTTTAAGTTTATCTTTTTCTTCTTGTCCATATCTTTAGTTCTTCTAATAATTGTTCGCCATAATACTCTTCATTATTACACAAGTCATGGTTTTGTACTGGAATAGATGTGATAATTCCATCCGTAGCTGTGTATACCAATACAAAACTAATTTTATCAAGGTATTGTGAGATAATCTTTCTAATTGAGGGTATGCTGCAATGTGCCGACACAACATAACAACCTATCATTTTATTGTCTGAAACAACATCCGTTTTTGTTACTGATGTAATAATACATTCCTGTTTTTCACCTTGAAGAATGGGGTAACCATGCACAAGTCCAACGAAACCATTGGGGTTAGCTGCCATATATGTCATATCAATGATGGCTCCGTTACTCAGTTCGATACCATAACATTCGTTAATGCGTTTGTCAGCGTTGGCAAGTACATTATAATAGTCGTCTTTGTTAAATGAACGCCGTTCGCTTTCCAATGCCCACTTATACATCTCCTCAAGAGAGAATATCTTTATAAGGTCGTTTTTGGAATTGATGGTACCATCTTGCTTGAAAGTGAAGATTCCTGTTTCCTGTTCCGGGGTAAGAATATCAATAACCAGTGCTGTCAGAAAATGTGGGTGAAGTTCGTTCTTCAGTTGCATCTGTACGTTGTTATCGGAATTACTAAAGAACACTCCAAGGCCGGGATGCGAATGAACCCAGCATGTTAAATCATATTGTAAACCTGTATCACGTCGCAATCTTTTAAGCAGGTTACCTTTTTTGAGTTGTATCTTTCCACCAAAGTTCAGTTCATATTCTGAGAAAATTGCATCATCCCCAGGAGTGACAATATATTCCAGTGAGACATCATATTTCTTTGTTGCCTCATCAATCACCCATCTTCCAATGACCAGACACCCGTCTTCCTTGGGATTATTGGGGTTGCGTAAGTCCTCTGCATACATTTTGTATATGTCTTTGATACAGGTGTTTTTGATGTACATCGCCCTAATCGCTGATTCGCTACAGAAATCCTCATATTTAATCTTCATGTAGGCTTCGTTTTCATATACATCATCCAGAGATTGTTTTTTTAATGATGGTGATGTCTTCGGTCCTATGACAATTAATGAGGCTGTTTCTGATGTTGACGATGTTGATTTTTTCGTCCTTTTCTTAGACGTTTTTTTAGCTGCATTCCTATACCACATGAATAAACCAACTAATATCAACGCAGAAGCTACACAAACGCCAATTAGTTTCTTGTTGAGAGGATTCTCGTTAATCTCTTCAATCAAAGGCCGAAGGTTAGATTCACGTAATGATATTCTCTTATTGATAAAACTTTTCAAACTATCAATACAAGCATTCCGTTCTGAAACGTCAAGCGTGTCATAACGCATCAAAAGTTCTTTAATTAATATTGTATCATTGTATTTACAATAATCGATGATATTTTGTTGGGCTTTGATTAATGAATCTATATTCTTATCTGAAATATATGCCTTTTTGTCACTCCATCCACGTATATTTTCAACATGCATCATAATTACAACTGAATCCTTGTCGATTTGAGCCTTGGAGTAAGCGGAAAGCGTATCAATTATAGCAAGAATCTCTGAAATAACGTTTTCCGTACTGATGGTCATTACTGGAATCGCGTTTTCTGTGGAATCATCTTTTATTGTCTTATCTTTTTCACCGTCATTCTCATTCTTGATTTTATTGTCATTTGTTCGTCCTGTGATATTTGTCTCTTCTGAATCTGGAACATTGAATCTACATACTTCTATGTATTTTGCCTTTGGATTGCTTTTAGGCTTTGCGAGTATTACGGTACACGTTTTGTCGTCTTTCCATATGGCTCCGCTGGCAAGAAATACATCATAGTACTGATTGTCAAAATCATTATGAAGTCTTACAACAACAGAGTCGTTATAGATGTTTTTCAATTCGGTTACCCGTTTTCTCCCGGGCAATTTACTTTTTTCTGTTTTTGGAATAATATGGTCTTTAGTAAAATCATCTGCTGCAATTCCCAAAGAAATTGCCATCAAAAAAGATATGGAAAGTATTCGAAGATTAGTATTCATATTGATATCCCTTTTTTTGCATTCTTACCTATTCCTTTCGCCACGTTGTTGACTCCAGTTCTAACTGCATCGCGGCTCGTCTGTCTGATTTGGCCTTGAAGACGGTTGGTTTTGCTACGAATCATGCTTTGTGCACGTCGGCGTGCTTCGCCTTCGGCACGTTTGGCAATCTTATTCTGAGCATCTTCCATACTTTTAATATTACGGATGTCGCGGAAATGTTGGAAAATCTGATTCCCGATAAATAATAGAATACAGAGTAAGATACCTCCAACAATCATGAATAAATTGCGCCTACTCTTGCTTTCTTCAATTTTCTTTATTTCAGAATCACATTTGTCTGCTGTTTCCTTCATTTGCTGCGACAACTCCTTATTATCAATACCATGTGCTTTTCTTCTCAAGTTGTTGGAACAATTTTTCAACTCTACTATATCATTTTCAGACAAATCTTTGACATTCTCTAAACGTTCTTGGACATAGGCCAAATCTTCTTTTGCCTGTTTCTCCTTTTCTTGCTGTTGAGCAATGATTTCTCCTGTCTTAATATCGTCATTTTGTTGTTGTTTTGCTACTTGTATTTGGGAATCATATATCTGAAGAACATTTTGTATTTTGCTTTGTAATGATTTGTCTTGAATAATAACCTCCAAGTCGCGAAGTCTGTCGATTCTCCTACCAAGTGTCTCAAGGGAAGCTAAAGAAAGTTCTTCTTGACCTAAGCATTCTCTTACTTTGTCAATGAGTAACTCTGCTTCTTGTGTTGGTGTTATGTCTGAGCTAACTTCTACTTGTTCCGTAATAGGTATTTCTTTTTTCACAATTTCTGTTGTCTTGGTTGATTGCCCATCCAGACTTTTCCTTTTCTTCAGACCTATATTCAAGCTTCCACATTTAGCAAAGACTTTGTAACGTTGTTTCCCTTCATAATTAGCTAAGTAAATAGGTAAAGAAAGAGTGGATTGTTCTACTAGTAGATCAAGTGTGATTACTGTTCGGTCATCTAATCTGACATAGCCTTCCTCCGACCGCTGGTAGCGAATCTCGTCAGAAGGTACCATTAGAGGTTCTGTACCTGTATCTGAAATAAATGTATCTTTATAATCCCCTCCTCTGTCAAAGAATATAACACAGATTTTATTCAGTTTGTCATATTTGTCTTTATACTTAAGTCCTAATTGTTTTCTTACCTCAGAAAATGAAATGGTTATTTTTCCATTTTGTTCGACAATGTTATATTTAACAAAGACATAATCATTGGAAGAAGAAGATATTGTGTCCCTAACTTCCTTTGTGAAAGATGAAAGTCTTCCACACCATAATAGAATGAATATAAGTAAAAGAGTCTTATGGAAACGCATGAATTCAATAATTTATGATTGAATTGTAGTATTCTTCAGCTTGTCTCTTTGTATTAGCAGCATTTTTCATCTTATTGTACAAAGGACATGCTTTATTAGTCCATTCTCTCTGCAAAGCTTTGGCATTTTCTATAGCAGTTGATTTTTTTGTTTTACCATTGTCAAGATTCTTGTATATTCGTACTAAAGAAGATAACACTTGGTCAGCCGTCCATGAACTATAATTACATGTATGAGACTTAGAATTAATTGGAGTGACTGTATGTTTTCCGCAATCCTTTTCATATTTTTTAAAATCAATGCTATTTATTTTTTCCAACAAATCTTTATACTTTTTGTAATTAATATCTCTTTCTCTCCAATTATTTGCGGATTTGATGTCACCTATCTCATCTTTTATCTCATCAATCCTATCCCTATATGGCTTTTCTTGTTCATCTATTGAAGATGAATGCTTTTTGTTTGGACAGAATATCTGCTCTTCCAATTCGCTTATCAAGATATCATATGCTTCATTCAATCGTTCAAAATCCTTATTTCCGGACTTGTCCTCTGTATCTATTTCGACATCCAAATGAATTATTTCACGTTGCATAATTAAGAACTTATTCTTGTTAGAGTTCTTATATTTTGTTATATAAATAGGTAATTCTATGGATGTGATATTAGAGTTGTCCCCTTGAAAAGTAAAATAACTTTTTTGCTGAGGACTAATTTGTACAGCGTCATCACCATCAACACTATTGCAGGTCCTTAAATTCCTGTCAGTAGAACCATATGATTTCTTGTCAAACCGGATATTTTGTTTTTTTAGGTCTTTTTCCGTAAATGCCCGATTAAAAATGAAAAAAAGATGGTCTTCATCTTTATTTTCTATTATTATGGAGATTTTCACATCATCCATATTGGAGGACTTTGTTGCAGAGATGTATATATTACAACTTTTATTAATTTCCGTCTCTTCGGGTGAATCTTGATTGGCAGTTATCTTGATTTTTTTTGTTTCATCTGCCAAAACAAAAGTAAAGGAACAGAGGCAAAGCAAAATAAGGATATAACGTCTCATATCTTTAGTTTCTTTTTTATTTCATTATTCTGTTGAACGACCCTATTGTCTGTGGTGTTGACTGTTGTTTGTGATGGCTGTGTTAGCATAGGCTCTGTCATATCCTGACCAAAACGCGTCCAGCCATTAGGTTCAGCTTCCTCTCGCACCCATTCGGCCACATTTTGGTCTTCAGGGTAGGGGTAGGTGTTCTTCGCATGGTAGAGTTGATATTTCAAATACTGCTCAACGCGTACTACAAGATCTTTTAATGAAGCCAACACTCCCATTTCCTTTATTGTTAAACATACTTTCCCTTTGAAACTGCCAGAATGACGTATGTTGGGATGCCATATGTCGGTCTTAAACGTAAAAAGCGGATTGCCATCTGCTGCGGGATAGTTGTTGGGAAGGATTATTGACATTTTATGAAGATATCCATAAATTGGCTCGCGTGGGACTCCAGTATCTTTAACACCTACAATAGATTTGCAGCGAAACCAAACCTCATATTCTGTAGGTAGTCCTATGACATTCTTCCTTCGAATGATGTATGAGATGGATGGTTTACGGGGATTAGGGCACGATGCCTTTCTTTTACGGCAGAGAGAGTCCAATCCTTGCCATTCTGTCAGCAGACGTTGGTCACGTCTGGAAAGCTCCTTTTGGTTGAAATTACTAATCAATTCGTTCATGGCAAAATGCTTACACTATCCTGGTATTGCAACGGAAACAAGCTGAAGATGATCTCCTGGTTGTATGTTGTAGTCTAAAAAACACTGCTCTCGACCATCCTCATCTTCAAAATCAAGAATTTGGGGTTCTCCACCATCTTCTAGAACCTGCCCAAGCAAATACTGAATGGGGTTGCCGCCATTGTCTAATTTGGGCAATTCAAACACATGTACGATACTGTTGATTTGATCACGAATGGTCTTGTTTGGATCTGTTACTTTTACTTCTACCTCTTCATTAGAGGTTCCGTCGATTGTCAAAATGATGACAAATTCGTCATCATAGAATTCTTCGTTTACCATAATGTGTGATATTATTTGTTAATAATCTTTACCATATCCATGCACCTTTAGGCTGGTTGTAATTATCACTCCGATAATATTCATATTTATTTTTGAACACAAGAAGCTGATAGGTAGACTCACTTATTACTTGTGGTTCTTTCAATCCGTAGCGATAAAGTGCCAGTTCATACTTGTTCTTCTCTGAGTCTATCCTAATCATAAAGTCTGTCTTGGTTTCTGGATGTGCACCATAAAAACGATCGAATATTGATTGAATGTCATCATCCTCAAACCAGAAGTAAGCAGTATATTCGGATTTCTTGATATGCCACTTCACTGCAAGTTTCTTTGGCTTGCCAGCATCATGGTAGTTCATCAATCTTCCATCGTGCAGTTTGTCATGAGTGCCATCGAAAAGTGCTTCTTCTATATAGTCTAACTCTGGCTGCACATCGTCTTCTTCACATTTCTTCCAAGCCTCATTATCTTTGTCCCAATGTTCAAACAACGACAGATAGCGGTAGGTGAACTGTTTCATGTAGTTGTCAAAGAGATTACGTGAAGGTAGACCTTCATTTTCAATATTCTCTTTTGCCTGTGGATTCGTCATAAGATAACGAGCACAATAGTCATTAAGTGAAGTATATTGGTCGCCAGACTTGAAATCCTTAAAATTTACCTCAGATGTCCTTGCATGCATCCACTTGACTAATATAGATTTATCCTCACCCACACACCAAAGAGCAACTCCTCCATAAGGAGCCATTCCCACAACGATATGGCTGAACGTCTCTGGGGCAGCTTGGTTCCAAATAGTCTGTAGTTGGTCGTTAGGGAGGTCTGCTTCTAATGAATAAAACTGTTGTTCAACAATAGAGAGCCAAATGATATCGAGCTTGATGGGCATAGGATAGTCCTCACGAGATAAAATCTCTGTTGAAAGAATTTCTCCCCATTCTCCACGATATGGATAACACTTGGGAATAGGCAATGACTCATTATACTCGTAGAATAAGGCACTATGCCAGGTCTCAGTAGGGTACAAAATTGGCGCATTGCCTGAGATATAATAACGATATTCAATACGCTTATTAGTCATAGTCTTGCATGTAGTGAATACTACTATCATTCCTGTCGCCATGATAAACAATGCGGCAAAGGATATTATCTTTCCAATTCGGTGCATTAACAATACTGATTCCTAATCTATCGGTAGCTGAAAAATGTATATAATTACTTCTAAGAATCCTGTAGTCCTTTGAATCCAAAGAGTTTCCCGGGATAATCCAAGAACGTCTTCCTAGTAGCAATTTGTTGGCGTTCATTAACTCCGCAGTAGATGAAAGAGCTGACGGAATGACGAAATCGTCAAGTGGATAGAAGTCGTTAAAAACATTACAACCCCATACTGGGGAAACATCTTTGTGCGTACGGTCCCACATCATGACAAATGTAATGTTGCTAAGCCCTCTTTTTACATTACGCGTGTAGCTGACTGTAGCCTGAAAGGTATTAAGTAATATATTGTCATTGTATGAAGATACGCCATCCCAGGTTTCTTCATACCAACTTTTCTCTACAGCCCAGCCTAATGCCATCAGATTTTTCTTATTCACATTTCCTGTGCCATTATCAGGATAGCGTGGATCTTTCATAACCAATTTAGTCCGCCGAAATCCATTGATGTATTTAAGACATACAGAACTGTCTTTGGCGTCTTCATAACTACCGCCCACATCACTGTGACAACCAGGCACGAACACTTCTATACAATTTGCAGGTACTTTTTTCCCTACATCTGTAATTGCAAAGTTCTTTCTAAATTCGTCCATCGCACATATATGAAATGTGCGATGGACGTTTCCTAATTGAGGCGAATACAGGCCATAATCCCTTGCATTGAGGTTGTGGAAGATTGTTGTATTATCTTCTACCGCTTTAACATTGCTTATACCAGCCTCGTCAATGATTCCAATAGAACTAACAGTATCATATATACCGAGAAATTCTACAATCCTATTCGCTGGATTAAAATCATCGAGAAATCTCAAGCGGTTCGTATATAGTCCTTTAGCCTCACCATCAAGATATTTCTTAAAATAGCTTTCTAACGCAATGGTTGCATTATTGTCGGACGCTCTTGCAACCAAGAAGGCAAACAGACGTGCACATGCAGCTCCTCGGCTGAAACCATAAACACAAAAATGAACCACTACGTTTGGGCGCTCTCTCTGTTCTGTTCTGTTATATAGATAGCGATGGACGTCCGACACTCCACGTGCCACTTTTGCTATCACCCCCTGGCTCCATGTGCCTATAGCCATACCTATCACCTTACCAATCTCCTTAGATGGTATATCCTTCAATTTTTCAAACCATCCCTTGTTTTGGTTATCACCATCATAGGTTGTGCCAGGTCCTTCTATATAGGTGTGATAGTAGTATTTGATCTTGCCATTTTCCCTAATAGTCTTATTTTCCGCCAAACAGCTAAGAGCAGCAACATTCGTATCTTTTTGCCGAAGTGGGGTTCCGTCATTCTGGATTTGTGCCGTTGCCTGCTGGGTATTCATCTTGTTTTTGGTGCCATCAAAGAACACACTAATGAAGAATTCTTTCTCCACGTCTTGTACCTCCAAAGGTTGCTGCCTGTTAGTACTTTTTGCATCTATAACATTCGATGCCATAATAATCTATTGCTATATTGTTACTCTGCTCTCAGAAAAGCCGAGTTTAGAGACTGACAGATATTATTCAAATTCCCAAGTTTTTTACATTTTATTAGAGCATAATGGAAATCTCTATGTATAAGAGGGCAACACCCCCAAATAATACTTTTTAGGGCGATACTTGGTATTCATCGGATTTTACGTCTTTGGTGTATCTACATTAACAACTCCTATAGATGCCATTGCCAATTATTTTATAGAGATTTGAATAACAAACGATTCCTACACATTGCTTATTACTTCTAGCGCATCTATCCCAGTGACTTCTGTAGCACCATCTGACGTTTTGTCATATAAGTAAACAAAGGGGAACCCCGTTTCTGTATTTTCTGGGAACTGGAACATATATACCTGCTGATTCTCATAATTACCTATATATGCTAACTGAGGACCGTACAGTTCGATGAGTTCCTTGGCTTTTTCCGTAACAATCTGTGGTATGTCCATCTTTGTATTATTTTTCAAAAATATCGGCATACTTAGTGTCGAAGAGCTTATTGTCCACTCTAATGATTCCTTTTCCTTGCGGAGGGTCTGGAGCTAAGTATTTACAAAGGTCGTCAATGCTTCTATGGATTCCTGCTTTCTCATCATAGACTTGAGGCTCGATATTAGACAAGTGCATTTTCCCATCCTTGTCTTTCCATCTCTGAATGATAGTGGCATGTCCACCACTACCTTTTTTTGAAATGGTTCCATCGGGATTGATAACTTTTACTTCTTTCCATTTCAAAGTCAATATATAGACACCCTCTTCTTTCGTATTTTCTTCAATATACTGCTTATAAAGTGCTGGTGTCATTTTAGTAATAGGATGCTCCTTCGTTGACTTCTTTTTCATCCAGTCGTTCACAAATGTCGGCTTGGCATCAGTCCCGTCGGCATTTTTCCATATTTTAAAGGAGTTGCCCTCCGACAGCCATTTGTTGAGCGGTGTTTTGTCACTGTTTCCTTTAGCCTTGACATCAAAGCCTTGCAGCCTCAATGCGTATGCTACCGCCGTTGTTGCACAGTTCACACTGAAGGGTGTGTCTTTTTTATATTTGGGATTGGCTGACTGCTTGTCAGCATCAGCTATTGTCATCCGTTGCCCTTTACGCATATTCAGGGCTTTCTCTATTCTGAAATTATGCTCAGAGAGTTTCAGCCGTTCTTGGATGTTCAAGCTGTCAGGCATTTCGTTGGCCATATCCACGATGCGTTGCTGTACTTGTGGTGCGTATTTTGCAAAATTAGGCAGCACCAGACTTGCAGTTGACGGTTTCAGTTTGGTTTTTGACGGTGAGTTGTCCTCCTTGATAGTCTCTTTCTGAGGCTCTGAATAGGCATTGTTACCCATGCCCAATTCCTTATTTTTCAGATGATCCCTCTCGAAGGTCTCTTTTGGCTTCTGTGGCACCCATTGTGTTCCTTCCCCATGCTGACCATCATCAACTATGCTGATTGTTCCACCCCACATACAAGAACAAGTACTAGACTTCAGCAAGGCAGGATCACCTTTTATAATATAGTCGTTTTTGCCTCCCATCCATGGGAAAGGAGTATTATGCATGCAAGGCATTGGTGTTAATTTGCCATGAGCTGCCGCCGTAGCGGAAGCTGTAGCAGGAAAACCTAATGAACGACAACGGCCAAAAGGAGCTAAATTAACCATTGTGAGGTGGTCGCTTATATTTGCCATTGGTTGCCCCGTCAAAAAAACGGTACGCGATGGAAGAACCGTCAACTTCGCTTGACTCGTTCCCATTGAGCATTTCATTGTCGCTCCAGAGCAAACGTAAGAATCTGCCATATTATTTATCTAATACATTCTCCTGTTTCCGCTAAGAGCTTCTTCTTCCCCTTGTCAAGCGGCATAAAATATTGCACAGCTCCACCTTGACATCCAAATCCTTGTCCCTTAATTTTCGAACCGTCCCAATTACGATAGGCACTCCATGTGTCAAAAGCACTTCCCGCAGTACTTTTCAGGCAATCGGCTTCAAAAGGAAGTGTAAAACGATATAATTCCCTTGTACCTGTTCCAAGATATTCATCACCATTCCAAATATCAATCAGTGCAGAGGCCCCTAACATTTCTATATCTACGATATTGGGGCTATAAAAACTTCCTAAACAAAAGTTATACCCTTTCTTATCTTGAAAGACCTCGAAATAACCATCTTTAGAAACCGAGTTTTTATCTACGAGAGGAATGCACCATTGATAAAGAGTCTTTCCCCTTGATAATTTTAAAATCTCTAATTCGTAATCTAAATTTATGGCATTAATAGAACCTTGCCTTTGATTATGAGCCGAATAGAAAAGCTCCGCAATTTGACGTCGATCTCGTCTAATTCTTTCTACAACCCTTTTAATATCTAAACGCAATGAACCTTCTGAAATGCTTGTCAAATCACGAAGAATACGTTGAAGCATAATCCGTTGTCTTTGGTCAGTTCCAATTCCAACAGAAATGTCATATAATATATTCTTTATCTCTAAAAAAGAATCTGTACTTCTATTAGAGTTCTTAAACTTTTCTGTCAAGTCATTTAATCTCTCGATATTATTATAACTCATAACAAACAATTAGTTTACTTTTACGGTTCCTGCTTTAATGTCGATGCGACTGCCAGCATTGAGAGCTGCAGAGTCGCTGGCTTTCATGTGATGCGTTGTTGAATATTCAAGCAACTGGTCTTTCGCCTCTTCACGAATGTTCTCTGCTGTGACTTGCAGCTTGTGCTCAATCTGTTCGTCCTTGTTGTCACCAATCTTAACAAACTGGTTTTCGCTGACAGAAAGAGAGTCGTTACGGTCAATATTCGTACTACGGTCATTACCTGCATGTTCACGAATATCGTTATCTGCTGTCCGCTGCATATCGTGAGAGGCCGCAATGAAGATGTCATTATCGGCACTGGCATTGATGTCGTGCCCGGCATGCATGATTATATCGTTCTTGGCATACAGTTCTATGTTGCCGGTAGATTCCAGCTTGATAAGCTTTTGGTCTGTTGAGAATGTGAGAATATAGTTTTCTTTTTCATTGTCATAAATACGAATATAACCATCGTTACCTTCGTCATGAATCTCTATAGTATGTCCATTACGAGTTCGTATAGCTTTGACTTGATTTGCACTATTATTGTTAGCTACCCACTTATTGTCTACATCTTCAACACCATTGTATAATGTTCCCTTTACATAAGGACGTTCAGCGTTGCCGCCTTCGAAGTCAATCATGACCTCTTCACCGATTTCTGGTATGAAGCTAAAACCTTTTCCACCGCCTGCATATGGTTGTGCCATACGTAGCCAAGGTGTCATCATCTCTTCATCTGCATCTTCTGAGAGTTGTATCTGCCAATCGAATTGTACTCTGATGCGACCGAGGCCGTTGGGGTCCTCATTATCTTTTACTTTTGCGCGGCAAGAAGGGGCAACTGGATAAATATCACTATTGGAGTAAGGGGGGTAGTCACAAGCTGCAGGTATGCCGACAAAACTATTACTGTAAGTTCGATCTATTGAAAAATGATGAACTAATTCCATGATAAGTATGCTGTCCTGTGGCACATTACTTCGTTTGTCCTCGCTCAGGTAATTATCTTCAATTACTACATTTCCTCCAATCTTAAGTTTTGAACTATAAGTGCGTCCAGTATAAGTCAACATGCTTGCCTTTTCTCCACGAGCCTGCGTTTTTGTGGAAATATTCAACACCGTTTCACGACTATCTGTGCTGTCAGACTTGGCAAAGCCTCCTGAATGCAGATTTTGTAATGTTTGTTTTGTATAATTCTCTTGTGATGCTTGAAATGCTCTTTCGCTAAGGTCATTATATTCGCGCATCATCTCTCCTAATCCGTCTTTCTGATTTCGGTTGTATGCATTGTAAGATGATGCCAAATGATTGAAAGCCACATGTTGTACCCTTAGGTCAACTGAATAGGATGGGATATTTAGGCTAGGATATTTCAATGTAACAGTATCTTTTTCCTGTATATTACCAAAAACCATTTCTGTGCCAGTATTATATAGCCATTCACCATAACGACGAGCCAGCCGCTGGAGGAATTGGTAGTTGGTTTCATTGTATTGTACGCAGTAAGGTATTACGTCTGTAAAACGCGGATCCACAATAGGATTAATATGTTCACTGTATTCATCCAAAACATCACTCACAATATCACCTAATGTTTTGTCCTCAAAAGACTTGCAAGTAGGGTTGTCTTCAAGTAGTGCATCCCAGCTTCGAGCTTCAACATTCACATAATACTCAGTACCACTACGACTACCGTATGCCGCAGTAATAAAACCCCTAAATTCTATTGTTTCTGTGTTGTCATCATCACTTCCATCTGTTTCCGTTTCTAAAGTCAAAAAGATTTCCTTTCCGATAATTTGTCCGCAGACGTTAAATCTAGGATCATTAGCATTCTCATCAGGATCCCTATTTAAAGAAAAGGACAAGGAATTTGGAGAAAGGAGACTTTGTCTGAGGGAAAAGTTCTCCAAATGATATTTAGCATCAAGTGTGATATTCCACTCTGACGATTTGATGTCGTCAATGGACAATGAGATACTTTTGACAGAAATAGGCACAGGTAAATATTTTTATTTAAAAGGTAAGTCGCTAATCTTTATTTCCACTCGTTGTTGAATATTGCATTGCCTAAAGTTCCATTACCGATAGTGATTATTTCTGCACTAAGAGTAACTGTTGTGTACATGAGCTTGCTATCGTTATCGTTAAAGTAATCTTTTAGGCTGACGCAATAGGCGTTGAAAAATTTGACGGTCTTATAGCTACGCTTGTTGTTGTTGGTAAAAACAACAAATTTAAAAATTCCGTCATGGGTCTCCGTCTTACGAAACATCCAATTGTAGAAGAACAAATCGTCATCGTTCGTGGCAGGTATGACAAATGTAATCGTTCCTCCCCTTGTGCGGGAAGTTGGCTTTCCAGACTCATCCATTGACTGGTTAAACTCATAGGCGCACTCAACCACGCCATAGCTTTTCTTTTGGGTGCTGATTTTTAGTTCTCCTTGAAGTGCCATGGTCTGAGTATAATTAATCTGGTGCATGGCCGTAGCCACGCACCAGATGGTGAATAATTAGTTGTCAATAGTCCAGCGATTATTGTGGCGGGCACCACCGACTTGAATTTCTTTCGCTGAAATAGTAAACTCTTCATACTGCTGAACCTCATTCTTGTTGTCATAAGTTTCAGCATACTCAACCATGTAACCCTCTTTGAAATCAAGGTGCTTCATCTCACCTCCCTGACGATTGGGAAAAGAGATGCTACCGCTCTTACTCATGTAGGTGTCGCACATCCATTCCATGAGGTCAGAATTGCCGTCATCATTAGATTTCACTTTCACGTAGATTTTTCCACCACGGGTGGTTCCCGTAGGCTGACCTTCGACATCAGTCTGCTGATTAAGTTCGTAACGAACATACATCACTTCGCGTTCGGCAATGCCGTCAGCGTTTAAAGTTACGGTTCTAGTTGCCATAATTTTGTTTTTTTTTGTTATTAAATTAATGAAACTATGTATTAGTGATAAACACTTTTTACTTAACGTCTTGATCCCATTCAACACCTGCTTGACCATTATGTCCAGTGAGTTCAATTAAAAAATTCTTTGCCGCGAAGAAAGGCTTCAATTCAACTTGAATGGAAATGTCTTTGGTCTTGGGGTCTTGGTTAATGCCTTTTAGATTATAGCTCTCAATCAGTTTGCCCGGTCCCTTATAATCACTAAGGAAATCATGGACAGCCTGTTGCAATTCTGCTTTAACTTGAGAATTCCAATTGGTAAAAGCCTCGTCGTTGAAGAAGTTCTGGAATACTTTGCCAATCCAATCGAATACGCGGACGATAGGGTATTCCTGCAATCCAATCGTGGCACCATTGTAGAGAGACCTGTTTGAGAAAGCCATTGTACGTCCATCTTCCTCAACAATAGGAATAACCCCTAAATCAATTAATGCGGCTATTTCTGATTTGCGAAGGTCAAGACGGGCACCTTTCACATTACTTAGCGTACCATATTTTTTACCGGCAGCACCTTGAGCAATGACAATTTCATCGGTATTTGTCATGCGACCTGCAAGTGCAGCCGAACCAGGAATATAGATGTCATCATCCTCGTCTGCCAGTTCAGACTTTTTTCTTCCGAGAATATAGTTACAAGTCATGACTACGTTTGCCAAATGTGCATCTTGTCCTTGGAGACTGGCATCATCAAGTTCCTCCTTTAGCATTTCAAAATTGAGACTATCTTTGAAATCTGTCAGCATGATAACTTTATTGCGATAAGCAGTATCTGCCCACATTCTAACAACTGTTGCATCACCAACATATCCTGGAACTACAAGCAAGCTGTAATTGTTCTTCAGACTTAAACGGTCATAATACTTCTCTAGCTCTTCACGGATTGCAATCGTATCTTCTGAATCATGGCTTTCCAATTCATCTTTGTTTACATTCATCAGGGTAATGCAATCTATTTTTCCTTGGCCTGCATTAGCAAAGAAAGAATCAAGCGAACGATAAGTAATTTCCAGTTTCTTAATCTCTTCATGAATGTTAAAGAGATTATTCTTCAAATTTTGTTCAGCCTTATTGCTCTTTGCTTTGCATGATTCAATTATTTCCATGGGATCAGTTCCTTCACTTTCGAGAATAGAAACCCATAGCTCAAGCTCATTTTTAAGTTTCTTACGGGTATCTGTATAAGCAGTGTCAGACAAGAATATGTTCTTAACAGCCTTACGGCGAGGATCCATATTCTCTACTCCCTTAATAAGTCCCTTAAGTAATTGGAACCCTCCAAATTTATCTAATCCGCCAAGACTATCTTGCAACAATCCAGCAGGATTCTCTATTTTTTCCCTCTCTTTGAATTCTAATCCTTCGTTGAGAGTATCTTTTTTCAATTCTTCTGCAGCCATATAGCAAAGATTTAAATTGTTAATATTATTCAGCTTCTTCTATTTCTGCGAGCAATGCTTTTAAAGCATTTTTCAAATTGCTTCTTGCAGATTCATCTTTGAGGGTGTTTCGAAGAGTCTTGTTCTTTTCTAACTGACGAATAACAGAGTTGTAGGCATCTATTTTTCCTTTTTCTGTTCCAAGCAGTTCACTTTGGTCAATCAAAGATTCATCTTCGAAATCCTTAATCGATTTAAATTCAAAACTCTCATACACGGCACCACCTTCTTCTGTTTCAAGAGCCACTCCATTCTTACTTGGCTGATAGTGCTCGAATACTTCTTTCATGTTTTTGGGCTTAAACCCTTCACGTTCATCGTCGGTATTAGGTGCTTCATCAGTAAACTGATCTGCATACAGAGTTCGATTTTGTGGGAACTCAATGATGCCATCTTGTGCGTCAGCATCCAAGACCTTTGAAATTACAGTTTTTCTTGCCATAATTAAAAATATTATAAGTATTAATAAATGTTATTCATCAGGCGTATCTATATCCCAACTTATATGTTTCTTTTCCTCGTCATACTTCATGGTAACTTTGTCACCTGGAGAAATATCACCAGAGATAATTAGTTTAGAAAGAGGGCGTCGAATCTCCTTACGAATGATACCAAGAATTGGTCTCGCGCCATAATGAGCATTAAAGCCAACCTTGGTTACATATTTTCTTGCAGTGTCATCTATCTCTAACTCAACATTCTGCTCATGAAGTGTCTTCAACAAATTTTTAATATGAATGTCAAAAATACGGTCTATCATCTCCTCTGTAATCGGAGAGAAGGGCACTATTTCTGTCAAACGAGCAAGGAACTCTGGGCGAAACTGACCCTGCATGACTTCGAGCATTTGATCATGAGTCGGAACTTTGTTTTCTCCAAACGACTTGAAAATATAGTCACTACCGATATTAGAAGTAAATATTATAAGTGAGTTGGAGAAATCCCCAACACGTCCTAGTCTGTCGTGTAACTTTCCTTCATCCAGAATTTGTAGGAAGAGGTCAAATACGGACTTGTGGGCTTTTTCTATTTCGTCGAACAATACGACAGAGTAGGGATGCTGGCGTATTTGATTGACCAACAAGCCTCCCTCTTCATAGCCTACATATCCAGGAGGTGCACCATACAATAATGCAACAGAATGTTCTTCTTTGTATTCTGACATGTCGTAACGTAATATGCTAGTTTCATCATTGAATAGGAATTCTGCCAAAGCCTTTGCTAACTCCGTCTTTCCTGTTCCTGTTGGACCAAGGAAGAAGAAGGAACCCATTGGCTGGCCTTTCTTGTTCAATCCTGAACGAGATTCATAAATAGCTTCCAAAACACTCTTTATTGCGTGATTTTGTCCGACAACACGCTTATGAAGAATCTCTTCTGCATTTGACAATTTTTCACGTTCCTCCGACTGAATATTACCCATTGGAATACCTGTCATCTTTGATACCACATCGCGAACAGCATTCTTTTGGAGCTTTTCCTGCTTTTCAATTTTGTCTTCTGATAAATCTGCCATTTCGTTGGCTATTTTAACAGAAGCCATCGCACGGTCAAGAAGGTCAAGTGCAGAAGAAGGCAGATGACGATCTGGCATGTACCGCTTAGCGAGACGAATAATCTCAGCAGGTACTTCTTCGTCTATTGGAAGGTGATGGAATTGTTCGTAACTTTCTCTTTTGCTTTGTATAATCTCGATAGTTTTTTCCTCAGAAGGCTCTTCTGCTGTTATCTTTTCAAAGAATGAAATGAATTCTTTATCCTTTTCAATATCCTTTGTATAGCCATCAACTGTAGAGGTACATAGTAGTTGAATCTGATTTTTTGATAATAGTTTTTTTAGATTGGGAAGAATTCCATTCAGAGTGGACTGTTTATCCTCGACACGATGGAAATTTTCAATAACCAATAACGGTTGAGTCAAATTGAGAAGATTTTCTGTTACTTTTTTGAACCTGTCTTCTATTTCACCTTTATAACTCACACCTTGGCTTAGAGCAATCAAATCTAATTCAAATGGTTGGAGATTTTCCAAAGATGCGGGAACTTTTTTGTCACGAAGTCTCTGAAGGATTCCATTTATAAGACTTGTCTTTCCAACACCAGTCTCACCTATTATAAGGATGTTCGCTCTGTCTTTGCGGCCAAGCACTTCAATAATAGACAATATCTCTTTGTCAAAACCTATTATTGGGGATTCCGAAACATCTAATAGCATGGGAACACAATACTCTTGTGTGTCTTTGGCACATAATGTGCTTTGACCTGCAACTTTTAATGCCGTCTGGGTTTTTACAGGTACATCTGACGTAAATGTCATTACAATCTTTTCCGCTTGAAGTGGCAAAGTCTTTAATTGTTCGTAGGTAAATCCGACTCCAGGGGTCACAAGCGATGCAAGAAGAGATATAGGCGTAATCTCAGGCAGCCCATATTTTTCACATATCTCCATGGCTTCCTTTACCACCATTTGTGAATCATGTGATAATTCAGCTCCTTTCATTCCATATGGTGACTTATCACATTGTTTGATTCTCATATCAGTCCAATCAACCAGATAATAGTAATCTTCATCAAGCGTGTCTTCAATGAAATTAACTAATCCTGCACTCTTGTGAAGAAGTGCCCGTAGCAAATGTGCAGGTTCTATTTTTGGAGATTTGTTATCCGTTGCGTAAGACTGTGCAATATGTAACAAATCAAATGGTAAACCTTGCAATAATTGAGAGTACTTATCCATAATACATAACGATTATTGATTGCAAATTCATTAATCATCGCCTATTTTCTGCAAAAAAGCAGTTGGAATATATGCTGTTGAGATATACCCTATATGAGTTAAGGAAATCACAACTCTCTGTTGTCCTGAAATTCTTGCAACTCTTCCTTTAACACCTACAAATGGTCCATCTATGACTTTAACCAATTCGCCACTCTTATAATGACACTTAGACGGCTCCACAAATAACAAATGTTCGTTCTTGTTGCAGGTGGCTTTAACAAATTCATACATCTCAGAACAAGGAACTGTCAGAGGTGGATTCTTTTGATTATTATCAAATGTAAAATGATTATAATAATAGGAGAGATAGGATAATTCTGGGGTGTTTTTTACATACCTTTCAGCTCTATCTTCTGTTGTATATGCGAACAAAAGATTCGGTATCAGAGTTTGAAGATACCTTTTCCGTTTCCCCCTAATATACCTTTCAACATATTTCTTTGCAATATAGGTATATGTGCCGTCTTCGACAAGAAAATCGGATGCTTTGTCTTCTCGCCCATAAGAAACACGAAATACGTACCAACTTTTTCCAGGAGTTTCTACATATTTTACCGACACCCCTGTTTTTGAGCTTTTTGCTTCGGGGAAGGCATCAGGGGCAAGTCTGACGCTAGGAGGTTTTGTCTCGCCTCGACGAGTTTTCACATTAGACAATGTGTTCATATCGGACCTTTTTCATGTATTGTCGGTTCGACACGTTACATAAAAAAGCGTGGAATCGTCCTGTTGTCCATTCCACCTATCGAGGCTCTAGCATTACCTATGTTGTTGAACAGACAACGTTAGAGCCCACGCCGATATGAATATAGTACCCATTGGCTAAAACACACAAAATGTGTGCTATCGTCAAATGGATGCGTATAAACACATCCCGAGGACATCTACCGCTGCTTTGTTCTGGACAACATGTATCATCAATTTGCTAGATTTCCGATAGGTCCATGAACAGAGCGCTTCGTAAACGCCTTTCTATGTATGATTCTCGTTCCCACCTCAAATGGTTATACAGTCAAATTACCATCTGGCTTTCTTCCTGTACTTCCATTATTGCCCGCTTCGACAGGTTGCCATTGTTGTTCCCCATCTCAGCCCGGCGTAGGCTATTTGGCATTTTGACCTTATGAACACGTTCATGATGACAATAGAGGCACAAATTATCAAGAATCAATGCAAAGATAGATATTTTTGTGAGGACAAAGAAAAAAAACGCGAAAAAAGATAATAAATAAAATAAAAATTAACGATTTTTATGCAAAATGCCGTTTGAGAATCCCAATTAATTGCGTAAAACACGCACACGAAGCACTCAAAAGTTGCATTTTGCTTGCTTAGTTATTCGTCTTCTTTTGTCTTTCCCATTTTCATCCCATTTTGTTGCTTAACTTCATCAAGATGGACAGTTTCTGTTTTAGTTATTTTTGCTTCATTCCGTCTCATTGATTTTACTTTGCAAAGTTACAAACTTGCGAAAGAACGTCAAGTACCATGTTTCTATATGAAAGTGACTTGATGGCAGCCTTCCACAGATTGTTGCCAATCGGGGTATTCCATAAACTCTCTTCCATATTCCTTGCCTAATCTTTTCGCCTAAGTTTTTGTTTTCTGCACCGTAAAATCAACTCCCGGACGACAAGAGCAAAAACTTCAAAGAAAGGGAAAAGAAAGAATAATTCTAAATCAAAAAGGAACAATGAGAGAACGTGACTATCACATCTGCAAGGTGGAAATGCCGATGTATGAGCGGTATGACAAAGCCGTAGAGAACAACGATGCCGAAGAACTTGCTTGGTTTGCCCAATTCGGAAGTGAGAAGTGGGAGAGCCAAATGATTACCAATGCACGAAGTTACGAGCAGTATCTGAAGTGTGGATATACTGGAGAACCTGTATTCAATGAGCATGGTTGGCTTGACAATGGGCATTGCCTCGAACTCAAAGAGAAGGCGGAGTTTGTGCCTGTCTTTAAGGATGACCAGTATAGAGCCAATGTAATGATACTCCAACACCCAAACGGAAAGTGGATAGCAACAGCGGAATATAACTTCTCCATCAGCGGAGGAGGAGCATACCCAAGCATCTGGAGCACACAATACCCGACACGCAGGGATGCACTCAACGCCGTGCTTGACCAACTGATAAGCCATATTGAGAACAGCACCGTACAAAAGGACAAGAAGTATCTTTCCATCATCCGCAAGATGCGTGGAACGACCTGCCAACTATCGCTATTTGACAACTTTGAATAAACATGTTTAACAGGAGGGATGATATATGCCCTCCATAACACCCAAGCAATATGAACATCTTTACAGACAACCCCGACTTCTACCCGACACCGAGAGAAGTCATTGAAAGAATGATGATGGACGAGTGCATCTGTGGCAAGACCGTACTGGAACCGTCAGCAGGAAAAGGTGACATCGTGGACTGGCTCAAAGAGAACGGAGCGGCACGGGTCATCGCCTGTGAGAAAGACCCGAACATCCGCAAACTGCTTGACGGCAAGTGTGAAATCCTTGCGGACGATTTTCTCTCTGTCACCTCCGAGCAGGTAAGTCACATTGACTACATTGTGATGAACCCGCCCTTCAGCGAGGGGGCAAGGCACATCCTCCATGCCTTCGACATCGCACCGGCAGGATGTACGATAGTGGCTCTTTGCAATGATGACAACCTTGAAAGAGGCTGGTACTACGAGAAAAACAAGGCTCTCATCGAGACCGTGGAACTCTACGGGCGAAGGGAATATCTTGGAAACGTGTTCAGTAAGGCAGAGCGGAAGACCGACGTACATGTGGCACTCATCAAACTCTACAAAGAGGGAACGGGAGAAGACGAGTTTGCAGGCTATTTCTTCTCGCAGACGGACGAGGACATCGCCAATATGAACGAGAGGGAGGGCATCATGCAATACAACATCGTGCGCGACCTCGTGAACCGATACGTGGATGCGGTGAGGCTCTTTGACGAGACACTGGCGGCTGCCAACAAAATCAATGAGGTTGCAAAATACCCCGATGCAGGAGAATACGACTACATCCCCATCAAGTTCGGAACAATGAGAGGCGGCTACAGCGGCGAGGAAAAGAAAGTCACGCATCAAGAGTACAAGAAAGAACTCCAAAAATACTACTGGCACATCATCTTCAAGAAACTGCACATGGAGAAGTACGCCACAAAGCAACTCCGTGAACATATAAACCGCTTCATCGAGCAGCAGACCAACGTACCCTTCACCATGGGCAATATCTACCGTGTCATCGACATGGTGATTCAGACCAACGGGCAGCGCATGAACAAAGCCATGCTGGAAGCCTTTGACCTTATCTGCTCGTTCTCGGCAGAGAACAGCACGGCAGGAGAGAAATGGAAAACCAACTCAAACTACATGGTCAACCGCAAGTTTATCGTTCCCTATATGTGCAAAGGCTACCACGACCGCTATGTCTGTCATGGCTCTTATTATTGCACGAAGAACGGCAAAGAGGCATACCCGCTCGTTCAGTTGGAGGGGTATAATGTCGAGCAGCTTGAAGATGTCTGCAAGGCACTCTGCTATATCACAGGCACTAACTACGACCACGTTGCAGGACTCCGCTGCCACCATGACCGTGAGGAATGGGGAGAATGGTTTTTCTGGGGTTTCTTCCGCTGCAAGGCATACAAGAAGGGCACGATGCACTTTGAGTTTCTGGATGAGGATGTATGGTACAAGTTTAACTATGAGGTTGCCAAGCAACGCGGATGGGCATTGCCGAAGAAAACACCGAAGCAACAGAACAAGAACTGACAAGAAAACAAGCAAGGGAAGTCATCAGGCATGGTGGCTTCCCTCGTTATTCACGTGCCAGGCTTTCATTTCTTGACCTTGAAAGCCTGTATCTCCCTTATCATGTCGCGCACCTCCTGGTCAACGCGGGTGAAATTGTTGTAGAGGATGCGTTCCTTGGCATCCTTGGAGGGGAAGGTGTAGAACTTGGGCAGCGGCATATATTCAGACTCTTCCTTCTTGATGTCTGCCATATTGATGTCGGTCTTGCAGTAGAACTTGGAGGTCTTGAACTCCTCGCTCTCCTGTATGTTCATGCTGCCGCCATGCCCCGTTTTGGTCGCTACGAAGTCGCGTGCCACCTGACCGCAAATCCAGCCAGTCGGCATGTCACTGATTTTAGAGGCCGGGACAAGGCTGTCCATGTTCTCGTTGAGGTTGATGGAAGTCTTGTCACGGTCGATGGTCACGCCTTTCTTCAACTGTACGACCTTGCCGAAGATGTCATTCGACAGCCACTCCAGCGTTTCCTTGCTACGGGCAGAACCGCTGACCACGTTGCCAACGGTGGTGATGATCTTCTGCATCCCCACCTTGCCGTAATCGGCCTCCAGCTGCGGCAGCTCCTGAAATCCGAGTGCCACGCTGACCTTATTGCTTCGCGCCGTGCCTATCAAACGGTCTATCTTGTGGAAGTAGAGCGTGGGCAACTCATCGACGATGATGCTTACGGGTATGTTCCTGCCCTGACCTGTATTGACACGTGTGACCAGACGGTTCAGGATAAGGGCGTTCAACGCGCCGATGATGCTCTCCATCTCCGGGTCGTTGGCAATGAGCAGATAACTCGGACTCTTCGGATCGCTGACCTTCAGGTCGAAGTCATCGCCGTCCTTGTGGAATATCCAGTAGGATTCCTTCGTTGCCAGTCGGGAGGTATAGACACGCAGGGTGCCTATCATACCTTCCAACTGCTCCATCGCCTTGTTCTTCATGGCTGTCTGGAACGGGCCAAGGAGTGGAGCCACCTCGTTGTCGGTCTCCAAGACCTCGAAGATGGTCTGGTAGTCCTGGTTGAGGAACGAAAGGATGTGCGGCATGTCGCTGTACTTGCCGAGCCAGTAGGCTGGCTCCACCTCCTCGCCTCTGCTGTTGAACACACGCCCAGTCGGTTTCGGGCGGTGGGTCTTCGGTTCCTCCATCATTTCGGCAATGAGCGGTTTCCCGTCTTTGTCATACGGCACCTTCTTGTAGTTCACGAAGAAGTAGATGCAGGCGGCGAGGAAATTCACGGCAGAGGTCTGAAAGAACTGGTCGCTGCCGCCACCACCCTCTTTCTTGCCTTTCTGTAGGGACTCCAGCAGTGTCTCGGCAGTCTCACTGGCGGCAGCGAGGTTGCCGATGTACTTCTGTTGGATAGGATTCACGCGGCGGCTGTATTCCACATCCACAAAGTTGATGATGTTGAACTTGCAGCCTTCAGGCAGTTTCCCCTCCCGTTTGTTCTTCTGGTAGTGGTAGTAAAGTTTGGTGGCCAGCGTCGGGAACTTGTAGTCATAGACCACCATCGCAAAGCCCTTGGCACTGTGCTGTCGGATGAAAGGCTCGATGATGCTGAAGGTCTTACCAGAGCCTGGTGTGCCGACAACCCAAGTGCCACGGAAGGGATTGACCACATTCACCCATCCCTTGCGGAACTTGCCTTTATAGTAATAGCGCATGGGGATGTTCACGCTGTATTTGTTCTCCTGTAACTCCTGGCACTGCTCAAAGCTCTCGTTCTCGAAATTGAAGCGGTCTTTCAGCAGCCCATCCTTCAGATACTTGGAAATGTTGTCGAGGGCAATGTGGATGAGTACCGTGCCGATGATGCTTGCCAACATATAGAGCCAGATGTTCAGAGGCAGCGCATAGAGGACGGTGTGCATCCGATGGCCGAAGAGCCAGACGCTCAGAATGAGCAGCAGGAAACCACCCACAATGGGATAGAACACCTGCCGCCTTGCGTCAAACTCTAGATGCTTCTTGTTGCGGGTGCCGACACAGGTGACGCAGATGACGAGGATGGTTGCCACCTTGCTCCAGCCGAGATTGCCGTCATGGTAGATGAACCACCGCTTTACACGGTCATGCACGTCACAGACGACGCCACCCCAGAAGTCGAGCAGTTGCGGATCAACGGCATACTCGAAGAACTCCATGAGGAGGGATATGTATATGACCGCACGGAATATCTTGTAAGCGGTCTGAAGTTCCTTGGTCTCTTCCATCTTGCTATATGGTGACTATTGCGTAAAGGTTATTGATAGAGGGTGATGATGGGACGTGCCTTGTGTGCCTGGTCCTTGGGCGTTTCCTGCAAGGCACCCGATGACAGCGAATAAAGCCACGCCTTGGCTGTTTCCTGTCCGCTGACCTCGGTGGAAGTCCAGTACCAGCACTCGTCAGGCTCATCGGGGATGGGGTCGCCGCCGCACCTTTCGATGTACGCATTGACAGATGCCTTTGCCTGATAGAGCAACTGCATCTGTGCGACGGAGGGAATGTAGGCACTTTGTCCGTATTGCCAGATAGAAAAGACCGCATCGGCAAGAGGCGAACCCATGTCCCTCGTATTGTAGATAGCAAAGGTGTTGCTGTTGCCGTCATACTTCGTCAGACTGGCAGAGGTGTTCTGCTTTGTTCCAAGTGAGTCCGCGAACATTTCCGGTGTGATGTCCCAAAGATAGACGGCATAGCCTGTCCCCTCATGTTCACTGCTGCCGCTCTGGTTGACGTAGAACACCACGCCGATGGGCGATTTGCCTTGTGCCTCACACTGTTCAAGCGTCACGACCTTTCCGTCCGTGCAAAGAATGTGGCACGGCTGCATGGTCGTGTCGGGAAACTCAATATGGGCATCACAGGACATCAGCAGGGTGCTGACGGCTACCACTGACATCAGTCCATGAATGCATTTCTTTGTCTTATTCATTACTTGTACAATTTAAGATGGTTACTTGGTAGGTATCTTGAAGCCGAGGACAATACCCGTGCGGAACAAATCCTTACGGTCGGGCACCATCACGTCACACTTGGCCTGCCAGTAGAGCTGCCAGCCGTGCCTCAGAGCATAGTTGTGTTCATAGCCGACGTGGATGCCAGCAAGGAAGTCGTGGGTGTTACTGCCACCCGAAGCACCGATGCGCAGGTTGCCGTAGTGGTTACGACCTCGCACCACGCAAGGCTTGTAGGCGATGCCTACACCCCATGTGTTGTAACTGTGCCAGAAGGACTCCGGGCAGACATGATTACATGAGGCACATTCCTCCCATTTCAAGTAGCCGTTCACGAAGTATTCCCAGGCATTGTGGTACTTGGTTTCATGTTCCCATGACAGTGTGGCATCGAGTCCCCGTTCATAGAGTGCACCCACGCCGAGGGAGATACGGTCGGAATGACTCTGGGCAAACGTGGCAGAGGCACTACAGAATACCAATGCCATCACAAAAAGCAGTTTCTTCATATTATTCCTCCTTCAATAAAAGCTTGTTGAACGAATCAGCCGACAGCACATCCTCGTAGTCAATGTCGAGGTGTATCAGACGGCCACTGATTTGTTTCTCTGCAATCTCGATAGTCAGCACCTTGTCATTGGGAAAAGTCATCTTTTTCAGTACAACGACATTGCGGTAGCCGTGACGGAATGACTGTGAAGGGTCAAGCACCAAAGCAGGAGTCAGCTCGATCATCTGCGAGTTAGTGGCCTTTGACTGTTTCTTGTCCGACAGCTTGAAACGCATCTCGTCAATGTCAAAGCGGATGTTTGTACGGTTCTCAATGGAGAAGTCGATGAAGAAGTATTCACCGATGGCATAGATATTGTTCAGGCGCATCACCATCTTGTGCATCTTCGTACTGACATTGCGTACACGTGCCGGGGATGACCAGATCTGACGGGCGAAGCGGGTCATATCCTCCATGGAGAGACTGACGGCAGGATTGTTATAGGCAATCCGCTCTGTCGGCTGTATCACCTTATCTGCCACGGCCTCCTGTAGGCGTGTGGTGTAGATGAGCGCATACTGGCTACGGTAGCGTTCCGTCACGATGGTCACGATGGCCAGCACGTCGCCGTCCTCATGTACGTCGGCACCTTCTTTGGGCTTCAGACGGATGGTGTTGCTGATGGGCTGGTCGCCTGCCACCTTGTCCGTGGAAATGTCCACGAAACGGATGGGTTCGCTGGCGGTGATGACCGTCGTGACCTGTTCGTTCACGGTGAGGAGTTCCATGTCCTCGTATGTCTGCTGTGCCATCGTAGGCATGGCTGGAAGGGCGCACATCAGAAACGCCCCGATTTTCTTTACTGTCTTCATATTGTTCTTGATTTAGTCGTTCTTCTTTTCTTTTCCGTTGGCTTTGCCGACAGTCGGCTGCATTCGGCAAAGCAAAATTCATTTTTCTTTGCTCTCATTGGCACGACCGTTGACCAGATAGACAAATGTGCCGTACTTCAGTTTGGCACCGTTTTTCTTGATGGCCTTGCTGATGGCATTACTGGTCTTCTGATAGGCATTGGTCATGGCCTGCATTCCCCATTGGGAGAGACTGTTGCCAGTAGTGGTGTTGCCCATGTTCATATTGCCGTTCATGGCACCTGACGCGACATCCTTGGTAGTCTCACGGAAGTTGCTGGAGGGGACGTATAGCCCTTCAAGTCCGTCGGTATCATAGAGGGAAAGGCTGACCTTCACTAGCTCATCATGGACGAGGATGCTCTTGATGCTGCCCTTGACACGCTGGCTGCCGAAGCCGCTCATTGTGGCATAGAGATAGGTGCCCTTTGGCAGAGTGCGGTCGCCAATCTCCACGTCATCCAACAGACGGAGCCGGACACGGGAGCCATCGACGGCCTTGATGTTCTCGTCGATGATGGCTTTGATAAGGCTCTGTTCAGGTTCGTTCTGCGCGAGGGTGTTGAAGTAGTCGGACGTGACCTTGACTTTCTTGACCACCTCACTGGCTTCCTCGTCCTCGCCGATGGCATGACGGGCATTCTCATTAACGTTTATCTGACCTTCTGCCTGACCAGTGGCAGTTCCGTCATCTTCATTAGATGTCTCGGTTGGCAAGGTTGCTTCCGCTGCTCCCTGCATTCTTGCGAGGGCAAGGGCACGTTCCAGTTCATCACGTGCCTGCTGCTCCTGCTGTGATGCCCGGGCAAGACGTTCTTCATCGGTCATGCCCGTGGCGTTCAGTTCCTGTCCCTGACGGGCACTCTGTGCAAGACGCTCCTGCATCTCCTCCAGTTTCCTGGCTTCCTCTTCCTGAAGGCGCGTTCGCTCCTCTTCCGAATACTGTGAGTTGTATTCCTCCAGTTCCTCCTCCTGGTTACGGTCGATGTTGTCGATTGCCGACAGGTCATCAATCCTTCCATAGGATTTCAGCATACTCTCGTACTTGCCGCCGATGCCGTCACCCTTCATCTGCGCATCTGGCAGTTCGGGGTTCAGGTACTCCGTAGTCTGCATATTGCCATCGGGGATTTCGGCCACCTCCGTGTCGAAGATGTCGAAGATGAGATAGCCGGCAATCAGCAGCGGGAAGTAGAGGACGAGCGGCAGCATGTACTTCGGCTCCTTGATGTTGATTTTCTTGAATAGTTCCATATCATTCTGTTATTTTGGATTGTCATTCTTCTTTTCCTTGGGCAATACGTTGGGCGGTATGGTGTGGATGCTCCTCAGTATGCGTCGTTTCTTCTGCAGCATCTGCTCCTGACGCTCTGTAGCTGTAGCCTTGTCACTGGAAACGCTCCCTGCATGGACGATGCGGTACATATTAAAGCCGAAACTCAGGATGACAAAGCCGAACACCAGACAAAGGAACGTCCTACGATGACTGTTGGCGAAGGACTGGATGCAGACGGCCAGACGGTCAATCCGCATGGACTTGGCAAACTTGCGGCCTGCCCCCACTTCCTTCTCGTAGCGTTCCCTGTACTGCGGGTCGTTCTTGTCGGGCATCTTATCGCCGAAAAGCATCTTTTTGAGATTTCCCATAGCCATGCCCTCCTAATAGCTGAGTTTCGTTTTCTGCTCAATGTCTTTGTTGAGCAAGGTGCGCCAATTCACGACCAGCAGACCGTGGGGATTGTTCTCCGTCCGGGGGACACGTTTCAGCTGCCCTGCCGTCACCAGCTCACGGGTCAGGATGCTTGTGCGTCGCTCGATGCGCTGCCTCCCGTAGTAGGTGAACTCCATCTTGTCCTTGTCGAACTTGATGCTGTCACAGAAGATGCTGAAGACGGCACTCGTACCCATGATGTTGGAGTAGAAGCCTTTTTCCTTCAGGGTGTTGTACTGAGCCAAGCCTGTTTCATCAACAAGGTACATGGCCTTCTCCATCGTGTACTTGATGTACTTGTCATCGGGGGCGAGTGTGAAGAAGTAGTGGTGGAACATTTCAATGTGGCTCTTTGCCTCCACATCCAGTGTTTCCTCCATCGTGCTTCGGTTGACGAGGATCGGCACATTACCGTCCAGCACATACACTTTCTGCTGGGCATCTGTCACCATGACACGCGCCGTCCAAATGCTGGCTATACTGATGATGACACAACCCGTAAGAAAGAGGCTGCACACAATCAGCACCAGCTTGATCTTGTTTTCGAGATTCTTGATTACCATTGTATATCTGTTTAGTGTTACTGATTACATGACCCTTGCGAGCATTCCCTGTGTGGACATCTTGGCCTGCTGTGCCACCCCCTCGCCGAAGTTTCGGGTAGAGAAAGCGGTGTCGCCTTCGGGAATCATCCATGCAGCCAAGTCGGGAACGAGATTCAGACATTTAAGCGCCACGATGCTGGCTGCCATGAGATAGCCTGCCGAGAAGAAGGAGTTCTGGAGATAGGCCGCCATTGTCTGCTCACTCTGCGTGATGGCTTCGAGATTTTCCACCTGTATGCAGAGTACGATGTCGAAAAGCAGCAGGACGTAGAAGCCCACGAAGTAAAGCATGGCACCATAGAAGTGGACGGTCAGGTAGCGCGTGAGCCACTTCGCCCATGAACTTTCCCATTTGGGCAACAGGGAGAAAGCCCACTGGATAGGCCCGAAGATGGTGAGCATTCCCAAGAGTATCTGCTGACAGTAGATGGTTGCCCACCAGCCGATGCGGAACACGATGAGGGCAATGAGCATGACAATCTTGTCGATGCCTACCACGGCTCCCGCCGTCAGGGAGGTGAACCACAAACGCGAGGCATCCTTCTCCATATTGGTGACTTCATCCACACCTGTCTGCTCCATCGTGGCTTCCACCAGATTCGGGTCTGACGTGCCGCTGTGGGCGACATCGGCCTGTGCCTGCAATGCCGTGTACATGGTATCACGCACATAGATGAGCTGCTGCACCTCCTCAAACTTATCCTCTATCTGTGTGGCTTCGGCCTCATAGAGGTCGTGGGTGTAAGAGCCGATGCTGTTGGGAATGTAGGAAAGGAAGTCGAGGAAGCACCAGGAACTGCCGCTGTTGGTCATGCCCGTGTCTGCCGGAGGGTACCACCAGCAGAGGATGATGCTGACGACCAAGGGCTTGAAGAGTTTCATCACGTCCAACGGTTCGTGCTTGACCATCATCTTGTAGGCCATGCTTGCCGCTACGACGATGGAGAAGAGGGCTGCCAAGGCCATGCACATCTGGAGAATCCACCAGAAAGGCCCCTGTGAGCCTGTGAAGGTGGCATCGGTCAGGAACTCGTTGGTCTGGAAGATGACATCATCAATCTCCTCTTCGAGGATGTTGATGCCGAAGTCTGATAGTATGTTGCTGTCTGCCATTGTCTATTCGTCGTTATGTGATACGGCCTTCCATGCAGCCTCGCGCCAACGGTTATGGGCTTGAGTGGCAAAGACGGCCTTGTGGGTGGTTCGTTCATTGGTTGCTGACAGAAGTTCCGCTGTCTTCTGACGGCTGTTCAGCTGTATAAGGTAGGCTATCAGCGTCTCGTTCTGCCTGCTGACATCCTCGTAGATGCGTAGGTACTGCTTCTTGCGCTGGGCATTGGGCATATAGGCATCCTGTGTGGCCTGAATGGCACAGTGATAGACGTTGTAGTATTCCGTCCAGCGTTCCTTCTCCTGAAATGTACCACCGGCAGCGATGATGCGGTTGATGTTGTTCTGGAAGTCCTGCATCTTGGCTGTGAGCTTGCTACCCTCGGCCATCCATGCCACGTCAAGCGCACCGCCCGTTCGGTCGGCGACGTTCAGAGCCTCGATCTCCGCACGCTTGGTGAGTGCAGAGTCCACCTGTTCGGCATCTGCTATCTGCTGGTAGGCTGCGACACCCGCCAGACTGCGTAAACCGAGTTTGTTCTTGGCGGCTGCCGACCGCTGATAACTGCGATGGAACACATCATAGTAGAAGGCAGGAGTGAGACCGCCAGAGCCGATTTCCTGCACGGTAATCTGGTTCATCTTGGCATCGTCGTGGTTGTAGGTAACGTAAGACTGAGCCATCACGATTTGCGAGACTGTCAACAGTGACAGCATCGCCAATGGTTTCTTCAGATAATTGTTTCTTGCCATATCTTCATTGTCTGTATTGATTGTTATGATGATGATTCAATAGTCCAGCATTCCTGCACCACGCCAACGCCCGAAGGCATCATCAATGATTTCACGCTTGGTCTTGGCCCGATAGACCTGCCGCTTCCAATAACCGATGCGCACCTGTATGTACCGCCAGGTCTCGAAGTAGGCTTTATTCAGGTGGGTGCGGATATTGTCAAGCGAGGTGTTGATGCTGTTCAGCACCAGCAGCAGGTCGGAGGTGCTGCAGGCTGCGGCACCCGTGGCATAGAGCACGAGGTCACTGACGGATTTGTAGAGGTTATCCCCTTCGTCTGCCACTTTCTGAAGCATACGAAGGTTGATGGTGATGATGAGCGTGTCGGTGCTGACGATGTTGCCCCGGCTCAGGCATTTCTCGTTGTAGGTGGTGAGCATGTCCTTGTAGTCACCGATGCGTTCGCTGACGGTCTCGTAGGTGGAATAGACATTCAGCGACGTGCGCAGCGTCTGGTATAGCACATCTATTACATCGAAGGCACGGGTGTACTTGTCAAGCTGGGCATTGAGGTCTTTGTAATCGACATTGGCATCCTTGCTGTAGTCGTGCAGGAGTTTGTTGCTGGCCTCCAGGGTGGAACGCACCAACAGAAGGCTACGCTGCTGCTTGTGATCGTTGATGTAGGCTTCCACGGAAACGATGTCGAAACCGAGTTGGGCATGTGCCATGGTTGGGCACATCAGCAGTAGCCCGATGATGATATATAAGGCATTGTGTCTATTCATCTTCTTCGTCCTCCCTGTCTTCTTCGTACTTTCCACTATAACTGTCCGAATGTTTGCTGTTGGCGGCATTGCGGAGCCAACGCTTGCGGCACTGCTCTACCAGTGTCAGCCTGCGTCCGTCATCCTTATTGATGTAGGGCAAGACGGCTTTCAGTATGTCGATGATGTCGTGCTTGTAGGTCATCATCTTCTCTAAGGATACGAGGTCAGCGTAGATGTTAGTAAGCCGTGTGTCTATCTGCCGGGCAATTTCCAGACGGTCGCTTGACCACAGCAGATGATAGGTATCTTCTGTGTCATCTGTCTGGGCAGGCTCACTCCTGGCATATTCCACGGACACCTCACATCCGGGAAACTCTCGCGCAATCTCGGCAATTTTGGCATTGACCTCAGCAGCCTTTTTCGCGTCAGATTTGTCTGGGTCGAGTTCCAAGACGGCAACCACCTGTGTATCGCTGTATTCCGTGGTCAGTTCCCAACTGATCTGCACGATGGCACGGTGTATCTTGATGCCAAGAAAGTATTTGGGACGGCGGGCTATCGAGACGGTAGCCTTGAAGGTGATGGTGCCATTGATGTTGGGCATGCTGGCGGTACGTGTGAAAGTGCTGCCGCTCCATGAACCGTTGCCGTTCCACGTCAGGTTGTAGGCGGTCTTGCAGTCCTGCATGATGGCAGGGATGCGGTAGTAGTCATCGGTCTGTGCCGCCTCGCCTTCCGCTGCCTCTGCCTTGGCTTGCTGCAAGTCTGTCAGTTTGCCTTGCCAGTCACTCAGCTGTGACTTCAGTTGGGTTATCCTGTCCTTGTTGGCATTGTACTGCTGTCTGTAGATGACTGCATCTTCCACGCTGGCAGACGAGATTTTGCGGATGAGTTCTGCATTCTCGTTTTCCAGGGCGCTAATCTGTGACTGCAAGGAGGCTATCTGTGACTGTACATCGGAAATCTGGCTGTCGAGTTCGGAGGTGTCAAAGCTGCCTTCCGAAACGGAGGTGGACATGGCACACTGCTTGGTGTGCTCACTGACGGAGCCGCCGCAGGAGGAGCATTTGTATTGGGTGCTGCCCTCGCCGAGCTTTGTGCCGTCGTGGCAAGTCACGCTGATGGTGGCGGTCTCGCAACCCTTCAGCTTCTGTGCGTCGGTAGTCTGGTAGTAGCGTTTGCTGTCGCTGCCGAGGTAATAGGTGTAGCCGTCCTCGTTGTCGTTGTAGTCGGCAAGACGGGCGTTCAGACCGGCCTTGAAGGTGGACAGATCCATCGTGTAGGAGTCAAAGACATCCTCATACTTGACCTCACGGTTGTACCAGCTCTTGGTTACATGGATTTCGTAGGCGTAGGCCTTGCCGTACTGTCCGCTCCTTGACTTGCTCAGGATGTAGGCACTACTGTAATAGTTGATGCTGTAGGTGAATCCGTCGTGGCTGTTGTTCAGCTGCTGCACACGGCTTCGGCTCCATCCTGCATGGTTCTCGGAGTTCTGAAGGATGGCTTCCCATTGGCTGCTGTTCGGGTAAAAGTTGGGGTCGCGGGTGTCAATGCGATACCAATGGTCGCCGTAGAGGATGCTATTGTCATCCGTCGGGGGATAGTAGTCGCAAAGTGAAACGCTCCCTTGATCCACACGGTAGATGTACCACCGCTGGGTATAGTACTGTCCCATCCCTTCACGGGCATAGTCGGTGAGCCATGCCGTAGCGTTGTAATTAGAGAGGTTGAAGAGGTTGGCGATGCCTTCCTCCCCACCTATGAAGTTAAGGAGGGTACCACCCAAATTCTGGTCTAAATTGTTGTAGAGCGTCGCCACATTGTCTGCCACGGTGATGACAGAGCCGACCTGTTCGTAGATGGTACCGCTGAAATTACTGCCCTGAAGGATGGCACCGACAAAGTTCTCCGCACCGGCAGAGGCGAGGTTCACACCCATGCGGTAGAGGTTATCGAGGTCGGCCTGCAGGTTCTCCTTGGTAAAGTTCTCCCCGATGTTACCGAAGTTATCGAGCACAGCTTTCCAATCCGTGCCGCCAAGTTCCGAGAGTTTCAGCAAGGAAAGCAGCTCCTGATTGATTTCGAGGAAAGCGATGTCGCGGAAAGACAGTGTGCTGTTGGTGACGATGGACTCGAACTGATAGCACAGCGTCTTGGTCTCGTCGCATACCTTGTAGAGGTAGCTGCCCCAATAGAGGGCGTTCTGCGGTGATTTCAGCATCATGCCCGCCACCGTCCATATTTTCGGCATGATCTTGGCAGACACCAGATGATAGATACGGCGGTAATAGTAATTTTCGGTGCTGCTGCTCCACAGTCCGAGGTGGGTCAGAGCCTTGCGGTCAAGGTACTTGGATGCGAAGATGCCGGCGGCTGCCACTTCGGCAGCCTGATAGTGCTCACGAATTTTTGCCACCTGCTGGGCGTAGTATGCCTCGGTGGCGGCTTCCGTACCGAAGGCTGCGGTCATGGCGGCCACAGTTCTGGTATCATAGTTGACACTGTAATACTGTGCCCTGACACTCACGGGAAGTGACAGGGACAGCAGTAGTACCGTCAGTAGGGCTATGAATGTTGTCTTACGCATCCTGTATCTTGTATGTGGTATTATTCTTCTTTCAAAGCCTCCAGTAACAGGTCTGCCTTGTGGACGGCACGACAGGCCCGCTGCCAGCCTGTGAGAAGACAGCCCTTTTCCTTCAGAAAGATTTCCTTTGCCAGCTCGTAGCGTCGCTGCTCCAGAAGCTCTTTCTCCTGATGGTGCTTGTAGTTCTCGTAGGCGACACGCTCAGCATAGAAGACTTCCTTGGCAGCATTCAGACGAATGAGCAGGTCATTCAACTGGTGGTTTTTCTCTTCAAGGACATCACGGCCTTTGTCCAACACGTCTTTGAGTGCCTGTGTCTTGTCGGGGATTCCAGCAAGGACGGGAAGAAACTCTGCGATGACGTTCTCCATGCGCTCTATCAGAGCCATTTCCTTCGTGTCATTGGTGTAGGCTGTCAGTTCCACTTCTGTCATTCCAAGGTATAGGCCATGCTCTTTGAGGAAGCGGCGAATCGTTTCAACACTCAGATAGCCGACACCCTGGATTTTCAGCAGCTGGCGTTCCTGCCAAAGGCACAAATCTCCGATACAGTGGATGTCATGCTCTTCCAGACCGTTCCTCACACGGGTGTTGTCACCTTGTTTGCCGAACTGAATAACGGTGACAGGAGTCTTCAGATCAATCTTCTTGTTTCCAATTTCGTTCATTGTCTTGCTTCTTTAATGGGTTATTGAATGTTTATTGTCTCTGCTCTCCTATGTTCAGCACATGCCCCGTTTGGTTCACCTTTTGCGCGAATGGGAGTGACTTCCCGATGCCGGAGCGTTCCCAGTCACGGCAGTAGGCTTCGATGGCCTGCTGGTGGTTGCAGTGCAGCTCACGCTTGTAGAGTTTCAGAGCCTCCTTCTCGGCACGTTCCGTGGTGTAGGTCATGTAGCACTCGTGCGGTTCCTCAACGCCATAGACGGCACTGACGCTGCCACGGCGGATAAAGATTTCGCGGAAGAAACTGCGACCTTCCTTGTTCTCCAAACGGTTAATGGTGAAGATTTTCTTGCAATCGACATCGGTCAGTCCGAGGATGGCCTTGATGTCGTCAAACCGCTCACGGAACTTGCTTTGGTCGAGCAGCATCACCACGTCGGAATTGTTGATGATGGCCTCCTTGACAATAGGGCTGCCGATGATGTCCTGGATCTCCTGCGTCACCACGCCGACACTGGCCCAGAACTTACGGGCGGTCTTGTAGAGATACTTGATGTACTCTGCCATCATGGGCGAGGCGATGGCCTTCCATGCCTCCTCGATGACAAGGCACTTGCGGTTTTTCTTGATACGCATCTTCTGGATGAAGGTGTCCATGATGATGAGCGTCACGAGTGGGAACAGCAGCGGGTCGTCCTTGATACTGTCTATCTCAAAGACAATGAAAGTCTCGTCGAAGAGCGTGGAATCAAGCGACTCGTTCAATGTACGCTCATGGTTGCCGCCCTTGTAGAAATCCTTCATCAGGTAGTTGTAGGCAGAGAGATCGATGCCGTGCAGCCCGTTCTCGTCACAAATCTCAGGGATGCGCATGGTGCTGAACTCATAGAAGGTGTTAAAGCTCAGTTCCTGAATGGTACGTTTCTGGAAATAGCCGTCGTAGTATTCCGTGATGACCTGCTCGATGAGCCTGTCCTCGGTCTTTGAAATCTCGCCCTGTGTTCCCTTCCAGATAAGCATGATGAGGTTCTTCAGGAAACCGATTTTCTCGATATTCAGTTCCTCACGCTTGATGCGGAAGGGGTTCATGGTGATGGGATGCTCCTCGGTGTAACTGATGTACTTGCCACCGACGTATTCACAAAGGCCCTCGTAGGAGTTACCCGTATCGACCATTACAATGTCGGTGTCCTGCTCCCACAACTGACGCACGACACTGTTCATGTGGAACGACTTGCCGCTTCCGCTGGGTCCGAGCACAAAGAAGTTCGAGTTGTCGGTAATCTTGTTCTTACCTTCCTTGCCGCTGATGTCAATGGCGACGGGAACACCCTGACGGTCGGTATAGTAGATTTTCAGAGGGGTATCCTCGCTGTGCTGAATGTGTTCCTTGTACATAAGACAGGCTGCGGCATCACCAAGGGTGAGGAAACGGTCATAGTCGGCACTCATGCCATAGCAGTTGCCAGGGAAGGAGTTGACGAACAGCTCCAGTTGGTTGTAGGCCCGCTTGCTGATGTGGATGCCGAGGCGACTAAAGGCATTCTCGATGTGGTTGGTGCATTTCTGCATGTCGGCATCCATCGGTGTGCAGACAATCAGGTTGAAATGGGCATAGACCAGTTGCTTGTTTTCGCGGGCGATGATGTCCTGCACCTGCTTGATGTCCTCCACAGCAATCTGATTGCTGGGGTTGGGCATGGAGGCATGACGGTTTTTCTTCTTGTCAAGCATCGACAGTTCACGCTTCTGGTTGGGCATGAAGAGCATCTGATTGTAGATAACGGTCTCGGCACCGGGGATGGCATCCACGAGGCCTACCAAATCGACGGGCATGGAGGTGTTGTTGACCTCGATATTCGTGAAGGGACGTATGACGGAGGGGAGGTTGATACAATCGACATCGACCAGACTATAGACCTTACACCGGCGGTCGCCCATGCTGACAGTCTCGTCATCAACCTTGAAGTTGGTCATCGAGACGGTCTTGGCGGTGAAGTTCATGGAAAAATAGCGGTCAACGTAGCGTCGGGCTTCTTCCTTGCCAAGGAACGACGTGGGCAGACCGGCATCCTTCAACTGGTCTTGTACTTTGCGTATCTTCACGAGGAAGTCACGCCATTTCTTGCCGTCAAAGGAGAACAGTTTACTTTTCTTCGCCTCCTGGGTGACGATGAGGTACGTCTCGCAGTCTGTATAGGTTCGGCCTGTGAAATAGCGGAAGTAGGACTCGCTGAGAAACTCGTGCTTGTCGCCTGACTCGTCACGGAACTGCTTGCGCACGAACACGTCCTGCTTATGAAGAGCATAGCCTTCGCCGAGCGTCTGGGCAAGGGCGGTCATCAAACGGGTAAACTCATAATAGCTGTCTGTGTTGGCCGAGAACTTTTGAACGGGGTTCTCCATGCGAAGCACGGCAGAGTATTCGCCCGTCTTGGTGTAGAGCACACCCACGCCATCGCAGTCCTCCACGGAGAAATAGATATCCTGGATGATGCGCTTGCGCTTGCCGCCCGTACCGAAGGCATAGACGGAAACAGCCATGCCGACGAGGATGGCGGTGAATGTGAGGATGACATATAGAATCATGCGTTCCTGATTTTGCGAAACGGCAGCCCCAACCGTAATACGGATGAGCCTGCCGTCCTCTTGGTTTACGATTTAACACACTTGCTCATTGTTATTCTCGTTTGTCGGTTCACATCTTGCAGGTATAGGCATAGATGAACACGCCACGGTGCTCCTTCTTGGTGTGCAGCCCTTTCTTCTGCTTGAAGAAGACAAGGGCAGCACCCGTGCAGAGGGAGGCGACAAGTACAATCAGACCTGTCACAAATCCGATGAAGCAATAGGCAAGGATGAAGCCGATGATGGCTCCGCCCACGGCACCTGCCGCCCAATAGATGTAGCGACCTTGGATGCCCATAAACTCCAGCGGCTTCTGCAGCCCCTTGAAGAGGGGATAGCCGGGATAGCGGTCGGTGTCTGATTGTACTGTTGCCATGACGTGTTTCTCTATTGCCCTTAACCCTTAGATGCCGAAGAACAGAGGCAGTGCCTGGGCTGCTGCCACGAGGAAGATGCAGGCACCGACGACCATCATGATCTTCTTCTTGAAATTCTGCTGATTTTTTGTAAGTATCTGATACACAGCGATAATTAAGGGCGCAAAATTGCAAAAGGAACAAACTGGAAACAAAAAAATCAGAAACCCCAGAATGAAAACATCTGCTTAACAAATCTTAACATGGAAAACAAGCGCAATTTTCCGATTGTGTCATTTTAGTTATGCTTCAGAGTCAATGTTATTTCACATAAAAAATGAATCAATTGATGAAAAAACACATGAGATGAATACTCAAAACAAATAAATCATTTCCAAAAAAAGTAAAAATCTTGGCTTTGGTTAAAAAACTTTCGCAAAAAGAAATTTATTTCGAATATATTTGTTATATTTGCACCATAAATTTCAATTATATGGAAGTAAAGAAATTGAATCGGCTTAAAGTCGTTATGGCAGAGAAAGATTTGTCCAACACCTGGTTATCTGAAAAGCTGGGGGTCAGCCAGCCAACTGTCTCCAAATGGATGACTAACTTCTCTCAGCCAAATCTCGAATCGCTCATCAAAATATCAAAAGTTCTCAACGTTGATGTAAATGAGTTGATTCGTCCAGACGAAGTACAAATGGACAATGAGAATAGTAGATAACTTTTGCTAATTGAATACAGATGGACAACAAACAATATAACGCTCTCTTCTCTTTCATCTGGAACATTGCCAACGATGTGTTGGTACATGCTTTCGAGAAAGGAGATTATAAGAAGATAATACTTCCGTTCATGGTACTTCGTCGTATTGACGTGCTCCTTGAACCGACCAAAGCTGCTGTACTCCAGAAGAAGGAGTTCTGTGATAACCATAATCTCGTTGATTATACTCCGTTCCTCACTCAGGTGACTGGCTATCCGTTCTACAATACTTCTGCGTTTACGATGAAGACTTTAAAGAACGAGATAGACCCACAACGTTTGAAGATGAATATCATTGAGTATTTCAATGGCTTCTCTCAGGATGTACAGGACATCATTGATAAGTTCAAACTACGTCAGCAAGTGGACAATCTTACTGAGGCTGGTCGTCTTGGCTCACTCTTGGAGAAGTTCACTGATGAAAACATCAACCTCTCAGTGAAGCCAGTGATGGAGGAAGTGACAGAGAAGGATGGCACAAAGAAGATGGTTGAACGTCTGCCAGGACTCGACAATCATACGATGGGAACTATCTTTGAAGAGCTGCTTCGTAAGTTCAATGAGGAAAACAACGTGACCGAAGCCGGTGAACACTTTACACCTCGTGACTATGTGCGTCTGCTCGGACAGTTGGCAATAGAGCCTATCAAGGACAAACTTGCCGATAACACTTACACCATCTATGATGGCGCATGTGGAACAGGCGGCATCCTGACTATTGCACAGGAAGAGATTGAACATATTGCTAAGGAAGGGGGCAAGCGAGTTCGCACAAGTATCTTTGGGCAGGAACTTCAGCCTGATACCTACGCAACATGCAAGGCAGACCTCATGATTTCTGGCAACATCAACAAGTTTACTTACCGTCTCGGCACAGTCGATCATCAGTATATTGCATATGGATCAACTATTAGTCAGGATGGTCATGTAGGAGAGAAATTCGACTTCTGCATCAGCAATCCTCCATTCGGAACTCCTTGGAAGGAAGACTTGAAGAACTGGGGCATTGGCGACAAGAAGGAGGTGACCGACCCTCGTTTCTTTGATGGAGTGACAAGTTTTATCCCAGATATTGGCGACTGCCAGATGCTTTTCCTTGCCAACAATATCAGCCGAATGAAAGACACCCCACTTGGCACTCGCATTGTGGAAGTTCATAATGAATCTTCACTTTTCAATGGAACTGCAGGAAGTGGCGCTTCTAATTTAAGAAAGTACATCATTGAAAAAGACTTGTTAGAGGCTATTATTGCTATGCCAGAAAAGGGATTCTACAACACTGGCATTACGACTTACATTTGGATAATCACCAATCGCAAAGAAGAACGTCGTAAAGGTTTTGTCCAATTGATTGATGCATCGAACATTTGTACTCCACTTCGTAAGAATTTGGGAGAAAAGAATTGCGAAACAACGGATGATGATCGAAAACGCATTCTCCAGTTGTTATTGGATTTTAAGGAAACTCCAGAAAGTAAGATTTTTAAGAATGAAGAATTTGGATATTGGCAAGTTCCTGTAATGCGTCCTAAACGCGATAAAGACGGAAATATTATTATAAAGAAAGGTCGTCCTGTTATGACCAAAAATAGGACTGAAACAGAACAGATTCCGTTACTTTATCCTGGTGGAATGGAAGCTTTTCTAAAAGAAGAAATAAAGCCATTTGACCCAGAAGTTGAATTTGGAGACCCTATTATCGGATATGACATTTGTTTTACCAAGTACTTTTACAAGCCAGTTGTACATAGAAAAATAGCGGATATACTTGAAGATATAAACCGACTAGGTGATGACATAAAGTTGTTACATGAGGAAATATCTGACTCTATTCAGCATGGTCTTGATTCGGATGTAAAATTCGTTGAAACAGGAGTTTTTTGGCAACCACAAATGCCAGA
>JAEEGL017220854.1_pt1 | contig 51148 bp, 44 predicted proteins | sample 9134231 | NCBI WGS metagenome assembly JAEEGL01 (sample SAMN16246548, study PRJNA631951) | gut metagenome | biome: gut microbiome; feature: rumen; material: fiber-attached | host: Bos | place: Iran: Karaj | collected 2018-10
CATGCCGCTTGCGGCTTCGCTGCTGTCGTCGATTCTGGGGCTGCCGCTGCCGCCTGCATGGGCGTTTATCGGTGAGATCGGCCTCGGCGGCGAGATCCGTGATGTTCCCGGAATGGATATTCTGATCAGGGAGGGTGTCAGACTCGGTCTTTCGAGGATCTTTATCCCGCAGACGCGCTCGACATCAAAATATTCAGAGAAATCAGGCGATGCCGAAATCGTCAAGGTAAAGAGGCTTGACGAGCTCCGCGAACAGATCGCAGAGACCAACATTTTTGAAACTAACGCAAGGAAACATTAATAAATACGATGAGTTGTAGAAAATCTGAACTTTTGGCGCCAGCCGGCAACCCTGAAAAGCTCGTCTGGGCCGATATTTACGGTGCAGACGCGATATATTTCGGTGTTGACAGGTTTTCTCTGCGCTCTTTTGCCGGGAATTTCACTCTCGACGATGCCGCGAAAGCCCTTGAAAGGCTTCACAAAAACGGCAAAAAAGGCTACATAACTCTAAATATCTACCCCTATTCCGGCGAATACAAAGACCTTGTTGAAACGGCAGGACAGCTTGCCGAATGCAAGGCCGACGCATTCATCGTGAGCGATTTCGGCGTAATAACTGCACTCAAAAAAGCAGGACTCAAAGTGCCGCTCCACATTTCGACGCAGGCAAACACAGTTTCATGGGAAACCGTGAACGCATATTACGACTACGGAGCAAAAAGGGTAAATCTTGCACGCGAACTTTCGTTTGAAAAAATCAAGGAGATCGCGGAAAACAAATACAAAGAGGCGGAAATCGAAGTTTTTGTCCACGGTGCGGTATGTTTCAGTATGTCTGGCAGATGCGCGATAAGCGACTGGCTCACAGGAAGAAAGGCGAACCGCGGCGAATGCACCCATCCCTGCCGCTGGAAATATGCAGTTGTCGAGGAAAAACGCGAAGGAGAATACATGCCTGTCGGTGAGGACGGACGCGGGACTTACATATTCAACCCGAAGGAACTCGCCCTTTTCGACTACATCGCTCCGCTCAAGGAAATCGGCGTGGATTCCTTCAAGATCGAAGGAAGAATGAAGTCGATCCACTATGTCGCATCGGTTGTTTCGCTTTACAGAAGGCTTCTTGACGGCGAAAACATCCCGCGTGAAGAAATCGCAACGCTTCTCAACCGTGTCAAAAACAGAGGATACTCCACCGGCTTCATGAAAGGCGGCGTCACTCCCGACGATTACCAGCTGGGCGGCGACGGCTCGAACTCCGAAGCCGAATTCGTGGCGAATATCACCGAAGAAAAAGAAAACGGCTGCTGTGTTGCAGAGGTCAGAAACCACATGGAAGGCGGCGAAACAGTCGAAATCTTAGAACCAAACGGCCACACAAGAACTTACAAATTGCCGGAAATACTCACTTTCACAGACGGAACGCAGGCGAAAGCGGCGAACCACTCGAAATTCGTCCTGCTTGAAGGTGATTTCATTCCATATTCCATTTTGAGAAAAGTTGAGGGATAATACCGGACGGCAACCAAGCGCTCTTTTTCAATTTTTTACAATTGGTTACTTAGCTTCGGTTCCTGAGCGGTCGTTGGAGTCGAAGCAAAAACTTGCTGTACTAACAAAACCGCCTAAAATATTGCGGTTTTTTTTGAATGATTTGTTTCTTCGAGGATAAAAATGAGAAAATTCGTTGTTTTCTTTTTGGCCCTGGCTGTTTTCGGCACAAATTTCACTCTTTTCGCCGACGATGACGATGAAAAGCAGAAACTCGCCGTCATGGAATTCGAGGATTTGAGTAAAAAATTGCCGTCAGAAACACTTTCCGGCGCTACTGAGTATATCCGCGGTGCATTTGTAAGCTCGAACAAGTTCATCGTTATCGCGAAAGAGAGGCAGGAAAAGGCAATGATTGCAGAGATGAAAAAGGAATCATACAAAGCCTGCAACGACAAAAACTGTCAAATCCCGCTCGGTCAGGCTCTTTCTGCCGACACGATCTTAAGAACGACGATCAACTTTTTCGGAGGAGTTTACACCATCACTGCCGAGCTCATCGACCTCGCGAAAGAAGCGACCGTCAGCGGTGCAAAACAGAATTTCGACGGCTCTGAAAAATCACTCATGCAGGCGCTCGACAGGATCGTCGTCCAGATTGCAGGAACCAGCGTTTCCTATAATGTTTCCGCGATGCAGACCCAGGAAATACAGGGAGTTAAACTCGGCGGTGTTGAACTTGACACGATGCCGAAAATCGAAGTTAAGGAAGCGGATTTCAGTAATGTAAAAAACACTGTTTCAGTAAAAGAACTTGAATCGAACACCGGAATCTCGCTAGATGCCGATGCGGATGTTCTGGTTCTTTACGACAAATGCGTAAAAGCCGATAAAAACGGAGAAAAAGATCCTCAGACAGCAATAGATTTATGGTCGCAACTCAGCAGAGTCCAAAATAAAAACCCTTTTTTGAACCAGGCTCTGCAACGAATTTCCGACTGGAAAAAATTCGTTTATTCCAAACAGATGGCCGACTTGTTCGAAACTGCTAAATATGCCGATAAAGCCGGTCAGATTTTTCCGCAGATAGCAATAAATGTGTGGAACGATGTTTACAACAAAAAAGGAACTGATCCCTCTGTTAATTTAGACAACCCCTATTCACAGACAGCAAAAGAAAGATTCGATTTCTGGATGAAATACAATTCTCAGGTTGAAAAGTACAAGGCTCAGCTCCAGAAATTCGAGGAGCAGAGAAAGGAGGATATCGAAAAACTGAAGAAAATCCTGCCTCTCGAGATCATAACTGACGCCCAGAAGAGGACCGTTCTTGTTCAATACATGGAAATTTATTCCCCTTTTTACGGCATTGAAGATGTAAACGCCATTATATATGTTATGGATGACGCTCTATCAAAACATCTTTACGGTCTTCTTTACAACGACTATTTGAAAAAGGAAATGGCTGAAAAATGTGACAAGGGAAACGGTTCCGCCTGCTACATCTCTGCTTCTCTTACAGAAGTCGAGGATCAACAGAAAGCGAATATGGCTTTCGCCCAATCCTGCGAAAGAGGTGTTGTAAACGCCTGCGTGAAAACCGGTCAGGTATATTTCAACAACAAACAGTTCAAAGATGCGGCCAAACTTTTTTATGAAGCGTGCGGAATGGACTCTCCTGAAGGATGTCAGGCAGCTGCGTATGTTACTGAAAAAGGTATGGGAATCGAAGACGATCTTGTTTTAGCCGGAGCAATTTACAAAAAGGCGTGCAATTTGGGATACAACGCAAGTTGCAAATCTGCAAAGCAGTTTGAAGGACTCACTTATGAACAAGTTGCAGAGTTGAAACTTAAAATGAAGCAGGAGGAAGAGCGCAGAAAAGCGGCTGAAGCAAAGAGAAAAGCGGAAGAAGAGAAAAAACGTGCCGAAGAAGCCAAACGAAAAGCCGAAAAAGAGAAAAAAGCCAGAATGATTGAGGAACTCAATCGTGCAGGAAGAAAGACACGTCTCACAATTGCAACAACAACACTTGTTTCAGGAATAGTAGTCGGCGCGCTCGGCGGAGTATCGTTCTACGGTATGAATGAAGCTGAAAAAGACCGAAAAAACTATTACGACAAATATCTTGATGCAGTTGGAAGCAATGCCGACAAATACCACAAAAAAGCACATGACGCTGACAAAAAGCGTAAAACCTATCTGATTCTGGGCGGTGTCGGAGCAGGTCTCGGAGTGGCTCTGATTACAACAGGCATGGTCTTCTACAGCATCGATTTTGAAGGAGAAAAAAGGGTTAAGAAAAAATATAATCTCTCTTTCGGTGCAACTCCGATTGACGGCACACTTCAATTAACACTGAACTGGTAGGAGGAGAAAATGAAAATTAAATCATTGATTTTATTTGTGATATTCTCTTTGATTCTCGTCTCCTGCAACAAGGATATGAAGTGGATAAACCCAGATGATTCAAAAGCCGATCAGTCAGAAATCGGAAAAATCTGTGAAGAGAAAAGTGCCGAATGCGGTCAGATGGAATATGAATACTTAGGCAAAATGAGAAAGATTTTTTGCGGCGAGTGCGAAAACGGATATGACTGCAACAGCAATAAGTGTCAGGATATTGACGAATGCGCAGATCCGTCGCTTAACAACTGCAACAAAGAAGTGAGCACATGCGCCAATGAAGACGGAACATATTCCTGCATCTGCAAGGAAAATTATTCCGGTGACGACTGCGTTCCCGACACACGGCTGAAAGACTGCGAAGGACTGCCTGAAAACGCTGCATGGAACCAGGCTTCACGCGTTGAACAGACTTGGAACGGAAGCGAGTGGGCACCTTCAAACAGCGGAACCTTCAGCGAAGAGGAAAGTCAAACCGAGTGCCGCTTCAAATGTCTTGAAAACTACAACTGGAACGGTGAAAAGTGCGAACCGGCGACAAGAACCGCAAATTGCTCGGAACTTCCGGCAGGAACCGACTGGAACACTGTTTCAGAAATCACTCAGACATGGAGCGGAAGCGAATGGCTTCCGCCCTTGGAAAGCACATTCAACGAACTGCCGAGTACTAAAGAATGCAGATACAAATGCGCTTTAGGTTATCACAGAGAGGATTCAGCATGTGTTTCTAACAGAAAAGATGTAGAGTGTACAGGACTTCCGGAACACGCGAGCTGGAATACTGTTTCAGCAATAACGCAGACTTGGACTAGTGCTAACGGCTGGCAGCCGTCAAATGCCGGTGTTTATAATGAAACAGAAAGCCAAAGTGAATGCCGCTTCAAATGCAAAGAGCATTACGATTGGAATGAATCAACTTCAACATGTGTAGCAGCGACACAAACAGTAAACTGTGATCCAAAACCGGAGAATACCGTCTGGAACGATAACGGTCAGAACGGTACTGTCACCCAGGAATGGGACGGCGAAAAATGGGAACCGGCAACGTATCCAACAGAATACACCACAGCTGCCGGAAACTGCAAATATATATGCGATTCGACCCATGGTTGGGAAAGTGGCAATTGCATAGATCAAAAAACTGCCGACTGCCCGTCAAAACCAGCGAACACCATTTGGAACGACAATGGGGCTGACGGCATATTTATCCAGATATGGAATGGAGATATGTGGTTCCCTGCAACTCATACATCTACATTCAGCAAAACCCCTGGCGAATGTAATTTCAAATGCACAACAGGTCATATTTGGAACAATTCGGAATGCATTGAAACTCCAACGCGAGTCGTAAATTGCACAGGACTCCCTGCCAACGCAACTTGGAATAGTGTTGAAAGCATAACCCAAACTTGGGATGGAGAGAATTGGGAACCTTCAAACATCGGCACATACAATACCGCAATAAGTACGACCGAGTGCCATTTCAAATGCACTCCAAAATCTGTTTGGGATGATTCAAAATGTATATTGCAGACTGCCTTGGGTAATATCTGCACTGGCCAGAACAAATGTTTCGATGATAGTTATGGGGAAATATCATGCCCCATGCCAAGCGAAGATTTTTACGGTCAAGATGCACAATATGCAATACTTGGAATATGCGAACCTCAAAATTTAACGATCAAAGCTCTGATTTCTAGTGAAAAAATAGTTGTTGACAATAATACTGGTCTTGAATGGCAGCAAACTTTTCCAGAAGAAACTTATCTTTGGAGAAATGCAAAAACATATTGTGAAAACCTGAATTACGGAGGATATTCGGATTGGCGATTACCTTCCGCACAAGAGCTTCTCTCTATTTTTGACATAAGCTATTTTAATCCTGCAATAAAAGAGGCTTATTTCCCGAACACGCCAACTGGCTCAGACTATAATTATTACCCTTTCTGGTCTTCATCCTCTTCTAATTGTTATGATTATTACGATGAAAACTACGGAAATACAACGGGCGCAGGAGCAACAACAGTAGCCTTTGGATATGGCGGACGAACATATTGCGAACCTTTGGATGACTACCAAAACAATGGGAATGCTCCATATTCTCAGTATGTTCGTTGTGTTAGAGGCAGTGCTTTACCAAGTACTTCTTTAACTCTTTCAACAATTGATGGAGACAAGATTGTTGTAGATAAAACTACAGATTTTATTTGGCAAAAAGAGTACCGTCGCAGCATGAATTGGCAAGAAGCTCTCGATTATTGCGAAAATCTGAATTATGCAGGCTACGATGATTGGAGGTTGCCGAACAGAAATGAACTTTTATCGCTCATAAATTATAACAGATACAAACCAGCATCTGATTTCCCAGACGCACCGTTGGATAATAATAATTCTTACTATCCAGAATTATGGTCTTCTTCTACTTACATTCATAATTATCAAGGAAACTATGCTTTCTCGATAGATTTTAATAATGGATATATTAATTTTCATTCTAAGGATGAACGGCTGCAAGTTCACTGTGTCCACAACAGAATAAGTTCTTGTGAAAATATTAATTGTGCAAATATTGAAAATTCAACCGGTACCTGTACAGAAAATGCCTTTGTATTTTCCTGTGGATGTATCACTGGATATGCGTGGGATGGATCGGCATGCGCCGAAGCAAAAGCCTCAAATTGTAAAGGATTGCCAGAAAATGCGCATTGGAATAGTGTTGCTAATATAACTCAAATCTGGGATGGCTTAGAATGGCTTCCGACAACAATTGCTGTTTATAATGAAAAACCGAGTAACAAGGAATGTCGTTTCAAATGCAATGATGGTTATTTTTGGAATAATTCAAAATGCGTATTGACAACTCCGTTAGGCAATATTTGTACAGGACAAAACAAGTGCTATAACAATGAAGGTGGAGAAATAAATTGCCCAACATCAGGAGATTTATCCGGTCAAGATGCACAATATGCCGAATTAGGAAAATGTAAACATCAAAGTTTTACTATCAACAATTCTATCGTCAAAGACAATAACACTGGTCTTGAGTGGCAACAGATAATCCCAAATAGAACTTTTTCATGGGAAGAAGCTAAAGCATACTGTGAAGACACAAATTATAGTGGTTACAACGATTGGCGATTACCGACAGCACATGAACTTATGACTATCATAGATCATAACCAATCTAATCCTGCGATAGACACAGACTATTTTCCAAACACTCCTTCTTCTTATGGGTTTTGGTCTTCCTCTATTCGTGCCGCATATAACACCGAAGCATGGGGAGTATATAACTGGACACATTACTTCGGAAAATACGAGGCCTTATATGTTCGTTGTTTAAGAGGTCCTGTTCTACCAGAAACAAATTTATCTACCACATTGACTCTCAACGAGGATAAAATTGTTACTGACAGCACCACAGGTCTTATCTGGCAAAAAGATTACGCTACAGTTAATAAAACTTGGCAAGAAGCTCTTGATTACTGTGAAAATCTTGATTATGCCGGATACGATGGTTGGAGATTGCCCAACAAGAATGAACTTGCATCTTTGGCCAATTATGGTAGATACAATCCTGCGTCAGATTTCCCCGATATACCATCAAACAAATTTTTCTGGTCTTCTTCCACCGACTTAAACAATCCGAACTTCGCATATAGTATAGATTTCTACGAAAGTATTATAGACAGGACAAAAAAGGACTATTTTGCAAAAACCATCTGTGTCCATGACAAAATAAGTTCTTGTGAAAGCATTAATTGTGACATTGATAACTCATCGGGCATTTGTACTCAAAATGCAATTGCAGCTTCATGCAACTGTGTTGAAGGATATGCTTGGGATGGATTTAATTGTGCCGAAACCAAAGTCTCAAATTGTGAAGGTCTACCTGATAATGCGACTTGGAACACCGTTCCAAGCATTGATCAGATTTTGAATGGAACAGAATGGCTTCCGACAACAACAGGTGCATATAATGAAATTGCAAGTAACAGAGAATGTCGTTTCAAATGCAATGACGGCTATTTCTGGAATGGGGAGAATTGTATCGATCCTTGCAATGACAATGTTTGCGAAAACGATGAAAATTCAACCAAAGTTTGTATCCCGCAAAATGCCATATCATACTCATGTGAATGTATTGAAGGACATTTTTGGAATGATTTACAATGTGTTCCTACTTCTTCCCTTCCCAACACTTTAGGAAGAATTTGTACAGGACAAAACACATGCAGTAATAATTCCGTATTGATTACTTGTCCGACATCATCAAAAGATGATTTTTTTGGCCAGGATGCACAATACGCGGAACTTGGAATGTGCAAACCTCAGAGTTATTCTCTTGAAACCATTTCAGGTAAAAAAATAGTCAAAGATAACAATACTAATTTATGGTGGCAATATGATATGCCAGAAAGAACTTATACATGGGATGAGGCAAATACTTATTGTGAAAACACCTATGCTGGATATAGCGATTGGAGATTGCCAACTGTGCAAGAACTTTTAACTATTGTTGATAATGGTCAAGAAAGCGACCTCGCTATAGATACAAGATTTTTCCCAGAATTAAACAAACTTTGTTGGTCTTCTGCCACCAGCAAAGAAAATTCTTATGCAAATTATGCGTGGGGAGTTTATTTTTCTGGCGGCGGATCTGTAAATCGATATCCAAAAAGTTATAATTTTTTGGCTCTTTGCGTTAGAGGAACTACTTTACCCACAAGTTCTTTTTCAACATCAACAATAAATGGAAACGATGTCGTTATCGACAGTTCAAGTAATCTCATTTGGCAAAAAGATTATGTAAAATATAAAACATGGCAAGAAGCACTTGCTTATTGTGAAAATTTGACCTATGCGGGATATTCTAACTGGAGACTGCCTAACAAAAATGAACTTCTATCTATCATAAACTATGACAAAGATCATCCGGCTTCTGATTTTCCAGACATGTCTGCTTTGAATCTTCTGTTTTGGGTTTCTACTACCCCGACAGATATTAATCATTCTCACTACCATGGATGGATCATAAATCTTAATACAGGAGAAGCATTTAGAAATTTCAAAACAACTGATGTTTACTCTGTCAGGTGTGTGAGGTAGTGCTTTGACAAGCTCAGCAACCGTAAGCTTCACCAGAGTGAGAGACAAGGAGTGAGAAACGATCAATAAACTCTTTTCCGAAAATATCTGATTTTGTGGGTTTTACCCATTGCTCAGCTCTCAAATATGATTGTCACAACACTGTTTTTACGAAATTTTCACAAAAATATTGACTTAACACTCAAAATAGGATATTTCGCCCGAACGGAGGGGTACTAAGATGATAGTTCAATTCAGTATGAAAAATGTGCTTTCGTTTAAGGATGAGGTCGTACTTGATATGCGCTCAATTCCTGCTTACAAAGAACACTCTTATAATTTAATGGAGCTTCCGTCAGAAGACAAACTTCTGCGTGTTGCCGCTATTTACGGTGCCAATGCAAGCGGTAAATCGAATCTGTGTCGTGGAATGTGGATGTTTCAAAACATTGTGATGCGTTCAATGAATGCAGTTGAAAATACTGAAAATAAAATATTAGAGCGATTTTATCGGCCTTTTGCATTCGAAGATAAGCCTGGGTATTCCGAGTATCAGATCGTTCTTTCAGACGATGAAGCCGAGTACAGATACGGTTTTGAATTTAACAGTAAGCAGATTGTAAGCGAGTGGTTATACAGAAGAGATTATGCTGTCAACAGGGTTTCTACTATTTTGGAGAGGGATCATCAGTCAATTACGATGGGTGCTTCTGTAAGACGTGAATGCGATAAATACAAAGAACAGATTCCAGAAGATGCTCTGGTTCTGACATTTTTTAGCAGGCTGGCTCTCAAGACGACATCAGTCTTCCAAAAGGTTTTTGACGGGATTCATAAAATGATGATTTCTGATAGTAATTTTTATGAAGATGACTCTATTCGGCAAACATATCTGCCGCAAGCTATTGATGAGAAGAAGGAAGAGTTGCTGAACTTTCTGGCGTCCATTGATACTGGAATCAAGGATATTTCCTATGAAACGATTGATAAAAGAAAAGTGTTTTATACATACCATATCGGCAAAGACGGGAAAAAATATTCTCTCAATTTATATAATGAGTCCAGCGGCACTCTAAAGTGTATTCTTGTTTATATTGCCGCAATAACTGTTATAGATACAAAAGGTTTGATGATTGTTGATGAGCTTAGTGCAAAACTTCATCCGCTCTTGCTCAAGTTTATCGTTGATCTGTTCTACAACGAAAAGTCAAAAGCCCAGCTGATTTATACGACCCACGATACCACATTGATGGATAAGAAGTTTTTCAGACGGGACCAGGTTTTATTCGTGCAAAAGGATGAAGATGGCTATTCATCGCTGTCAACGCTTTCGGATTTTAAAGTGCGCTCGGATGCTTCTTTTGAAAAGGATTACCTTGCCGGAGTATATGGCGGAATACCTATGCTGAAAGAATTTTCCATTAAGACAAGCGAAGAAAAAAAATGAAAAAAGAAGATCCGTTTAAAAAGCGCAGAGAAGCCCTTAAAAAGAGAAAACATGACTTTAGGACACCCAAGGCGAACTCTTATCTGATTGTCACGGAAGGAAAACGCACGGAGCCTAATTATTTCAACGGATTAGCGAAAGAAATTCTTGCGAAGGTCGGTGGAACTGTAGAAGTGATAGATATTTACGGCGAAGGTGCATCAACTCAAAAACTGATAGAGATTGCTGAAATGCGTGCAAATAAGGCCAAAATTCCATATCAGTATATATGGGTAGTTTTTGACAAGGATGATTTTGAAGATTTTGATCTGGCAATTAAAGAAGGCGAAGCAAAAGGATATCATGTTGCCTGGAGCAATCAGAGTTTTGAATACTGGATTTACCTGCATTTTGATTATAGCGACGCGAATCTGCACAGACAAAAATGGAATGCCAAACTTGATGAGTTATTTAAATCTCATGGACTTTCAAAAGACGGATATGGCAAAAATATCAAGAACTTATATGAACTATTAGATTCGTTTGACGGTGTTCGGACGGCCATAAAAAATGCAAAGAAGAGAATGGCTGATTTTAGCCCAAATAATAAACCTTCGAAATATGCTCCGGGGACAACGGTTCATATTCTTGTGGAAGAGTTGCGGGAATATTTAGAGGATTGATGTAATTTCAATTAAATTGAAAAGATCTGCGGACGATAACCCGACACTAGGAGTTATTCTCTGCACAGATACAGATGAAAATATTGCTAAATATTCCATTCTGCACGGAAACGAGAAACTTTTCGCCACAAAATACAAACTTTATCTACCCGATGAAGCAAAATTAAGAGCTGAAATCGAGGCTCAAAAAGAAATTTTCAAATTACAGCATGATAGTGATGAATGATATGAAATAGAAAAATACCTTAAATAGATTTTCCCACACATTTCCATTTTTAGATGGCGAAAAGGAACGCTTCCCTCTCCGGCACTTTGTGCCACCTCTCCCTGAGTGAGAGGCAAGATCAGGAGTCAAGAATTGCGGGTGAGTCGCCTGCGCTCCGACAAATTAAAGAACTGCTCAAAAAACTTGACTTAAACCGCTTTTACCGTGTTAATTCGACGGTTTTACGTCAGGAGAGTTGAAAATGGCGTGGCACAGAGTGATAAAAATGACTGCGAAAGACAATTTTTACTTTCATTTTACGATCGAAAGCCACGAAAATTTAGGTTTAATTTCGACACTTGAGAAAAAGGACGGAGTTTTGACGCTCGACTGCTTCACGACGATGGAAAGTTCAAGAGATTTCGACCGCGTGATCGAATCTGTTCTTAAAGAGATAAAAAACGGTTATGAGTAAGAAATTATTGATTGTTTTTCTTATTGTCTTTGGCTTTTCGGAGCTTTGCGCACTGGTTGAAGGCCGGATTTCGGGCAATAAGATCCCTTCGCTTTCGACTACCGTTTCGATCGAAGAGTCGAATTTCGCCTACAACGCGCCGCTTATGAAATATTTCAACCTGAACGCCGGACTTACGGCGACCAGGCTCAACCGCTACGGTCTCAGTTTCGGCATCGACTGGCAGTGGCTTGACGGCAAAAATGTCGCGGCTTTGCTGCGCGTGAACGGGCTTTTTCTGACAAACCACAGGTTTTCCAAAATATTTTTAGGTGGTTATGCCGATGTCGCCATTTTGGGCGGTGTCAAAATTTCCGGCTTCAAAGGGATCATCCATACGTCGGTTTCGGCGACTCCGACCACGGGAAAAGAGGATGTTCTGGTCGCTCTCGAGCTTCAGCTGGGCGCCTATGTCTCGCCGAACGACAGCTTCAACCTCTTTTTCGGACTTGCGCCGGGCCGCTACTTTGTCGGAAAGGAGTATTTTTATTTCAATGTTATAATTTCCATGGAAGCGTTCCTCTGGAAATAGCCGGCATACATTTTTTCTGGAATATTTTTTGATCACAGCTTGTTCTTTTCGTGAAGCTTGGAGGAGAGATGGAAGAGCTGCTGAAGACGAATCTTGACACAATTTTCAACTACGCGCTGTTCATCACCGGAAACAGGGAGAAGGCGATGGATCTGATGCAGGATACGATTGTGGCACTTCTTTCGAAACAGCAGCCCTACAACGAGGAGTCGCACTTCAAGTCATGGATTTTCCGCGTCCTGAAGAACAACTGGATCAACAGGATCAAGCGTGATTCGGTGCTGGGGGAGGCAACATTTTCCTGTTTTTCGGATGACGGAGAGGCAGATCCGCTGGACTTCCAGCCGGCTCCCGATGATTTCAGCGATCCCATTTTGAAGGAGAAGCTGAAGATGGCTTTTGAAACTCTTCCCCAGGCCTATCGCGAGGTCGTCGTTCTGGTCGAGGTCGAGGGCTGTTCCTACGAGGAGGCTGCAAAGATCCTCGAGCTTCCGGTCGGTACGGTAATGAGCAGGCTTCATCGTGCCAGGACGCAGCTGCGCGGGATGTTCAGGCGGGAGGCTGTCGAATTGAGGATTATTTCGGAGAAGGATAGGAAAAATGCGTGAGGATTGCGGTGTAAATGAGCTTTTTATCGAGCAGTTTGCGGACAACGAGCTCGATTATCAGACCAGTGCGGAGATATCGGCCCATCTGAAGGTCTGCGGAAGGTGCAGAAAAAGGTATGAATCGATCTGCCGGCTCAAATCAGCGGTACATGCTTTTGCGGAAAACGAGAAACTTTCGTTTGTCGAAAAGGAGGGTTTCATGCGCCTTGTCGATCAGACTTCCGCTAGAAAAAAAGTATCGTTTTCTCAATGGTTTAAAAATGTTTTTGTCACAAGATCGACTGCGCTTGTAGTCTCATCCGTCTTCTCTTTCGCCTGCCTTGTCCTGGCCTTTGTGATCTCGATCAACAACTCGAACAAGGCGAACGAGCTGATCATCGACGAGCTTCTGACGGCTCACAGCTATGTATCTCCCAACGAATTTGTCGACGACCAGACTGCAAGGCAGGAGCTTGCATCCGAGTTCAGCCTTGATAAAAATACTCTCAGGAAGATCGAGAGCCTTAACATGAGGATGAGCCGGAAGCTTGCGTCGATCGCGGCTGTCCCGACGGCGAAGATCAAGCTCGCCGGAGATGCCGGCTCGCAGGAGAGGGGAGTCGACGGGACGCTCTTCCTTTCAAAGGAGAACGAGAGGCTCCAGCGTCTTTTCGAGAACAGCAGATGTGCTCTGGAGCGCAACGGCGTATGCCTTGCTAAGGAGCGCGAAGAGAACGGTAAGAAGGTCGTCTACTGGAAAAATACGGGCAACAACTTTGTATTTGTCTCCGACAGGGGAAATTCAGAAAACCTTGTCAGATATATAAGCTCGGTCTATTAAGCAACTAATCGTTTTTATTTCTGATTTTACCCATGGCCGCGCTTATCGCGGAGTAGGAAAACCCTCTTGACGCCAGCTTCCGCTGAAGTTTCTGCGGGTCGTTTTCGGCAAGTTTTTTTATAGTCTCGGCGGCGCTCTTCAGCTCATCTTCGTAACTGAAAAATTCGCTCAGATCGACCGATTTCAAAAGATCGGCACAGCCCTTTTCGTAGAGTTTCTGCCGGAGATAGTTTATCCCCTTGCCGCGCGAAGCGACCTCTCTTGCAAAGTTTCTGAGGAGACGTTCGTCGTCAAGATAGTTCAGATCGCGTAACTTGTTGACAACGATCTCTGTTTCTTCCTCCGACGCCCCTTTGTCCCTGAGTCTGCGCGCCAGATCTCCGGAGAAGAGATCCCTGGCTGCCAGGAGCCTGTATGCGTAGTCTGTGAATTTTCTGATATTTTCGTCGGACATTTTTGATGGTGCTGATATGCTAGCTTTCGGAAGGATCCTTTTTTTCGGTCTTTTTTGCCTTTTCGACCTGCTCTTCGTTGACGATTATGACCTTCCGGTTTTCGCGATGCTGTTTTTGAAGCTCCTGACGGCGGTTGTCTTCGCACTCTCTGCACCAGATCTTGCCGTTTTCGCGTTTCGGGTAGTACGAGGCGCGGCGGAAGTTCTGGCAGATGTCACAGATGAATTCGTAGACATACTTTTTCAGTTTGTCGTTGAAAACTTTTTTGATTTCACCGCGTTTCCTGTTGAAGTGCATCTCCTTGAGACAGTCGTCGCAGTAATAATTGCGGTGTCCGTCGGCAACAAATGAAACAAAGTGTTCCTTGCCGCACTTTGCGCAAATGACCTTTGTCGAGATCAAGCTTTTTTTAGGTTTGTCCATAGCCTCCTCCTAAAATATGCCCCGTATTATGGAAATTTTAACTGAATCGGCAAATTTCAGGGCAAAAATTTACTTTTTTTTTAATAAACAGCGCTGTTGTCTTGACATTTCCTTTCTCTTTTATTAGGTTGCCGCACTCATCCGTAACCGGGTGTTTTATATAGATTTTATACCTTTTTTGGGGGGAGTCGTAAGACTCTTTTAGATATTTTGGAGAAATCAGTTCTCCGCCGGGAGGTTTTGGCGAAACGGAAATGTATGCCGAAATCAGAGGTGGAATCTTTAAGTGCTTTAATTTGTAATTCCTTAGATTCATTAGACTTTTTCTGTAAATCCCGGACGGTGGCGCTCTATATGCCCATCAAAAACGAGGTCGATGTCCTCCCGCTTTTCGCAAGACCGGGACACCGTTTTCTCTTTCCGAGGGTGGAAGATGGTTCAAAAAAGCTGGCTTTTTATGAGGCTGAGAGCTTCGATGATTTTGAGCCGGGAGCTTACGGGATAAGAGAACCTAAGTTGGATCTGCCCAGGATCGGGATCGAAAAGATCGATCTGTTCGTAGTTCCTGGAGTTGCTTTTTCGGAAAATTGCGAACGGATCGGTTACGGCGGCGGCTACTATGACACGACGCTGAAATTTAAGAACAACAGGGCGCGCTCAGTCGGTGTTGCATTTGATCTCCAGATTGTCGAAGCGGGGTTTTCCGACCCGTTCGATGTCAGGTTGGATGCGGTTTTGACCGAGCGTAGGCATTTTATCATATAACATGAACAGGAGTACATTATGAAAGAGGCTCTATTCCTGATTTTAGGAATTGGTTTGGGGGCTCTGCTCTGGCATCTGACAAGACAGCTCGTTTTCAAAAACAAAATGGAAGAGGCGAACAAGGCGCTCAACGATGCGAAGAGCGAGGCCGAAAAGGTCATCAAACAGGCAGAGATCCGTGCCCAGGAGGAGATTCTCGAGGGCAAAAAGGTTGCGGAAAATTCCAAGCTGGATGTTTTGAAGGAGTTCAAGGAGCGCGAAAGGCGTCTGAACAAACGCGAGGAACAGATCAACCAGCGTGATGAGATCAACATCGCGAGAGAGCGTGAGTTCAAGACGATCGAAAAGCGCCAGAAGGATACCGAGGCGGCACTTGCCGAGCAGCAGGCCAAGCTTACTGAAAGTCTTGCCAATGCGGAAAAAGAGCTCGAAAGGATTTCCGGAATGACTCAGGACGAGGCAAAGGAGGAGCTCATCCAGAAGCTCGAAGAGGAGGCGAAGCACGACGCCGCGAAGAAGATCAAGGCGATCGAAGAGGCCTTCCTTGAAGATGCCGAAAAGAAGAGCAAGGAGATCCTCTCGACTGCAATTCAGCGTTACGCCGGCGAGTATGTCGTTGAAAATACGGTAACCACGGTCAGCCTTCCGAATGACGAGATGAAGGGAAGGATCATCGGGCGAGAGGGAAGGAACATCCGCTCTATCGAGGCTGTAACGGGTGTCGATCTTGTCATCGACGATACGCCGGAGGCAGTCGTTGTCAGCGATTTCAACCCGATCCGACGTCAGATCGCGGCGCTGACGCTTCAAAAGCTCATTGCGGACGGCAGGATCCACCCCGGCAGGATCGAAGAGGTCTTTGAAGCGTGCACGAAGGATGTCTGGAAGAGCATCAAGGATGCCGGAGACCAGGCTGTTTTCGATCTCGGGATCCACAAGCTTCACCCGGAGCTCGTCCTTCTTGTCGGCCGCCTGAAATACCGTACCAGCTACGGTCAGAATGTCTGGCGCCACTCGATGGAGACAGCTTTCCTTGCCGGTGAGATCGCTACCGAGCTCGGCTACAGCGTAAAGACTGCAAGAAGAGCCGGCCTGCTTCACGATATCGGCAAGGCTGTTGACCACGAGATCGAGGGAAGCCACGCATCGATCGGTGCGAAACTTGCCGAAAAGTACGGTGAACCTCACAAGATCTGCAACGCGATCGCGGCTCACCACGGCGAGGTCAAGCCGGAATCCACGCTTGATTTCATCGTCTCTGCAGCCGACGCTTTGAGCGGCGCGAGACCCGGCGCGAGACGCGAAATGGCCGAGGCCTACATCCAGAGGCTTACCGATCTCGAGAATATCGCAACTTCGTTCGACGGTGTTGAAAAATCGTTCGCGATCCAGGCTGGAAGAGAGCTCCGTGTCCTGGTCGACACGACAAAGGTAAGCGACGACAACGCATACATTCTGGCTACGGATATCGCGAAAAAGATCGAAAAGGATCTCCAGTTCCCAGGTCAGATCAAGGTCGTCGTCATCCGCGAAACAAGAGTCACCGCTACAGCTCAGTAGTCCATGCAGTTCAGGATCCTGACTCTCGGAGACCTTATCGGCCGTTCCGGACGGAATGTCGTCCGCGAAAAGCTGCCTGCGCTTATTGCTGAACACTCTGTCGATATGGTCATCGCCAACGGAGAGAACGTTTCTGGGGGCTTCGGACTTACCGAGACGAATGCCAAGGCGATCCTGGCGGCAGGTATCGATGTCATAACATCCGGCAACCATATCTGGAACAGGCCGGAAACTGCTGATTTTATTGGCAGATATCCCAATATCTTAAGGCCTGCCAACTATCCGGACACGCTTCCAGGAAAGGGCAGATTTATCTTCCGGCATAGTGAAAAAGGGGTGAAGGTAGGTGTTCTGAACCTGCTCGGCCGCGTCTTTATGCCGCCGATGGAGTCGCCCTTTTTCAAGGCTGATGCCGAGATCTCAGCGCTTCGGGAAGAGGGCGCGGATCTGATAGTCGTTGACTTCCATGCGGAGGCTACGGCTGAAAAAGAGGCTCTCGGCCTATACCTTTCCGACAAGGTCGAACTCGTTGTAGGCACCCACACTCACGTCCAGACCTCCGATGAGAAGATCATCGCCGGCAGAACGGGCTACATCACAGATCTCGGGCGGTGCGGGAGCTTTTTTTCAGTTCTCGGATTCGAGGCGCAGCAGAGCATCCGCGGCTTTTTGACAGACACTCAGCAGAGGTGCGATCCTGGCAAGGAGGATCTTGTCCTGGAGGGGCTCCTGGCCGATTTCGATGTCGAAGAGCGCCGCTGCATTTCTCTCAAAAGAGTCAGGATTTAGTTCAAAAAGATCATTTTAAGCCGGCTCACCCCCTCTTTTGCTCTTTATTTATTTGTTGCTTTCAGTATAATCAGAGGCTTTTAACTGTGGGGGTGACCGATGGCTTCTGTAACTTTCGAAAATATTGTAAAGCAGTACAACAGGGAGACTGTTATTCTCAAAGGGATAAACCTTGAGGTCCGCGACGGCGAATTCCTCGTTCTGGTAGGACCTTCCGGCTGCGGCAAATCAACGCTGCTGCGCACTCTGGCCGGGCTTGAGACGGCGACGAGCGGTACGATCAGGATCGGCGACAAGGTGGTTAACGACCTTGAACCGAAAGATCGTGACATCGCGATGGTTTTTCAGAGCTACGCGCTCTATCCGCACATGACGGTGCGCGAAAACATCTCCTTCGCGCTGAAGGTCCGCAAGTTCGACAAAGCGGAGATCAACAAACGTGTTGAAGAGACCGCTCAGCTCCTGGGGATCACCCATCTTCTCGACAGGCTCCCGAAGCAGATGAGCGGAGGTCAGCGCCAGAGGGTCGCAATGGGCAGGGCTATCGTCAGGAATCCGAAGGTCTTCCTCTTCGACGAGCCGCTTTCGAACCTCGACGCTTCGCTGAGGACTCAGATGCGTGTCGAGCTCAAGAACCTCCACGAAAGGCTGAAAACGACGATCATCTATGTCACTCACGACCAGGTGGAGGCTATGACTCTGGCTGACAGGATCGTCGTCCTGAACGGCGGTATCATCCAGCAGGTCGGTACTCCGACAGAGCTTTTCGATACTCCGAAAAATGTCTTTGTTGCAGGTTTTATCGGCAATCCGTCGATGAACTTCGTTACGCTTGATGTCGAAAACAACGATAAAAATCAGGTGCTTAAATCTGACGGCATCAGACTTGAGATCGAAAGGCGGCTGGACTCTCCCAAGGTCATTCTTGGTGTAAGGCCGCAGGATTTCGAGCTCGCCGGGGCCGACGCGGAGTTTGCCGGCAAGGTCGAGATCGTCGAGACTTTGGGCAGGCTTTCGCTTGTCCATGTGCTTGTTTCCGACGGCGTCAAGATCACTGTCGAAGCACAGTCTTCGCAGGTCCAGGGCCTGAAGCCCGGAGAGAGGGTCGGATTTAACGCGAAACATGATAAGATCCACTTCTTCGATGTTTCGACAAACGAGAGAATTGTAAACAAAATTAGTCAGTTATAATGTTTAAACGCCTTCTTGTCTTTCTTTTGATCGCGGCCTTTGCCATCGCTTCATACTTTGTTTACGAGCAGATGCAGATGGTAGACACCAGCTTCAAGGTCGATTGGGACAACAAGAGCGCTCCGAAGTCCAAGATCTCGTATTTCCTGCAGATCTCTGACAACAGTGACGAATCCGAAAGCTTTTTGAAGCAGATCCTGGGCGAGGAGACCTTCAACGAGGTCAAGAGGCTCTACAGGAAGCATGTCGGCGTGACCCGTTTCATGACAGGCGATGTCCTCGAGGTCACGCAGCGCGGCGAGAGGGTGGTTTCGTACAATCTGCACCATTACAAAAACAACACGAAGGGCGAGAGGATCTCGTTTGTACGTGAAGGCGACGAGTTCAGCAGGATAGAGAACATCCCGATCGAGCTGAATGTCAGAACGGTCGTGAGGTACTTCGAAATAAAGGATTCCCTTGCAAACGACGACCCGCAGTTTTACGAAATCGCGAAGGAGCGCCTGATCTGGGACTGGGGGATCCTCGACAGACTGCGCCCGGGCGACTCGATAGCTTTTATCGTCAAGGGGATCTTCGACAAGGGGATCCTGGTGAAGACCTACGGTATTTTAGGCTTCGCGGTCAAAAGCGGGACTCTCGGGGAGTTTTCGATGACCGCCTTCCGCGATTCGATCTACGGCGACTACTTCCTTTCGGGCCATTCGATGCTGATTTCGCCTCCGGGAGAGTTCAGGACGCCGATCGACAGCGGGCGGATCACGAGCTATTTCGGGGAGCGCCACGACCCGTTCAACAAGAAAAAGAAGAGATTCCACAGCGGCGTGGATATTCTGGCGCGTCTGAATACTCCGGTCCGTGCCGCAGAGAGCGGGAAGGTGATTTTTGCCGACAAAAAGGGCGGGCTCGGAAAGGCGATTGTGATCGACCACGGCAACGGGCTCCGCACGGTCTACGGGCATCTCAACAAGTTTATGACGGTCCCGGGTGCCGAGGTCCGGCGCGGCGACATCATCGCGGGTGCAGGCTCTACCGGCAGATCTACGGCTCCGCACCTACATTTTACAGTTCTGAAGGACGGAAAGCCGGTCGATCCGATGCAGTTCACCTACGAGCGCATTTGGGCGGCTCCGTTCGATATTTCGGGCGAATTCAGGGAGTTGTCAGCCGAAAGAATGATCCAGCTCGACTCTGCCATGAGCAGAAAGAGGTCGTTTTTCATAGAGGAAAAAGGCAAGGGGAAGAGGATCCTTGTCTCAAATTAGTTTAACAGGTTTTTAAGGAGGATACGGCGAATGTACAGTCTGTTGATTGCGGCGGGCATCGGTCTGGTGCTCGGTTTTTTGGCGGGATATTTTATAAATATCGGCTTCGGGATCTTTATCGGTCTCATTGCTTTGCTTGCAGGTTTTATCTTCTTCAACAATTACTTTTCGAAGAAGGTCGTTGTCGACAATATGCTCTCGAAGCGCCTTCAGGCTGCGGCTATGACACCGAATCCGGAGCTCCAGAAACAGACTTATGACCAGATCGTCGAGGAGCTCAAGCAGGGTTACAAGTACAACAAATACGCGCTTTTCGTAAAGGCGAGGATCGATACGCAGATCGGTGTGATCCTCTATTCGCAGCGCAAGTTCGGCGAGGCCTACAAATATCTGGTCAACTCGAATCCGCGCATGATGATGGGATATCTTCTGATGATCGTCGGCCACATCAAAAACAAAAAAACCGAGACGCTCGAGCGCGATATCGAGCTTCTGATCCGCTTCAACAAGAAGGATCCGTTTGTCTATTCGGCGGTCGCCTATCTCTATCAGGAGGAGCTGAACGAGCCCCAGAAGGCGATGGACACGCTCTCGAGAGCGCTGAAGGTTATGCCGGAGAATCCGAGGATCCAGGAGCATCTGAACGCGCTTCAGAACAACCGCGAGTTCAACATGGAAAAGTACGGCGACCAGTGGTATCAGCTGCTTCTTGACAAAAAAGGGATCTCACGCCTTCAGAACAAGATGATCAAAAACCAGCAGAAGAGCATGAACGTCAGACAGAGGGTGAGATAACGATGTCGGTTTTTGAAACACGCGGGATCGCTCCCAAAGTCGTAGAGGCCCTTCAAAGGGACGAGGAGCTTTTCAAGGTCGCTGAATCGATCCTGGAGAGGGTTTCGGTAAATACGAACACCTTCAAGAACCTGGTGCGCGATCTGCGCGAAATATCTCTCCGCGACGGCTGCAGTTATACCGAGCTTCTCAAAAAAGTCGATGCGGAGTCTCTTCTGAACGATCCGCAGATTTCGGAAAAGGGGCGCGGTGAGGAGCTCTTGTCGCGTCTTTACAACCTGCGTTATCCGTACTGGAGCAGAAAGCAGGCGGAGTTTCTGAGGCTGAAGAGCAGATTCGCGGCGCAGACCGGCGGCGAGATCACCTTTCCCGATTTTGCGGAGGGCAACAGCTTCAAAGTTTCGTTCACTGTAAAAACGGCTGATGATATAAAGGACTTCAAACAAAAAATCGATGGTGCGGGACCTCTGCTTGAAGAGGCTTTAAAGGCAATCAAAGAGTAATTCAGGATATGGAGGAAATGATGGAAGAGAGAGGTTACGTTCAAGTCTACACTGGCAACGGAAAGGGCAAAACGACGGCATCATTCGGGCTTGCGCTTCGTGCCGCAGGTGCCGGGAAGAGGGTATTTATCGGACAGTTCGTCAAGGGGATGCACTACAGCGAGCTCGATATCGTTCCGAAGCTTGAAACTATCGAGATCAGGCAGTACGGCCGCGACTGCTTCATCAAAAAGGAGCCGTCCGAATCCGATATCCGCTGTGCGAAGGAGGGGCTTGCCGAGATGGCGGAGATCCTGAAGAGCGGGAAGTACGATGTCGTCATCATGGACGAGGCGAATATCGCCCTCTTCTACAAGCTTTTTTCGTTCGAGGAGCTGAAGCAGGCGATTTGTAACCGCGCCGAGGGCGTCGAAGTCATAGTTACCGGCAGATATGCGCCGCAGGAGCTTATCGATATGGCCGACCTCGTTACCGAAATGCGCGAGATAAAGCACTACTACACGAAGGGTGTAGAGGCAAGAGTAGGCATTGAAAAATAGTAAAATTTGGCAGACAAAATGGACTTTTCGACTTTTGGGGATAAAAGGTCGAAGTTCTGACGGTTGATTGGAGGATTTTTTGAACTGCTACAGGCTTGGAATAGATGTCGGATCGACTACTGTGAAACTTGTTCTGCTGGATGACGACGCAAATGTCGTCTACAGTGACTACCGCAGGCACAATGCCGACATCAAGAATACATTTACCGCATCTCTCGAGGATCTTCTCGGTAAGGTCGGCGAGTGTTCCCTGAAAATTGTCATCACCGGTTCGGTCGGAATGGCGATCGCGAACAAACTGGACATCACCTTCGTTCAGGAGGTCATCGCTTCGGCGAAGTTCATCCAGCGCAGATACCCGCAGGTCCGCACCTTCATCGATATCGGCGGCGAAGACAGCAAGATCATCTTTTTCGAGGAGGGCAAGATCCCGGACATCCGCATGAACGGCAGCTGCGCCGGCGGTACGGGAGCCTTTATCGATCAGGTCGCGATGCTTTTTGAGATCAAATCGACTTCGGAGCTCAACGCAATGGCGGAACAATCCTCGAGGATCTATCCGATAGCCTCGCGCTGCGGCGTCTTCTCAAAGACCGACATCCAGAACCTGCTGAGCCAGAACGTCAGCCGCAATGATATCGCAGCGTCGGTTTTCAACGCGGTCGCGCTTCAGGTCGTCGCTTCTCTCGCACACGGGACGGACATCGAACCCACGATCTTTTTCTGCGGCGGTCCCTTCGCGTTTCTGCCGGAGCTCCACAAGAGTTTCCTGCGCGTCCTCAACCTCAGGGAGGAGGACTGCATAATTCCGGAGGAGGCGAAACTTGTTCCTGCCAGCGGCTGCGCAATGCTCGCAAAGACGATGAGCAAGGGTGAATGTCTGCTTTCCGAGCTCGTTTCAAGGATGAAATCCGAGCAGCAGAAAAACAGCGGAGTTACCGGCGTGACCCTGCCGGCACTCTTTGAAAGCCAGGAGGAGCTTGAGAACTGGCGGGAGCAGAACCAGAGCAGATTCAAGAACTCGGCAGAGATGAAGCGCGGCGCGACGGTCCGCTGTTTCCTCGGCGTCGATTCCGGCTCGACCACGACAAAGACCGTTCTTCTCGACGAAGAGGGGCGGATGATATACCACGACTACCGCAACAACTGCGGCAACAACTTCAACACCTTCATCGAGGCCCTCGAGAACCTCCGCAAAACGGCGGAGGAGCGCGAGACGAACCTCGAGATCATCGGGAGCGTCTCGACAGGCTACGGCGAAAACCTCCTCAAAACCGCCTTCAATATGGATCGCGGGATCGTCGAGACGATCGCTCACTTCACGGCGGCAAGACAGATCTCGCCCGATGTTTCGTTTGTTCTCGATATCGGCGGTCAGGATATGAAGGCGATCTTTGTCGAAAACGGAGCGATCAAGCGGATCGAGATCAACGAGGCGTGCTCCTCGGGCTGCGGCTCCTTCATCGAAAACTTCGCGAACATGCTGAACTATCCTGTTGCCAAGTTCGCGGCGATGTCCTGCCTTGCAAAGCATCCGAGCGACCTCGGGACACGCTGTACCGTCTTCATGAACTCAAAGGTCAAGCAGTCTCTCGGCGAGGGCGCGGAGGTGCCTGACATAGCTGCCGGATTTTCGTATTCGGTCATCAAGAACTGCCTTTTCAAGGTTTTGAAACTGAAGGATGTGCGTGATCTGGGGGACAAAATCGTCGTTCAGGGAGGGACCTTCAAGAACCTCTCGATCGTCCGCGTCCTTGAAAAGCTGACGGGCAAAAAGGTCGGTTTCTCCGATATCCCGGAGCTTATGGGGGCTTACGGAGCGGCGCTTTACGCTTTCAAAGAGCTCAAAAACAACAAACCGGTACCGCTTTCACGCCTGATCGAGTCGAAAAACTACCAGTCGAGCGTCGAGATCTGCCCGGGCTGCGAAAACCACTGTACGGTCAAGGTCTTCACCTTCCAGGACAACCGCCGCTTCTTCTCAGGCAACAACTGCGAGAAGGTCTATTCCAACAAGAGCGAAAACGAGACGAAGGGCGTCGATATGCACGCCGAAAAGTATATCATGCTGCTCAACCGGAAGAGCGTTCCGAAGGAGTCTGCAAGAATGGTGATCGGCATTCCGCGAGGTCTCGGGATATACGAAAACTACCCGTTCTGGCACGCGCTCTTCAACGAGTGCAACATTTATCCGCAGCTTTCGGCGGCGTCGTCCAGCAAACTTTACGAGTGGGGCGTCCACTCGATCATGGCGGATAACATCTGCTTCCCGGCGAAGCTTATGCACGGCCATGTTATCGACCTTATCAGAAAGAAGGTCGACCGGATTTTTTATCCATACGTCATCTACGAGCAGAAGGAGGACGAGAAGGCGAGAGACAGCTACAACTGCCCGATCGTCGCCGGCTATTCGGATGTCCTGATGAGCTCGATCGAACCTAAGGAAAAGTTTGACATCCCGTTTGATTCGCCCGTTATAACCTTCAACGACAACGATCTTCTGCACAAATCGTGTACAGCTTACCTGAAGTCGCTCGGAGTCGATTCGAAGACGATCAAAAGGGCGATAGCTGCGGCTGTCAAAGCTCAGGACGACTATCACAGACAGCTAGCCGACCGGGCGAAGGAGATACTTGACCAGAGCCGCAGGGAAAATCGTCTGACGATAGTTCTCGCGGGAAGGCCCTATCACGTCGACCCGCTGATCCAGCACAAAATTTCGCAGTGCATCGCTGAAATGGGCATCAACGTCGTTACTGAAAATGTCGCAGCGCTGGCGGGAGACGGTGTTTACGACGAGCTTCTGGCTGTTCCTCAGTGGACCTATCCGAACAGGATCTTCAAGGCGGCGCATTTTGTTGCGAACTCCGACAGCTCGGTCCAGCTTGTCGAGCTGACCTCCTTCGGCTGCGGCCCAGATGCCTTCATTCTGGATGAAGTCAACGCGATCCTTGGCAGAAAGGGCAAAAATCTGACAGTTTTGAAGATAGACGACGTCAACAACATCGGATCTCTCAGGCTGAGGATCCGTTCTCTCGTCGAGAGCCTCAAGGTCGGCGAGCATACGCAGAAGGATCTTCCGCCTGAAAAGACGGCTGTCTTTAACCTCGAAGACAGGCGCAGGACCCTGCTCATACCGTTTTTCGCAGATGACTATTCCGATTTCGTGCCGACCCTCTTCAAGCTTCTGGGCTACAAGGTCGTTAACCTTCCGCCAGGGACCCAGGAGTCTGCAGAGCTCGGTCTGAAGTATGCGAACAACGAGGTCTGCTACCCGGCAACGATCGTTGTCGGATCGATCCTTCAGGCGCTGCAGAGCGGCAGTTACGACCGCAACGAGATCGCCGTAGCGATAACCCAGACAGGCGGTCAGTGCAGGGCTTCGAACTATCTTCAGCTTATAAAAAGGGCGATGATCACTGCAGGTTACGCTGACATCCCGGTCGTTTCGATAGGCTTCGGCGGCGATACGAGCAACGTCCAGCCAGGCTTCAAGCTCTCGTTCCACCGCGTGATCAGGGTGCTCGTACCATCGCTTTATTTCACGGACTGCATCGCAAAGCTATACTATGCTTCGGCTGTCCGCGAAAAGGTCCCCGGGGCGGCCCGTGCGCTTAGAGACAGGTATGTTCAGAGGTCGATCCCTCTCATCGAACAGAAAAACATGCGCGGACTGAAGGCACTCCTGAGAGAGGCCGTTGCTGAGTTCGATTCGATCATAGACCACGTTAAGCGTCCGATAGTCGGCGTTGTAGGCGAGATTTATGTAAAATACAACTCGTTCGGCAACAAGTTCGTCGTCAAGTGGCTGATCGACCACCAGATCGAACCTGCAATGCCGTCGATTTTCAATTTCTTCAGCAATTTCTTCGTAAACAACCATGTCGTTAGAGAGGAGAACGTCAAAAAGCAGGGCTTCCCGCTTTTCCTCAGCGACCTCGGATACCGCTATGTCCGCAAAACAGCGAAGGAGTTCGACGAAATGTGCCGTCCGTTCCCGTATTACCGTGATTTTTCTGATGATTTTCACGATATGGAGTTGGCAAAACAGATGATCAACCCCGCCTGCAACTTCGGTGAAGGCTGGCTGATCCCGGCTGAAATAGGTCACTTTGCCGAGCACAACATCAACAACGTGATAAGTCTCCAGCCTTTCGGCTGCATCTCGAACCATATCATTTCGAAAGGGCTTGAAAAGCGGATCAAGAAACTCTACCCGAGGATGAACCTTCTTTTCCTCGATTTCGATCTCGGGACTTCGGAAGCCAACATCTTCAACAGGCTTCACTTCATGGCTGAAAACTGTAAGGAGGAGCTCGCTTCGGATGGAGAAGAGTCGGATTCGTAGGGGCTGACTGCTCGAATTCATTTAAAAAGGTGTTCGTATGATGGATTTTCTGCTTTCGACAGTTTCGGCGAACAATGCCTGTTTCAGATATCTTCGCTTCGGCAAAGGCAGTAGAAATTTTGTGATAATCCCGGGGCTCAGCATCAAGAGCGTGCTTGACTCGGCTCCTGTCATAGTCGGCGGTTTCGCCAGATTTGCAGATGATTTTACGGTATATCTCATCGAAAGGCGCAAGGATCCGCCCGAAGGCTTCAAAATCAGCGATCTTGCCGAAGATGAGGCGGCGGCGATGAAGGCTCTAGGCATTGAGTCCACCGATATTTTCGGAGCATCTCTCGGTGGGATCATGGCTCAGTATATCGCTCTTGACCATCCGGAACTTGTTCATGCCGCTGTTCTGGCATCGACGACACCGCAGTTTGACAGGGCGAAGATCGAATTTTTCGGCAGCCTGCTTGAGCTTGCCGTGGAGGGGAGAGGCGAAGAGCTTTTTTTGGCATTCGCTGAGTTTGTCTATTCCGAAGGCTTTTTGAAGAGGTATAAGAGCGCGATCAGCGCGATAGCAAAGAGCGTAACTGCCGATGAGCTCGGCCATTTCGTCAAGGTCGCACGGGCATTCTCGGAATTTGACATCACAGACAGGCTCCCGGCTGTAAAATGTCCCGTTCTTGCGGTCGGAGCGACCGGCGACAGGATTTTAGGTGCCGGGCCGATGAAGACTATCGCTGAAAAGATCCCCGGTTCTCAAAGCCTGATTTACGAAGGCGGCAGCCATGCCTGCTACGATGAAGAGCCCGGTTTCAGGGCAAGGATGTACGAATTTCTAAGATCTCAGAAGTGATATCTGTCAGCTCTCGGCTTTGGGTTCTTCTGTTTTCGGTTCTTCAGGCTTCGGTTTCGGGAGTTCGAAGGTCGTCTTGATCGCGTGAGTCGGGCAGGCCGCCGCGCACTTTCCGCAGGCAATGCACTTTTTCGGGTTGATGTAGGCGAGGAAATTTTCAACCGTTATCGCCTGGACCTTTTCAGGACACTCTTTCGCGCACTTTCCGCAGCCGATACATGCCGCCTTGCAGATCTTCATAACGATCGCCCCCTTGTCCATGCTTCTGCAGCCGACAAATACCCGGCGGTTGTTCCTGCCGACAGGTCTGACCTCGATCACTCTCCTCGGACAGCTCTTTGCGCAGGCTCCGCAGCCTGTGCATTTCTGTTCGTCGACGACCGGAAGTCCGGTCACCTTGTCGATCGAGAGAGCTCCGAACTGGCAGGCGTCAACGCAGTCGCCGAGCCCAAGACAGCCGTAAGGGCATCCCTTTTCGCCGGAAAAGAGCGAAGCCTCGACAGCGCACTTGCTCGGTCCGTCGAATGTCGCCTTCTGGAGAGCCATTTCACGGGTCCCGCCGCATCTTACGACTGCGATCATCGGGGAGGCAGCCGCTACTTCGAGCCCGAGGACTGCGCCGATCTTTTTCAGCGCCTCGGCACCGCCGGCAGGGCAGGCCATTCCGTCGATAGAACCGGTAGCCGAAGCCTTGACCATTGCTTCGGCAAGCCCGCGGCAGCCAGGATATCCGCATCCTCCGCAGTTTGCGCCGGGAAGGCATTCGGCGACGAGATCGATCCTCGGATCCTCCTCGACCTTAAATTTTTTCGCAACAAAGTATAGGATCACAGCGGCAAGCGCTGCGACAGCTCCAAGACAAATAACCGAATAAACAACCACCTGCATAGTCTCCTCCTTCAAAGTTTCCGACAAGTGAAAACAAATTTCCTTTTATAGTATGTGCGAAAAAGCGTCAAAGCCAGAAAATAGGGCGGCAAAACGGCGATCGAGGCAATTGCGGCGACAACTTCCGAACCGCTGAGCGAAAAGGCGGCAAAAAGTGCAGTCACCATCATCACGAACGGGATGAAAAACACGACAAAAACAGCCTGAAACGCCGATTTCTCGGCCATTTCGACGATGACCTTGTCGCCGATCTCCACAGGCTCCTCACAGGTCGATTCGATGATTTTTTCGGCAAGATCCGAAGCCGAACAGAGCGATTTTGCGTGGCACTCCGCGCAGGCGCTCTTCACCTCGATCCTTACTTTTGCGATGTTTTGATCGACACCGATCACGCAGCCGATATGTGAAACCTTTGCCTCTGTCATTTTTTGCCTTTAAAGGTTTTTTCCCTATATAATGTTAAGCTGTTTTTTGTCAAATTGAGGTTAGATGCAATGAACGCTGAGGAGATAAAAAAAATCATTCCCCACAGGGAGCCGTTCCTTATGATCGATGAGGCTGAAATCATCGAAAAGGGCAGGTCAGCGGAAGGATTAAAAAAAATTACCGGAGACGAGAGTTTTCTCCGCGGCCATTTCCCAGACGAGCCGGTTATGCCCGGAGTCCTGATCATCGAGGCGATGGCGCAGCTCGGAGCGGTCCTTGCGTTGAGCGAGCCTGCAAACAGCGGCAAAAAGATCTACTTTACTTCGATCGAGAACGCCAGGTTCCGGAAAAAGGTCAAGCCTGGAGATCTGCTCAAGCTAAGAGTCGAATTCATCTCCTTCCGCCACTCGATAGGAAAGGGACATGCTGAGGCTTCGGTCGACGGAAGCGTCGTATGTTCAGCCGATTTAGGATTTGCTTTGGGAGATTGAGGGGATCCTGGAGTCAGAGTTTACTTTTTGTGGTGGGCGCAGCCGCATTTGCAGCCGTCTTTATGTTTTGCGCAGTCACAGCCGCCCTCTTTTTTAGCACAGTCGCAGTTGCCTTTTTTAGCACATTCACAACCGCCGTTCTTGGCACATTCGCAGTTGCCTTTTTTAGCGCATTCGCAACCGCCGTTCTTGCAGCATTCGCATCCGCCCTTTTGAGCGCATCCGCATGAATCAAGATCAAGTGTGCAGGTATTACTTTCCTCGGTGCAACTGGGGATGGCCTCCGGATTGCTGCTCATACCGGCTTTGCAGCCGCATTCTCCGAAAAGAGCAAAAAACGCAAACGTCACAAGCGCAAAAACGAAGAGTTTTTTCATGTTACACCTCAGTAAAAAAGTTAATAAAACAATAAATTCTGGTCATTTTCCGTTAAAAGTCAAATATCAGCGGAAGATTTATTTTTTCGGTAGTTTGAACTCGAGCTCGTCGTAAACCTTGTCGTAAAAGATGTAGCTGTAGACTGCGTAGTTCCCGACGACTTTTTTTACGTAGTTGCGTGTCTGAAAGATCGGGATGTCTTCGATGTACTCGTCGAGTTCTGCATCCGGATTGTTTTTTATCCACTTCTCGATCCGTTTTTCGCCAGCGTTGTATGATGCGGCGGCAAGCGGGATCGAACGGTCGAACTTTTTCAGAAGAGTCGACAGATATTTGACGCCGAAACGGATGTTCGTAAGCGGTTTCTGCAGATTTTTTGTCTCGATCGTTCCGTAGTCTTCGCTGTTTGCGAGGATCTGCGCGGTCGACGGCAGAAGCTGCAGAAGGCCGATCGCATAGCTCGTCGAGATCGCGCCGACATCGAAAAGGCTCTCCTGTCTTGCAATTGAAAAGACAAAAAGCGGCGGTACGTTGTAGAAATCGCAGTGCGACAGGATCTCCTCCTCGAAGGCGATTGTGTAGTGAAGTTTGAAGTACTTCTGCGAGTTGTCAGAAATCCTGTTGATAGATTTCATCAAATTCGCCGCAAGTATGTGATTATTCACACTTTTTGCCGCAAAACTCGCAACCAGCTTATCGTATTCAAGTCCGTCATTTTCTATATTTTTGAGGCTGTTCGAGAGTATTTTGTTCGTAAGCTTCGGGTTGTTCACGCAGATCGAAGCCGTGATCCAGCCGGTCTCCGGAATGCTTTCACGGTCAAGCAGAAGTCCGGGGTCGGTCTGAGTCTCTTCGGGCTCCTTGCAGGAAAATCCGAAAGTTTTGACTCTGCTGGCTGCCATCGCTCCGTAAAACGAGGCTGGGAAACGGGTCGCGAGGTCACAGAAAATCGCTGTCGATTCACTGCTTTTATTCTGCTTTTCGAGGACACGCGCAAGCCAGTAGTTCGCACGCTGACGGTCGTAGCTGAGCTCGTGTGAAGCCGCGATGATCTCATCCAGTCTCTGTTTTGCGTCGTCAAGCCGGTTCTGCTTGTAGCTTATCCAGAAGCTCAGAAAAGATGCGAGCTCGATCTTTCTGCCGCCCGGAAAGGAGCTTATGTAGAGCGAAAAGAGCCGTGTCGATTCGTCCCACTGTCTGTCGAGTCTTGCGATATCCGCAGCCAGATATAAAAATTCGGAAGCGCTCTCCTCGTCATTCGGCAGGAAGAATTCGTACGCCGTCATGTAGAGCTCTATCGCCTTTGCGTTGTGGACGAGGGCCGATTCAGAGTAGCCGTATTCAATGAAAAATTTGTATATGTCGCCTGGACTCAGCTCTTCGTTTTTCCAATGTTTTTCGAGATCCCTGTAAATTGCTTCGGCCTTTGTGTGTTCGCGCCTTTTTGAATAGGACATCGCCCTGTAGAGGTGCGCCCGCCAGTCGACCGAATTGGAATATTTTTTGTTCGGGTAGAAGCCGTTCGCAAGGCTTATCGCCTGTTTGTAGCGGACCTTCCGGTAGTTGTATTCGAGCTGCCAGATCCTGAACTCCCCGACAGCCTTTTTGCTAAGCTTTTTCGAGTAATTCTCAACGGTTTTGGCCATTGAGTCGTAGAAGCTTTCAGGAAAATCGACCTTGATCTGGCGCAGGTAGGCAAAGCCCTCTTCTGGATTTTTTTTGAGCAGCTCGGTGACGTAGTACTGTGTCAGATCCGGGCTTTTTGTCTGCCGGTAATCCTCCATAAACTCCTTGATCCTGCCCGTGTAGTAGAGTTTGCGGAGGTAGATCGGGTAGAGGTTTTTTGAAAGCTGTTCGGAGAGCTGCGCGATGTAGCCCTTCATGATCTCCAGAGGCAGATCCTGCCATCTCTCCGTGACAAGCAGGTAGATCCCGAGCTCGCGGTCCTTTTCGTCGAGTTTCTCCAGAAGCTGGGTCAGGTCGTCGACCGGAGAACTGGCCTCTGAAACGGTCTCGAGAAAGAGGATCTTGCAGGAGAGGCTGTCGTTTCTGTTGCAGAACCCGATCCTCTCTTCTGTGGAAAACTGCCTGAGATAGAGGATCTTCTGATCGATGTGCTTTTCGATATCGCTTTCACCGAAATCAAATTGAAACGCTGAAAACAGGAGTTGGAATATCAGAAGAGAGGATGCAAACATTCAGTGAAAAGATCAGTAATTACGAACGGTTAAGAGAATTAGTCTTCTTTAGCGTAATCGTAATATTCCTTGCCGAGATGTGTGATAAGCTCTTCGCCCATCATATCTCTGAGTGTGTTTTTCAGCTTGGTGTGCTGAATGAAAACATCGTGTTCCGGATAAAGACCTTCCGCAACCATAGGTGACTTGAAGTAGAAGCTCATCCACTCCTGGATTCCGTACATTCCTGCTCTTCTTGCAAGGTCGATGAAGAGAAGCGTATCGAGAACTACCGGAGCTGCAAGGATGGAGTCACGGCAGAGGAAGTTGACCTTGATCTGCATCGGCATGTTGAGCCAGCCGAAAATATCGATGTTGTCCCAAGCCTCTTTCTCGTCGCCTCTAGGCGGATAGTAGTTGATCCTTACTTTGTGGTAGTAGTTGCCGTAAAGTTCCGGATAGTTTTTGGCGTCAAGGATCGTGTCAAGAACGGAGAGCTTTGAAACCTCTTTGCTCTTGAAGTTAGCCGGATCGTCAAGAACTTCGCCGTCGCGGTTTCCGAGGATGTTGGTCGAGAACCAGCCGTTGAGGCCGAGCATTCTGAGTTTGAGTCCGGGTCCGATGATGGTCTTCATCAGGGTCTGACCGGTCTTCCAGTCTTTTCCTGCGATAGGCATCTTCATCTTGTTTGCAAGTTCCTGGATCGCTCTGTTGTCGACTGTGCAGTTCGGTGAACCGTTGATGTAGGGAAGACCCATGCTGAGTGCAGCGTAAGCGTAAACCTGGCTCGGAGCTACCTCAGGATGGAAACCGTCTTCCATAGCCTTTTCAAAAGCCGCAAGCGTTTCGTGGATCTCGCAGGGTTTGTGATAAGCCTCTGTCGAAGCGTTCCAAACCATTACAGCTCTGCTGCAGCCCTTTTCCTTCATCGTGTTTTTGATGTCGTCCATAAGCTGGTGAGCAAGCTCCATGTAGTTTTTGCCGCTCTTTACGTTCGGACCGTCAAGCTTTTTGACCCACTCGTGGTTGAAAACTGCCTTCATCGGTTTGATGGCAAGCATTTCGTCTTTAACAGCCTCAAGATCCTCGCTGCGTACAACAGCTGCGTGTCTTGCCGACTCGTACATATTATCGGTGAAGATATCCCAGCCTGCGAATTCAAGGTCGTTGATGTTTGCAAGCGGAACGAACTCTCTGATGAGCGGTGAACGGTTCTCGTTTCTTTTGCCGAGTCTGATGTGGCCCATCTGCGTGAGCGAGCCGATCGGCTTGTGGAGACCCTTTCTGATATTGAAAATACCTGTAAGAACTGTAGATGTGATTGCGCCCATACCTACGAAGAAAACGAGCATTTTGCCGTCAGCCGGCTGAATGTTGCGTGCTGTCATTTTTAAACCCTCCAAAAAAAATATGTAAATCAAACTAAGCCTGAAAGCCAGATAGATAAGCAAGAAGTGTGCCATGGTTTTTGGTTTTGCAACATGTTGAATTTGTTTGTGAAAATTTTGAGACCAAATAGGCTGTAAGAAAAAATGTAAAATTTTTTTACAACCATGGTCAAGGAATACTTGCTGCTTATGCGGCGCACTGGGTATTTGCTTTTTTGAGACAAATGAGGTTTAAATGCAGGGTGCTTAAACTGAAGCAGCAAAGCTGGCTTTCAACAGACAAAAATGACGGTGCAAAATTGAAGATCCTTCTTATCGCGCCTCCGGTTTTCGATTTTTACTTCACGACACACCGAATGGAGCCGCTGGGACTTGAATATATCCGCGAAGCTCTGGAAACCGCAGGCCATTCTGTCACGCTTTACGATTCGACTGCCTCCGGCAAAGTCAAAACCGTCGCGACTCCGCCGGAATTTGCCTATCTTTCCGAATTTTACGAGGAAGACGCATCGCCGTTTTCACTCCACTGCGGTTACAAAAGGCTAGGGGACAGTTTTCAAAAAATAATTGATTTTATTGGCAAAAACGATTTTGACCTGATTGCCTTGAGCTCGCTTTTCTCGCCTTACCACCCCGATGTCGAAAATCTTGCTGCCGAAATAAAAAAAATCACAAAAACACCTCTCTGCATCGGAGGAACAGCGGTGAATGCACAGAAAAAGAGGATCGCCGGAACAACAAACGCGGATTATCTCAACTGCGGAAACGGCGCAGTAAACCTGCTGCTCCTTGCCGACGCACTGGCCGGGGAAACCGGTTTTGATGAAGTCAAAGGGCTGATTTACAGAAAAAACGGCGAAATCCTCTTCAACGAACCGTCGTTCGAACCTGCGTGGTGCGGATCTCTGATCCCGAAACGCGATAACCTGCGGTACTTTAGAAAGAAAAGAATCGCGAAAGTCGTCTTTTCATCCGGCTGCCGCAACCGCTGCGCATTCTGCTCGATCCACCGCGACAACAAGCTTGCTTACAGGGATATTTCGCACATAAAAATGGAGCTTGAATACCTTCAGAGCATCGGCGCCGAAGTGATCGACATCGAGGACGACGATATCTTTTCAAACCGCGAATATGCCACGCAGATATTTGAAATTCTTGAAGAAATGCATGAAAAAGGGCTCTCTTACACCGCAATGAACGGCATGACAGTCAGAAACATCCTCCCTTTTGCCGCGAGACTTGCAAAAGCAGGCTTCATAAAGCTCGATCTTTCGCTTGTTTCGGCTGAAAAAAGTGTCGCCGACCACCTTCACAGACCGCACGGGATAGCGGAAATCGAAAAAGTGGTAGAACTTACGGAAGGAAAGACCGAAATCGAGGTCTTTCTTATTCCGGGGCTCCCTGGAACAGATGTCCGGGATACCTGCACGACGCTTCTCCATCTGAATAAACTCGGTGTGAAGGGCGGCTTGAGCCCGCTCTATCTCGTTCCCGGCGTGCCGATGTTCGAGGAGATGGGGATCCCCGGGAATGTCCGGCTTTGCCGCGGAAGCGCGCTCTATCCGTTTGACGGCAAAACCCGCGCCGACATCGCGTCGCTGCTCAAGATCTCGAGGTTCCTCAACTATTCGCTTGACCACAAAAATGATGAAAATTACGAGGTCTTTCTGAATTATTTCAACGAATCCCTGCGCCGGAAACGCTGGTTCAGACTTGGCAAGGACGGGATCTGGCGCGATTCGTTCGATTTTTTCTGCGATTTTGAAGTTTAGGCAGTGTTACGGTTTCTGCGAGAACTTGCTATCACCTTAAATACACTTAAAATTCTGCGGTTTTTGAATGATTTGTTTTAAGGAGTAAGAAATGAAGAAATTCTTTGTTGTTTTTGCGCTTTTTTGTGCATTTTTTCTGATTTCGTGCGGTGGCGGAAGTTCAAACAATAATGAGGATACCGATAAACCCGGTTCAGTCGATACGCCTGACGGAGATCACACCTATCTCACTCTCGGCAACATATGCACCGGTCAGACAGGCTGCTACAGTTATGACTCAAATATGGTAAAACAGGATAACGAGATCCCTTGTCCGGATTCAGCGAGTGACGATTTTTACGGTCAGGACGCGCAGTATCTCGACAAATGTACGGCTCAGAGTTTCAAAGCCACATCGAAAGTGGTTGTGGACAACAACACCGGTCTCACCTGGGAGAGATCAGCTTCAACCGAAAATTACACATGGGAAGACCGAGCAACGCACTGCAACGAGCTCAACGACTCTAATTTCGGCGGGATCAGCACCTGGCGTCTTCCTAATCCATTGGAATTTATTACGATCGTGGACATCAGTAATAAATACGAACCTGCGACAAATTCAAATTTTACCGGAATGCCTTCATCGGAAAGCATGCATCTATACCTGTGGACAAACAGCGAGTGCAAAGCCTATGAGGACGGCATGGCTTTCGGATTTAAACCGGCTTACGGTGATAACAGGAATATCCATACAAAAAACGGAGGAGGAAGACCCGAGACCTACAAAGTCCTCTGCGTTTCCGGAAATGAGCTTCTTCCCGCGACATCAGACGATTTTACGATATCTTCTGACGGTAAAATAGTCATTGACAATAGAACCGGTCTCATGTGGCAGAAAGAGCATGTGACAGGCAAAACATGGAAACAGGCTTTGGCTTACTGCCAGAGTCTGAACACGCAGGAGCCGCCTTATGCAGGATATTCCGACTGGCGTCTGCCTAATAAAAACGAGCTGGCGTCGCTTATAAACTATGAAAAAACGGAAGTTCCTTTTTCCGATTTCCCGGATGAGTCGTCAGACGGCTATTTCTGGACCTCATCTACACCTGCCTACGATACGAACCTTGCATGGGACGTCGATTTCCGCTTTGGAGACCTTAGCTCTGGTGTTAAACTTTATGAGGAATATGTCCGCTGTGTGAGGTAGGTCTTGTGGTAAAGCTCCGAATACCTGAAAGAAGAGCTGTAAAATTTGAATTTACGCGTTCTGGTATTTCTTATTTGTGTAGAACTGCTGGGCGATGCCGAGAAGCGTATTGACAAGCCAGTAGAGGGTGAGCCCGCTGGGAAGCAGGAGCGAAATCCATACGAAGACGACCGGCATTGTGTACATCATGATTTTTGCCTGTTTGTTGTCGCCTTGCTGCGGGGAGAGCTTTGTCTGCAAAAGCATCAGAACTCCCAATAAAATCGGTATGATATAGAATGGATCCTTTTCGGAAAGGTCTGTCAGCCAGAAGGGGAGGAAGGGTGCTCCGTAGAGCTCGACTGCGTTTTGGATCATGTAGTAGAGCGCGATGTAGACCGGCATCTGGATAAACATCGGGAAGCAGCCTCCGAGCGGGTTGATGCCCTCTTTCTGATAGAGCAGCATCATCTCCTTGTTCAAAGTCTCCTTGTCGTTTTTGTACTTTTCCTGAAGTTCCTTCATTTTGGGCTGGATCGTGCGCATCTTGCTCATAGACTTGTAGCTTGCGTTGGAAAGCGGCCAGAGCAGGAGCTTGACGACGATAGTGAGAAGGATTATCGCGAGACCGTAGTTGCCGAGGAAGGAGTAGAAGAAGTTCAGGCAGAGCAGGAGCGGTTCGGCCAGGAAAGAAGTCCAGCCGAAAGTGATCGTCTTTTCAAGTCCGTCAGCCTCTCTCTTCAGGATCTCGCGCTCCTTTGTGCCGTAGTATACCGAAAATTCCTGCTTTACAGTCTCGCCGGGCTTGATCTGAACCTTGTCGGCAAAGGCCGTGAAGGTAGAAAGATTTTTGCCGGAATCGATCTGTCCGAATGCGTTGAGGGGCTTGTCCTGCGCGATAACCGCAAAGATGAAGTAGCCGTAGTTCACGCCGATCCAGTTTACTCTGCTGCTCTCGCCGAGGAAGTCCGTGACGTCTCCCGAGTCGTCCATCTCCTCGAACATTCCGTTATCCTTCTGGGCGACAAGCGTGAACTTTTTGTTGTAGGACGAAAGGATCTCCTTGTTTTCGAACTGCGATCTGAAAGAGATTCCCGGGATCCATTCGATAGGCGATTCTCCGTTGTTGGTTATGCTTTTTACGATCTTTACGTTGAAATCCTTGCCGAGTGAGATCTGCTTTCTTTCGGCAACGGTTTCTGTTGCATATCTGAAGGTCACCGAATTATGTGCAGAAGATTCGACTTCGTAGTCAGGTTCGCGGCTGAAAACGGTGCTCAGCTCCGGGAAGCTGCCGTCGCCTGCAAGGCCGATCGAGAGGTCGACCGCCTTTTCCGCGTATTTTTCCTTGATTATGAGCGATTCAGTGATTTTTCCGCCCTTCGTGGTGTAGGAGAGTCTGAGCGAGTCGTTGGAAATAGAACCCTTCTGCTCGGGAAAGCTCTCGGCCGGAGCTATTGCGTTCGGGTTTTCGGATAGGGCAGCCTCCTGTTTTGTCGCGTTTGCCGCAGCTGCTGCAAGCCTTGCGTTTTCTGACTCCTGACGGGCCTTTTCTGCCTGCTCCTGACGCTGTTTCGCAGCCTCCGGATCTGGTTTCGGCGCGAAAAATTCGCTCCAGATGAACATTACGGCGACTGAGAGGATCATCGCGATTATAAAGTTTTTGTTGTTCATGTCTTCTCCTTACTTTAAAGGGTCGTATCCGCAGTGCTTGTTGTAGGGGTTGCAGCGCAGGATCCTGTAGAGACCGAGAAGTGTACCCTTGACTGCGCCGTACTTTTCGAGAGCCTGAATCATGTATGTCGAGCAAGAGGGGTAAAACCGGCAGCAGTTCCCTGTGTACGGGGAGATATACGCCTTATAAAGCTTTACCAGAAATATTAGAAATCTTGCCATTGTACTTTTCCGCAAAAAACAAAAAATCTCTCTTGATTTCGCCGAAGCTGAGGTCGCTGCGGCGCGGGATCACGACAATATCAAGGCAGCGGGAAAATGCGTCGCGGTTGAGGCGGAAGACCTCACGGATCCAGCGTTTTGTCCGGTTCCTTACGACAGCATTCCCTACCTTTTTTGTAACGATCACTCCCAAACGCATCCGGTCGGACTCGGCATAATTGAAAACGATCAGTCTGGTCTTGAAAACCAAACCGTCGGATTTCATGCAGGAGTAATCGTGATTTTTTCTGATTTTGTCCTGTTTGGAAAACGAAAAATCCAAGAGAATCGCGCAGTTACTTTTCGTTAATTGTTACGGAGAGGATCTTTCTGCCTTTTTTTCTGCGAGCCTTGATGACCTTTCTGCCGTCTGCTGTTCTCATTCTTTTTCTGAAGCCGTGAGTTCTCTTTCTTGAGATGTTGCTCGGTTGATATGTTCTTTTCATAATTGCCTCCTAAAAAAACATAGCCCTAAAAAAACGTGCGACTCTATTCAAAAATTAATTTTTGTCAAATCTGTGAAATGAATTGACACTTATTTCGCTGAAAATATTATCTTGCAGCACTTTTGGAGGTCGTTGTGAAAAAAATATATATGATCCCGATCCTTTTATTTTTTGCTGTATGCGCAGCACCGCTTTTTGGTCAGGACAAACTCACTGAAGATGTGTCGATGAAGAGTCTCCCGCCGGTCCCGGTTGTCGAACTTCCGGCAGATTACGATGAGCTGGTCAGGAAATCGAATGCCAACGAGATGACCAAAAAGATCGATAAAATAGTCGGAAACGCTGTCAGAAAGAGCCGCGTTGTTATCGAAAAGCTCAATGATTTCATCTTCCTGCAGGTAGTTCCCAACTATGCTTACACCGATGAAGGCGGAGAGGAGCGGCTCGGCGAGGATCTGATGGCGATCCTCAACTCCAACGCGATGGAGGCGCCCAGAAATTCACAGTTCATGACGCTTGACTACACCGAGATGCGTATGCAGGGGCTTCCGTTCAAAAAGATGCTCATCGATTCTCTGGTCCTGAAGGCCGGGAGTTTCGATCAGTCGATCTCTCTGACTTTTTTCGTGAACGTGAACAAATTGACCAACATGGTTTTGAATTCGCTCGAAAACGTTAAGGATTTCTCTGTTGTCTTCAATCAGGCCGAACGCTTTTACAGAGCAAAAGTCAAGGAGAGCAAGCTTCTTTATTTCGTCCGCATTCCGAATATCGCCTACGAGATTGTCTATACCGGCGAGATGTATGAGGTCGTTATTGCAAAAAGTATAAAGGAGGCGCTTTTTCTGAAAAATGTCCTGGCTCAGACGGAGCGTGAAATCGAAAAAAACAAGAACCTCACATTCGACGGCAGATATGTAAAAGGAAAGGATCAGAACAACGTCTCCATCGACTTATGGTTCCTTGCCGACAAGTGCGGCTACGATGTCGCGAAGGGCGTGGAACTGGTAAAAAAAGCGCTTAAAGGCGAGCCGGTCAAGGTCTGGGGCAGCGAAAAGGAGTCAAAATGAACCGTTGTTCCCACTGCGGCGCTGAAAATAACAACTCCTTTTACTGCAAAGGCTGCGGAAGGCGGCTTGCACAAAAGAAAGATGTGCCCAGACAGGCCGAGCACGGCGAAAGTTCGATGTTCTGGTGCGAAGTCAAGGGCGTGATAGAGAGCGTTTTGACAAATTCGTCCGTAGTTACTCAGCCTGTCTCTGAAAAGACGGCTTTTGACCTTGCCGATATTTCGAGAAGCAGCGGAATCTATCTGGTCGGGGAGAGCCAGTGGCGCGAGATTTCACAGAAAACCGAGGCAAAATGCTTTTTTAGCGAGATCTCGGCTGTCTATATACTTTCGATTGTCGTATCCATTACTCTTGTTCTGATTTTGGGGGACTCGATCCCGCATCTTCCTGTCAAGGCTTTCGGAGGCTCTTTTATACTCTTTTCGTTTGTCTCTCTCTTTATTTTTCCGCTTGTTAAGGGGGTGACGCCTGTTGCGTTCTACACAAAGCACTGCGCACCGTTTGTGCCGGAGACGGGGAGCGAAAACAAAAGGTCTCTCAAGGGTGACGCGCCGGCTGCGATGATGCTCTTCCTTTATTCTGTGTTCTATATCGTTCTGATCCCGTTTGCTGTCGGAGTGATAAACCTGTCGAAATCGGATAAAAAAAGACCGTTCCCTATGGCTCTGACGAATGTAGATTACCTGGAAAAGGTGGAAAATTAAATACAAAGGGTGCGGCAGCCTGGGCTGCCGCTATGGATATCTCTACATGAAATCGTCGTAAGAGGTCTTCTTGCTCTTGAGCATCTTTTTGAGCTTGATAACAGCCTTCGCCTCGATCTGGCGGATCCTTTCGCGGGTCACGCCCATATCCTTTCCGACCTCTTCAAGGGTGAAGGTCTCTGTTTCGCCGATCCCGAACCTCATTCTGATGACCTTCTCCTCTCTCGGAGTCAGACCGTGGAAGAGCTCGCGGATGATCTCCGCCATATTCTGCTTTGCAGTGTAGTCTTCCGGGCTGAGGGTCTTCGGATCCTCGACAAAATCCTGAAGCTGACTGTCTTCGTCTTCTCCGATCGGGGTTTCGAGCGAAACCGTCTCTCTAGCGCTGCGCCAGACCTTTCTGATCTTGTCTTCCGGCATGTTCATCTGCTTTGCAACATCAGCGATGCAGGGCTCGATGCCGGTTTTGTTGGTCATCTCCTTGATGGTTTTGTTGATTTTGTTCATCATCTCGATCATGTGGACCGGAATCCTGATCGTCCTGCCCTGATCGGCGATCGCACGCGTTATCGACTGGCGGATCCACCAGGTCGCATAGGTCGAGAACTTGAAGCCGCGCTCGTATTCGAACTTGTCGACAGCCTTGATGAGACCGATGTTGCCTTCGCAGATGACATCCTTGAAGTCGAGTCCGCGGTTGTTGTATTTCTTTGCGATGCTGACGACGAGACGGAGGTTGGCCTGAATAAGCTTGTTTTTTGCGAGCCTTACGCTCTCTTCGGCGTCACGGAGGCGCTTCGAGAAGTTCTTGAGCTCGTCGATCGAAAGGCTTATCGTCTCCTCGAGCCGTCTGAGCTTTAGCTTGTCGCTGTTGATGATTTTGTATTTTTCGTTGATGTGGGCGAGCTTCTGGTCAGCGACCGGAAAGTCAGATTTGTCGCGGTTCGCTATGATCTGCCCCATCTTTTCGAAGGTCATCCCCATATCCTCTTCGGTAAGGCGGATGCTGTTCTGGTGAAGCCTGGCCTCGTCCTCCTTGGCTCTGACGATCTTGCAGAGCGTCGTGATAAAGCTCTTGCTCAGCTTCATGTCGACGACTACGATCTTTATCATTGCTTCGTTTATCGCAGCCAGGTCGTTTTCAAATTCACGTCTCTCTTTCGCAGAGAGGTCTTTGTGGGATGCGATATAGTTGATGATGCTGTTCTTTTCGGTGTTTTTGCCCTTCAGATTTTCGACGCATGTCGCAGTCGTCGAAATCAGATCGAGAGTCTTTTCCGAAAATTCGGGACTGTAAGAGATCGGCTTTGCAGGTTTTTTGACCTTCGCTGGCTCTCGCTCGTCGCCGTCGTTCTCTGCATCAAGATCATCGTCAAGATCATCGTCGTCGCTGTTGTCTGCGTCGACGCTGTCGTCATCGTCGTCGTCGTCTCTTTCCGAGTAGTCATCGTCGCCGTCGTCGCTGTCGACGTTGAAGTCGTCCTGCTCGCGGACGACATCCTTGATGTTGAGCTGGCCCAGACGGACCTTGTCCGGGATCTCGACGATCGCATGGAAGGTCGGAACGAAGCCGAGAAGAAGGCTGACGATCTGCTTTTCACCTTTTTCGATCTCTTTGGATATCTTCTGTTCGCCCTCCTTGTCGAGGAGCTCTACCGCTCCGATAGTCTGCATGTACATCCTGAGCGGATCCTTACGGCTTCTGTCGTGCGAGATTTGTGATTTGCGCTGGAGGATGGCCTCGGCTGGGTCAAGTGCGCGGACTTCGGTCTCGTCGGCGACCTGCGGCTGCTGTTTATCGATGACATCGATCCCGAATTCGTCAAGATTCGAGAATATGCTCTCCATATCGCTGACATCAAAGCCTGGATCGTTGCCGATCATGTCGTTTATATCTTCGATCTGGACATTCTTTTCGTTCGTTTTTTCCGCATTTATCAAGACATTCTCAACTATTCTTGCAACAGACTCGTTGGGAATTTTGCCATCCTTTACATTTTGCTGAAACTTGTCTGCGACCTCAGTCGAGAGGTTTACCTTTGAATCGGCATCCTCCTCCGGCTTCGGCTTCTCGTCGGTGAGGGCGTTTATATCAGCTTCAAGCTGCGCCATCATCGCGATGATTGACCTGTTTTTCTTCAAAAAAAGTGCATTTCTCATCTGTAACCTCACTGGTTGGTCGGTAATGATTCGATTTGATTGTTCTTAATTATCATTTTCAGCTTGTTGTTCTTTTCAATTATCTCCTTGATCACGCGGCGGGCTTCGGGTGAGTTGTCGCCGTAAAGCTTCTGAAGGAGAAGATTGTGTTCTTCAAGTTCAGTTGATGCAACAGCGCGGTCAAAAAAACGCTCGATAAAATCGATGCTCTTTCCGTCAAATTAATTGGAGATCGTTCCGGATCTATCCAGCATTTCGCGGACTGGAGCATAATCGCCGCCCTCGTCGTGGATCCTGAGGATAAGGTCATACGCATCGCCCAGATCGTTGGCGATAAAGCTCTTTTTGATCGTCTCGAGAGCATTCACGAGTTCCTCGGCGACTGTCGCAAGGTATAGGATCCGTTTCAGCCTTTCGGTCGTTTCGTCGCCCTGCCTCTCTCTCTTTTTCAGCGATCCGTTTTCGGCTTTCGCAAGCATATTTTTTGTGTCGACCGGTCTTGATATCCTGACTTCACTTTGGGTTTTTGATCTGACGTAGCGGGAATAGTGCTCGAACTTGACTCTCGGCAGACGTTTCAGGATCTCGCGGATCCCGGTCTCGATTTTTATCTTTTCCTCGATATTTTCAGTTGCGAAATAGAGTTCGATCTGCTCGTCGATCAGGTGCTGGAAGAGCGGGTTGGAGTTTTCGACCAGATTTTTGATTATTTCTCGGCCGCCCTCTTTTTTGAGAAGCGAATCGGGATCCTCCCCCTCCTGTTGGATGAACGCGACGCGAAGATCGAGATTTTCCGGTATCTGAAGAGTGCTGATCCGCGTGGCGGCGTGTCTGCCGGCGTCGTCTCCGTCAAGCAGGAGCACGAGCGGTTTGTTGAAGCGGGAGAGTATCTCAAGGTGATTTTCGCTCACTGCCGTGCCAAGGGCCGCAACCGCTGTTTCCAGACCGTGCTGATGCATCGCGACGACATCGAAGTAGCCTTCGCAGAGTACGATAAACGGGAATTCGCGCAACCCGGATCTCAGGAAGTCGAGCCCGAAGAGGTGTTCCTTTTTGTGAAAGACAAGGGTATCGGGCGAGTTTATATACTTCGGTTTTTCGTCTGTCATGATCCTTCCGCCGAAGCCGATGATCCGCTTTTTGTCGATGATCGGAAACATGATCCTGTTGCGGAAGTATGAAACAGGGCGCCCCGAATCGTCGACGCGTATCAGCCCTGCGCGCAGCATGGCGTTCATGCCGATATTCTGGCTCTGCATCTCGTCAAGGAACTGCTGGTTCGTCGTAGCAGACCCGATCCCGAAGTGTTTTTGCATCTCCGGCGATATCTGACGGCGGTTCAGGTAGCTCTGGGCTTCGCTGCTCTGCGCAAGGTTACGCATAAAGATCTTTTCGGCGGCCAGATTGGTCTGGAAGATCTCCTCCCTTTCGTTTTCAAGCTGGGGATCGGAGCGCTTTTCCCGCTCCAAAAGCTCGGGGATCTTGAACTCTTCGCCGATTTTCTGCAAAGTTTCGCCGAAGGAGAGGTTTTCCTTCTCCATGAGGAACGTAACGGCGTTCCCGGAGGCTCCGCATCCGAAACAGTAGTAGGTGTTGTTGTCCGTATAGATATGGAAAGAGGGAGTCTTTTCATTGTGGAACGGACAGAGTGCGATATAGCCGCGTGAGCTCTGCTCGAGCTTGGTATACTTCGAGACTATCCTGTCAAGTGGTACACGCTCGGATACGAGTCTGTTGACTTCAGAAAATGCCAACTAAGAAACCTCTTCAAAAATCAAAGCACATTAGTGTACGGAATTTTTTCTAAAAAACAATATAATATAAGAAAATCGCCGCTGATTTCTTGAAAAAAAACGATTGTAGAGTAGAAAGCGGAAGCAAATCTTTGGTAGACCCGGGAGTTACAGATGGCAAAGAAAGAAGATAAGAAAACAGAGACAAAACAGACGAAGAAGACAGTTAAAAGTCGCGAAAAAAAATTAGAAACATCGAAAAGCACGATGATAGAGCTCAGGGAAGTTGTCAATGATCGTTGGGAAGTTTACGGTCTGATCGAAGACCTGCGCAACAACCGCGATGATTCCGAGAAGGAGAAACGGGGCGTAGTTCTTGACAAAACCACAGGACTGACCTGGCAGAACGTCAGCCCTGAAAAGATGACCTGGGACAAGCTCGCCGATTATGTCAAGGAGCTCAACCGCCAGAAGTTCGCAGGCTTCGACGACTGGCGCCTGCCTACGATCTCCGAGCTCGAGTCGCTTGTCGTCGGGCTTCAGAAGGGCGAACTTCACGGAGACGACAACAGCGGTCCGGGCGAACACGGTTTCTACTGGCAGCCCGGGATCTGGCTCTACAACGGCGGGGACAACTTCGGATTTTTCTGGTCATCGTCGGTATCTCCGTCGACGCTTGTGAAGTCTCAGATCTACTGGGCTCTTGTTTTTGATATCGGAAGCAAGGGACACGGAAACCTTTTTGATTCGTACTATGTCCGCTGCGTAAGATAACTGATGCATCTTTTTTCTTGGATCATATTTCTGTCTGTTCTTCTCTTCTCTTTCGGCGCTTATGCGCAAGATGCTGAAATCAAAGAAGATCCTAAGCGTGACGACGCTGTAGCTGAGACCGGACCGGAAACTGCTGATCTGCAGAAACCGGAACCCGGAGTTGAGGAAAAGGAAAAATCCGAAAATGCAGGGAAAAATGAAAAAAAGTCCGACTTCTCCTGGAGCTTTTATTCGAAAAACCGCAGCCACATCTTTTTGAAGCGCAGAATAGGAACACAAAACTTTGTCGACAACTACGCTGTGCTAGAAACAAAGGACGGTGTAGAATTCAGGCACGACCATATGGCTTACGGACTAAGGAAAACTCTGCTTTTCTTCGTGGACAAAGCCTACGATGACACAGCCGAGAATTTTTATTACAAGTACAGCCACGAGCACTTCAACCACTGCTGGGAACAGTATCTCGACCGGATCTACGTCAAGGGCGCGTGGAAAAATTTCAGCTTCACAGCCGGGGATTTTTACGAGAGCATGAACCGCGGTATGGCTTTTTCCGTAACAAATTCACCGATGTACGGAGACAATTCGATCCGCGGCGCATCCCTTGCCGGAAATGTCGACGGATTCTATCTGAAGGCCTTCGGCGGCAGGGCTAACCCTGAGCTTCGCGATACCGCCACATTCGAAAGGATGAACGAAACCGATGACTGGCTCGCAGGCTTCGAGTTCGCATACAAGCACAGAAAGTTCGAGGTCGGAGTCGAATACGGCTACGGCAACTACGGCAGCTATCAGCTCCTGAGACCCGAGGAGGAGGCGACTATCAGGCGTTCCGTATCTGCGGAGAAGGAATTCCACTTTACCGGCGCCTATGTTGCGCTGAAAAATCCATTCCCCCGTTTTTCGTTTTATGCAGGCGCGGTCTATGTCCCGTACGGTTATGAAAGGACGACAGCCGTTTCGCAGTTCAAGGAAAACGATCCTAAGGAGGAAAAGGAGAAAAACGACCTCCAGAACGGTGCAGCCTTCTATTCGTCGGCGCTATATTACTTCGATTTCGGCGAGAAAAAGAGCCGCTTTACCTTCAAGATCGAAGGAAAAATGTACAACAAATTTTTCCTGAACTACAGCAGGATGGAGGACTCAGCCTATCGGAAACAGAGGTATTTCAATCCTCCGACAATGCTTCCGAACGATCTCCAGATCGATACGGAATTCGATACCTGGGCTGTCGGCGGCAGGATCTCCTACAACGAAAACTATTCCGGGATCAGATTCCACGCAGACCTGGTCAAAGGCGATACGTTGGATAACAAAGAGGCGCTTCCTGAGAGCCGTCCGAACCTTATTTTGAACTATCAGCGCGAAGATTTCTGGTTTACATCGTTTTCAGCAGAACGCGACTGGAGCAATTTTTCGCTTTCGGCGGGTGTCGGCTATCACACGGTCGACGGCAACACAGGTATGCGCAACAGCCGCGACTGGGTGCTTTCGTTCCTTCATCTCGGCGGACATATCTCCGATTTTTCGCTCAAGTTCAACAACGACTATTACATGAAGGATTACTGGCTGGACGATGTCCACAAGATGGATCATGTGCACGAGCTGAAGACAGTGATCGATTTTGCCTGGAAGCAGATGATTTTTGTTTCGGTCAAGAACACCCTGTGGATCGAAAAGGATAAAAAAGATGACTCAGACGGTAAATATTCACCTGACTGGTATACCGGCGGAGCAGTAGGGTATAAGGATAAAATGTTCAAGGCTTATCTTTTCGGCGGACTTGAAAAGGGAGGCTTCTCCTGCGAGGGAGGAACATGCAGATATTTGCCCGACTTCAAGGGAATCAAGATCGAGTTCGAAGTAACTCTTTGATATTGTTGGTGAATTAAAAACTTGAATAAAAAGGTGTCTTTGCTAAGCTTTTAGGCTTTTTTTAGAGTCCTTTTATTTTATTGGAGGAAATTTTTATGATCAAAAAGACGTTGACGACACTGGCTGTCCTGATTCTTTGCGTACTGCCGCTTGCAGTTTTCGCAGATGACTTTGATGACTTTGAAGAAGATTCTTCCGAAGAGGAGGAAGAGGAGGCTGAGGAAGAGGAGGCTGTAGAGTCCTCTTCTGCAAAAAAGGCTAGAGAAAAATCCGAAAGCGATGCTGCAATGAGAGACCTTATGGGTGATTCGGGCGAAGAGGAAGAGGCTGAAGAACCTAAAGAGTCAAAAAAATCCGGCAAATCGGATAAGGCTGCTGCTACAGGAAAAGCCCCTGCTGAAGAGACAGCTCCTGCAAACAGCAAGAGTTTCGGCGGTTTTAAACCGATCCTCCTTGTCAAGGGCGGCATGACCTTCCTCGGCAACTACAGGCAGAATAACGTTGCAACCGGTGCCAAACTCAGGGCGATCTTCGGAAGCGTTGACGAGGGTCTTGTCGGCGGCGAATATATGGGCGAGCACGTTATCGCAAGAGGTCTTCTGAACGTCAGAACGGACAACCCCTTCATCAACAACGGCAACAACCCGCTTGCGCAGATCAACCTCCATTCGGTTCAGAACGGCGCGGCAAATATGCTTTACGAGGCATTCGGCGGCATAAAGTTCTATGATGTATTCATCAAGGCAGGAAAGATGGTTCCCGAGTACGGTCTGATGGACACCTATCAGAATCTCGGAATGGGCTTCACGACTCCTTACCTCACCAGAAGCCTTATCGCAGTCGAGGGTTTCATTCCCGAGTCTGATGCAGGTCTTGCGATCGGTTACAACGGGATCATCAAGAACGACCACAATGTATTCGTAGGTCTTTCTCTCGGAACAGGAACGATCACAAGTGATTTCTGGAATACCGACAAGACCATCGGTCTTTACGGCAGAGTCGGCTACGCCTTCAAAGATTATGTAAAGGCTGCGTTCGGCTTCCAGTACAGGACTGATCACTTCAACAACGGTACCGTAAAGAAGGATCTGGCATACATCGGCATCGGTGTTCATGCACAGGTAGCAGTAAAAGGCTTCGAAATGCCGATCACGTTCGACTACACCATGTTCAACCTTGTAAATACTTCGACCCAGAAGAGAAAGTCAGCTAGCAATATGCTCCTTTCTGTTGCTCCCGGATACGCATACCACTTCAACCACGACTGGATCGATAAGGTCGGTCTGGCTCTCAGATTCGACTATGTACAGGGTATTTTCGCCAATTCGGCGACAGCAGCCAACTACCTTGAGACGACAAGTTACAAGAGCAGCAAAGGCTATATGAGAATAGGTGTGACCGCGAACTTCTTCACAAAGGAGCTTGCAGGTGTCAGAGGAATGGCTGGTCTTACATTCCTTATGCAGCCTAAAGCAAAGATCGCAACTGGCGACAAGGACTACGGCTTCACGACACTTATGCTCAGTGCCGGTGCAGAGTATTAATTTGTTTGCGGGGCGCTGAGCCCCGCTTTTTTTTAAACGCAATCCAGGGAGGTTGTCATGAAAAGATCTTTTATCCTTTTTGTCTCGATTTTCGCGCTGGTTTTTTCTGTTGCCTTGACCTCATGTTCGGAGTCAAAACCTGTTGACAAACGTGCTTTGGTAAAGGAGCTCGTCGCAAAGGGCGAATACCAGGCGGCAAAGGCGGAACTTGTTACGCTTCGCGGTCAGTATCCGAACGATCAGACTCTTACCGAACTCAACATGCAGGTCGATGAAAAGCTTGCAGAGTCTTTCTATGAGAAGTATTTTCAGGAGGCAGAGGCCGAGGGAACTCACGAGGGCTGGATCAAGGCTATGATCAAGATCAAAAAAGTTGAAAATATCAACAAGGATATGGTCAACAGCTGGATCAAGAAGGCTACTGAAAAGTGCATCGACACAGGCGCAAAGAAGCTTTCCGACGAGAAGCTTATCGGTCTTCTCAACCAGCTTTTCCAGCGCTATCAGGTAATCACGAACAACGATGTCCTTATGTACATCACGATGTTCGTAAAAGAGGGTCGTTTCCCGCTCAAGGAGTGGCATGACACATTTGTAACGAAGTATCCTGAGCTTATGGACGAGGAGACCGACAAATTCGTCGGCTGGCCGAGACCTGCAAAGTAATTCCTTAAATCTGAAGATTCCTAAAATTCAAAAAATAATTTTTTATCCCAGGCTTTATAAGCGTGCATTTTGGTTCTTTTTCTGCGCATTTTTTTCAAAAATTCGTACAAAAAAGTCATTTGTTTGAAAAATTTTTTTTTAACAAAATGAAGGGGCTTAAAAATGTTCTATGATTTCAAACACTTGATAGGTGTGACTAATTTTGACATTCTGATTTTGCGAGATTATCATCATCCGCTTTATTCTTTAACAAATTTTACATGGAGGTTCTCACTATGGGCGATGCTCAGAATGCAAAAATCACCGCTGTCGATTCAAAAATCAAAGACATTACCGATTTTCTGAAGTCCTCTGTCCTTGAGCCTGCCGAGCAGGAGAAAGAGACTATCATCAAAGACGCGAAAGCCGAGGCTGCGAAAATCGTTGCGGATGCCAGAAAAGAGGCTGAAGAGATAATTTCCAACGCCAGAAGGGAGGCGGAAGTCACAAGGCACAATACTGAATCTGCCTTGAAAATCGCTGCAAAACAGTCTGTGGACAATCTGAAACTCACGCTTGAAAAAGATGTTCTCAACGCTGCTGTCGCTGCTCCGGTAAAAGAGGCTATGAACAGCGAAGCACTTATCAAAGAGTTCGTTTCGGAGTTCCTCAAAATATATGCCGACAAAGGATCGTTTGCGATCGAACTTCCGGCAGCACTCAAGGAAAAACTTGCCGCTTACACCAATTCGCAGATCCAGGCTCTCGGAGCGAAAGGGATCCAACTCGCTGACGAAACGCTTCCGAGCGGATTTGCCGTCAAAGCGTCGGACGGAGCACTCCGCTACGATTTCACCGACGAATCGGTTACAGAACTGCTTACTGAATACATCAGACCCGAACTTAGAAAAGCTCTGTTCTCGAAATAGCGGGGTGATTAAGCATGAAGTTTAATCACTACACGATAGCCGCTCTGCCGAATCTGACATGGGACAGCGAGCTTCCATGCACTCTGGCGGAGCTGCTTGAAGAGTTCGATATGCAGCTGGAGCCTTTGAAGGAGGGTATCAGCCGCATCCTTATTCTCGATGACCTGAGAAACATGGAACTTCTGATAAAATCGAAGCTCGATTCTTCGGAAAACGCCGGCCACGCCAAGATGGATTTTTACCGCGCAGGGTTGACGAAACCGGAGGAAATCGAACTTTTCATCGAAGATCCGAGACGTAACGCTCCCGATTATTACCCGGAATTTATTGAAGATTTCTTTGAAGATAGAAAGTCGAACGAGGAACGTTACGCAAATTTCGAAGAGCTTTACATCAGCTACTACAGCTGGATTGCCGAAAGTAAAAACGGATTTCTTGCGCGTTACGGCGAAAACATGCTGACTTTATGCACTGTCATTTCTGCAGTCAGAATGATGAAAAACGGCGCGGACCTCGATAAAAAACTGAAAGGTGATGCCGATGCCGTGAAAATCATTCTCGAAAACAGAAACAATGCGGACTTGGGTCTGAAGGGGTATTTTCCGGAAGTCGTTGATGTCGTTGCTCTTTTCGATAAAAGCAAAACTCCTTACGAAGTTGAAAGAGAGCTTGACAAAGTCCGTTTCGACCTTCTTGACGAAGTCGGTCAGGAGAAACCTTTCGCAGATCACATCATTTACGGCTACATCATCGGTTTCCAGCTCAAAGACAGATGGATGACGCAGAGCGATGAGGCGGGAATTGAAATACTCGAAAACATAATTAAAGGAAATTATTGATAGGAGACTGCAAATGGATGAAAAAACCAAAGGAATAATCATTGCGGCGCAGGGCAACCTTGTTACCGTAAGATTCGACGGAACGATCCGTCAGAACGAAGTTGTTTTCGTCAAGACCGGCGGACAGTCGCTCAAAGGCGAGGTCATCGAGATCAACGGAAACGAAGCGAAAGTCCAGATTTTCGAGCCGACCGACGGCATCAGATACGGCGACGAGGTCGTTTTCGAGAAAGATCTTCTCTCCGTCGAACTCGGACCGGGACTTCTGAAGAGAGTCTTCGACGGTCTTCAGAACCCGCTTGAGGATATTGCTGAAGCTGCAGGATATTTCCTTAAAAGAGGTATTTACCTTCCTCCGCTTCCGCGCAACATCAAATGGCAGTGGAATCCGACGGCTAAAGTGGGCGATGTCGTCTACAGAGCGCACTTTTTGGGCTGGGTTCCCGAAGAGAACATCAAGCACCAGATTATGGTCCCCTTCAACTTCATCGGAAAAGGCGTCGTAAAATCGATAGCGGCTCCCGGCGAATACACAGTAGAACAGGAAATCGCGAAAATC
>JAEEGL011749747.1_pt1 | contig 51135 bp, 49 predicted proteins | sample 9134231 | NCBI WGS metagenome assembly JAEEGL01 (sample SAMN16246548, study PRJNA631951) | gut metagenome | biome: gut microbiome; feature: rumen; material: fiber-attached | host: Bos | place: Iran: Karaj | collected 2018-10
GTACCGACATCACAAAAAACGCATCAACATCCAGTTCCCGGTTTTTACAGGATGGTAAAAGTCCAAGTTCCTTTAATACGGATTAGGGGAAAAACTCAAAAATAGACTATTTCATTTTAGCACGTGCGAAGGGAAAACCGTTCAGAACTGCCACCCGTTCCGCCCGTAACCGTGTGTTATAGTAAACCAACAACTTCCTGCTTTTAACCATTAAAAAACAACAGCTTACCAATTTATCTTACTACCTTTAATCATCATTAACGGAAGTAAAGGCAACCGGCTTTTCGCCTGGCATGGCGGCTATGCGTCATCCACTAGACGCTGCCCCACCATCCACTGCAAAAAAAAGCAGGCCTAAGCCTGCCCAAATCACCCCCATCAAAACACTACCGCCTGAAAACCGGCTGCAGTTCCCCCAACTGGATCTCCGCATGGAACGGATCGACCAACCCATCCAAGACCTTCAAGACCGCATGGTCATTCATCGTCAAACCGCCCAAGCGCTCCTGCCAATACCGTACCGCCTCAGGACGCTTATGCTCGCGCAAGAGTGCCATCAACCCTTCGTCGGGCAGGATGATTTCCGAGACCACCGTCCTATCGACCACCCCATCACGGCAATGCGAACATCCCGCCCCACAGACATACACGCCATCCAACGTCCCCAACACCTGCTCGATCCGGCGCACCGCATCCGCACTGTGCCCGGCGCGATGATCCTTCAATGGCACCTTGCAATACGGGCACAGGAGTTTGACCAGGCGCTGTGAAATCATCGCAACCATCAATGTTGGGTCATAGACGTCCTCCGGTTTGATCCCGAGGTCCAGCAAACGCCCGGGGATACTCATCGCATTGTTGGCGTGAAGGGATGCTGGCAGCAGGTGCCCGGTCTTAGCCGCCTGGAACGCCAGGGACGCTGAAGGGTAATCCCTGATTTCCCCAATCATAATGACGTCCGGGTCATGGCGCATCGCAGCGGTGATCGCCTGCGAATAGGCACTTTTGCGCTCTTCTTCGGTATTGGCATTGAAAACCGACGTCTGCCTGGCGCCCACAATCGGGTATTCGCAGGGATCTTCAACCGTCATCACATTCTTCTTGAAGTCAAAGTCCACGATAATCTTCTGCAAAAGCCCCTTTAACGTCGTCGATTTGCCGGATCCCGTAGGCCCTGAAATGATGCAGCACCCGTAAGGACAGCGCGTAATCGCATTCAAGTCCTTCACATGCCTCGGGTGGTAGCCGAGGGATACAAAATCCACATCATGCACGGAACTGTTATAAAGCAGGCGCATCACACACGAGTGCCCCGTATTGTTCGTGCCGATTGCCGACACACGGATGGATTCGACGTTTTCCGGTAAAAAGGGGCGCTTCGAGATGCGCGCATCAAGTTTGCCGTCAATCCGGAAATTGTTCGACCCTTCCTGCGACATCGCGTTATAGATCGTCCTGACCAACTGGATGCCATCATCATACGAGCGCGCCAACCCTGGCTGATCCTCCAGGTCACCGTTTATCCGGTAAAGTACATGGCACTGCTCGCCTTTGCTTGAGACGATATGCACGTCAGAGGCATTCTGTTTGGCGGCATCGGAAAAGATTGCCATCGCCAGCTTCTGCTGTTCACTGGCCACCACCCCAAGGCCACCGGAAGAGGCACCCAACGCATAGGCTGCCGCGATTTTCGCAATCTCAACCGGCACGGTCTTGATAACCTTGATCCCCGCGTTTTCCACCTGGCTGATGACGGAGAGCCCCTCTGGGGAAAACCGGTTGTTGCGGTCAATCCAGGCAATGGCTTCATTGTCTTCCGTCTTAAAGACGGCAACCGTCTTTTGTTCCGTATTATCCACCACAAAGGGCGCATCGGCTGGTCCTGTCATCAACTGCCCCGGAAAACCCGTACTTTCCAAAGCATCAGATACCGCCTTATCCATCGGTAAAGGTCCCCCAGACTGGGAGAGCCCTTCCCCATCGACTTGGCCCATATCCCCAAACGCATCTTTTACAGGTGCGTCTGAGCCTGAAGCCAAGCCATCCCAACTGCTATCCTGATCTCCATCCATTAAGACAAAATCACCCCCTTCACGGAGGGTGTCGGCCTCCCATGCAGAAAAATCCCATTCTTTACTATCCATCATCGCCTCCATCAATTGATGACCGGAATCATCGGGGTTTTACCTACGGCGTCGGGCCTTGCCGGTGCTGGACTCACACCTGGCGTGACCTGGCCGACTGTGCCGACATGGCCACCGGTTGAGACATAAAGCCGGATGCGGGCGCGCTTTTTAACCAGCGTCACACACCTTAGGTCCATCCCAACGACCTTCCAGCCGCTTTTTAACGTATCGCCAATCCTGACCGTTTCTTCTTCACCGGATGGATAGGCAACGGTCGCCATCTTCTTCGTATCAATCCCTTCAATGGCCTTCACGACCGGCATCGGGTGAGAGCCCTTGAGATCAATCCGGTCAACGCCCTTGATCCGCTTGATTTCCGAGACTTTGGCAGCGATCTGTGCCTGCATGTCGAGTTCCTGCTGCTGTGCCCTTAATACCGCCATCCGTTCATTGGCGGCGATGATTTTTTCCTGCGCCGTCTGCTGGGCATGCGCAAGGCCACCCATAAGGCCTGCCAGCAGCACACCCACTGCCGTCCATTTAATGTCCATACTGTGTTCCCTCCAAAGACCAGGTAAATAACCCGTCTTTCATCTTGATTAGCATGTGGTTGATCCTGAAACCCGGCCCGTCTAACGCATCAATCGCCTTAAACGGCAGCACGTCCATGTCCTTGATCGTGAAGTTGGCCGACTTGATTGGCACGCCAGCCCCTTTTGGCTTGGCCCCCTTTTTCTCCACCGTCCCCTTATCCTTGAAGGTCAAGGGAATATGGCCCTTTAAGGCGGCATTGACCATCACAGACCTGCGCTCGGACAATAGCCCCACTGGGTCATCGGAACCGGTTTCCATCGCCAACGGCAAGACCAGCTCGGCCTTGTTCCCATTGGGGGCAACTGTGGCCTTAGGTTGTGCCTTAGTCATCTGCTCGGGCAGTCCATTCACATCCCGGTTCCAGACGATAGAGAGCTTGTTGCCTGAACACAGTGCCGAATGGAATGTCCACCCATCGACAAAGAGGTCCGGTAGCCTGTTGAACGTCTGCTGACAGGTCTGGACGAACGCTGTAGCGGTCGGAATCTTCTTCCAGGGCTTCATATCGACCTTTTTCTGGGCAGCCAAAGCCGCCTGTTGCCTGGCTTCTTCTGCCTTTTTCGCTTCCTGATGCTGCCAGTACAAATAAGTACCGCCTGCCAAGACACCCATCAGGGCAACCAAAAGGATGCGTTTTGCCACGTCGGCAGACGTTAAAATCCGGCCTAAAACGTGCCCCCGGGCAGCTTTGATGCGCCCCTCCTTCTGGCGGGGTATCAAGACGTCTGTTTCGATTGCCAACGTCCCGGCAAGCTGCCAAGCATCTGGTGCGACTTCGACGTCCCAGCCAGCCCCCCTGGCTGCTTCAAACTGGGCTTTGACCTCTGCTTCCGGACCCAGGAAGTCATTTCTAAACGCCGCTGTGGACGGCACGATCAAGCCCTGCCGGACAGCCAAATACCCCCAGGTGTCGCCCTCTAAGCAGAACGCACACTGAAAGGTGGCACTTTGCGTTTCCCGTATCACGGCATCGCGCACAACGGCAGCCATTGAGACCATGCCCGCCTTATACCCGTCCGTTGCCCTGGCAAAACCGACCTGGTCCAGCTCCTTCAGGCCAACTTCCAGGTCAAAGCCCAAGCGTTTCGCCAAATCCCGCTTGAAACGGGCCTTCTCCCGCCTTGAGGATCCCTTGAGGGGAAACCATTTGAGCCCGGCGGCAAGGACAGGGCCTTTTCCGGTTGAAAAAAACGGTTCTGCCATCCTCAGTCCCCAATGCTTGCGGTAATCAGGATCACAATGATCTGCTTGGATTTGGCCCCATGGATCCCTCCACCCAACAGTGGGAAATGGGCAGAGCCCACGCCAGATCGGTCAGATGAGGCAATGCCCTGCTCAAAACCCGATAGGATCAACGTATCGCCATCATGAAGCTTCACGCGCTGCAGGAAGTTGCGGGTATCGATTTCCGGTGTCTGAATCATCGAGCCGCCGGACTGCACCTCATGCATCGAGACGAGCGAGGAGATGTCCACGGAAAACTGGAGCATCATCTGGGTGGCATCCAAGACATGCGGCAAAACCGACATCGTAAAGCCCGTATTGATCGTGCCTGGGGTTAGCGAGTTCGAGCTGTACTGTCCATCGCCCAATGTGGTGGAAGCGGATTTCAAGTACGCAATCTGCCGCCCGACCTGCAACGGTGCTGCCTGGTTGTTCAATGTCGTAATATTCGCAGACGTCAGGTTTGAGACGTTCCCCTGCTCAGACAACGCGTTAATGATCGCTTTCGTGCCTTCCCAACGGCTGCCACGCGAGCCCGGCAGAACAGAGAGCGTCAACATCGTGCCATTCGTTGGCGTATCAAAGACAGTATCCATCGCCATGCCCAGGTACCCTGCGGTGGACTTATAGAGCGCGTTCCAGTTGATCCCGTACTGGTGCGCGTCAGAGAGTTCGACACTCACGACGCGGACATTCAAATGCACGCGTTTTGCCATTGAATCGTTCTGGGCATCGACAAACTCAGCGACCCGGTCCAAGACTTCTGGTGTATCGGTCACCGTCAACGTGCCGGTTGCCGGGGTAACAACCACCTGGCCATTCGGGGAGAGCATCGCCTTGACCGCTTTTTCGATTCCATCCCAGACCGACATCTTGGCAGTGACTTCCACTTCAGAAGAAGACCCGCCTTTAGACGAACGCTCACTCTCATTGGCGCCACCGCCACTGCCTGAATCATCATCTGACCCGGTCTCGTTCGTCACCTTGTTTTTCGTTGCGACAACACCAGGGATCGCGGCAATCCGAAACGTGCGGGTATCGAGGTTGAAGAAATGGATGCCCTTACCCGTCCACTTCCAAGAGACGCCATAGCGGGCGGCAACCGTATCCAGAAAGCCCGACAAAGGCCCTTCGTACATGATATTGATCGGTCCCCCTGCGACATCCCCTGACGTAAATGAGGGCAGCGTTGGGACTTTTAGTGAAGAGGTGCCCTTAGCTGAGGCAGTGCCTGCCAGTTCGCCCTTGGAGCGTTTCTGTGTGCCGATCGTCACTGGGACGCCGGTCAACATCGTGATCCGCTCTGCCACCCCCTGCAGGCTGAAAAACGTCCGGTTGATTGAGACGGTTTTTTGTATCAGCTGCCTGCCCAACGCATGGTCAAAGACCTTGCCGGACTTGGCTGTCGGAATATAAAGGCTGTCCGCTTTAGAGACATGCGCTGACGTATTGACCCGGATTGCTGCCGGGTTGCCTCCTACCCGATCCATATACGATTGGCCGTAAGCCCTCTGCCGCTCAATCTCGTCATCCATCGGTTTTAAGAAAGCGGAAGCGCAGCCCGTCAATGAACCGGTCAAAAGGCTTAATACCACCGCGGTTGCCGTCCCCCGCACAAATGTCTTTTTGCCATCCATTAAAAACCTCCATTACCCGTAACCCGCAGGACGCGGTTTTTTTCATAGAATTCGGCACGCATCGGTGTGCCGGAACGGTTCAACGCTTCTATCAGCTCGCCAATCGCCCCTTCAAACTGACCAGCCAGTTTCACATCTACTTTGGAAGTGACATCAGGCCCCTCATAGACGACCTGGTAGCCACTGGCGTTCGCCCAGCGGGTAATCGCATCCGACACCTTTTCCCCCATCGACAACCGCCAGTTGCCAGGGCCATCCTTTAAGGCCAACGCTTCTTCGCCCTTGGCTTTCAACATCCGCTCGGCGATCGAGAGTTTCGGTTCCCCATCAATGTCATCGGGATGGCGCGCTGGGGCTTCTTCCTCTTTGACGGTGACGCGTTTTTTAACCCAATGGCCTTTGCGGTCCTTGACCTTGATGACACGGGTTTTAGGCTTGGCCACGGCTTCCTCCTCAGGGTCCGCATCTGGAGAAGCGCTTGGCATCTTCCCTTTGATGAATGTCACAGCGCGCCCATTGATGGTCCCGTCGATGGCGTCCGGCATCCCACGCAGGAAATACCAGTCGCCGTCGACGACCGCATCGTCTGCGAGGACCAAGCCACGCGTAGCCGGACACCAGAGGTTCCTACCATCGGTTTTACAGAAGATCGTCTGCTGTTGTCCTGCGATGTGGTACGCCACATCGGTTGCGGCCAAAAGGTTGGCACTGACAGCCAAAAGCGAACCCGCAACCAAGGTTTTGTTGAAAGTGTTGTGTCTCATAAGGTGTTTCCTGTCATTGAAGTCGAGCCGGCGCCATCACCATGTCTTTGGCCACGAGGAACGTAAACGGGGTTCCCGGGGCAACCGTCAGGGTGGGCGCAATATGTTTGTTACGTTGCATCAATTGGTTGACCGTCTCAGCCAAGGCCAATGGCGGTGACCGACCCGGCTGAGATCTCACCAGTGCCCTGGAGGTTGTCGGTAGAAATCGTGTTCTGGTCATCCGGCAGGAGCAGCGAAACCGCCCCGATCATGAAAGCCGCACCGAACATCCGCAGGAAATGGTTGTCCACATCCGCTTCAACGCCCGACTGGCCGATTGGGTCTGCCCCAGGCGTGCCTGCCAAAGAAATCCAGCTCCCATCCGGCAGGATCATGCGGTTTAAGGCCATCAACACCCTGTCCTGGCCGACTGCCACAGAACTCCTATACTGGCCGATCAGCTTGGCGCCCTTGGGGATCATCAAATGCCGCCCTGTCGTGCTGTCATACACGTCAGATGTCACGACGGCGGTGAAGGCACCCGGCAGGTCACTGTTGATCCCACTCACCAAGACCGTGCGCACCACTGTCCCCTGCTGGACCAGATACTGGGCGAAGGCTTCCTTCTGGAATACAGGCTCAACAGCCTCCTTTTCCTGCCGGGTTAGGAATGCTTCATTGGGGTTGGCCTTTGCGGCATTCATCACTTCACTGATGCCACTGCCCTGTTGGTCTTTGCCGATACGGGTATCCAAGATCTCTTGGGCAGACGGCTTCGTGGGTGCCGTGTGGTGTGTGAACGCATCCCTGATAGCCGTTGCCGCATCGGGCAGGAGCTTGAAGCTGCCTGCGGCTTCCAGGTTCGAAGCCCTGACTTCCCCTTCGCGGATCGCGGCTTCCTCTATTGGATTTCCTTCGCCTGAGACAGTGCCATTGCCCGCAATCACCGGGATTGCAGGGACTTTGCCGCCTACCGCTTGGGACTGCATCGCTAGGGCTTCAGCATCAAGATTTTCTGCTGCCGCAGCCGCTTTCTGGCGTTCCTCAGCCTCGGCCTGGAGGTGCTTGATCATCGAGTTCGTATTGGCTTCCTGAAGCTCATCATTGACCTCGGCTTCCGAGCGCTCTTTGGGCGCATCGATTTCCTGCGGCATGAAAAACCAGACGCCGCCTGCCAGGGCCAAAGCGGGGATAATGAGCTTCATCAGCCTGCCAAAGATGTCCTTGGCCGGTGTCCCTTTCGTGACTTCAGCCATCGGCATGGTGTCTTCAGCAGGGACCGGATCAACATCAGGCGTCTCGAGGGTTACCGGTTCATCAATGACGTCATCCTCTTCCACGGCTTCCGGGATGTCGTTTAATGGGTCTTTAGCCATACCCTTACCCTTTCGTCCCGTTGTAACGGACCGTGACCTCTTTCGTGCCCAGCTTTAAGAGGAGCTTTTTGGCCACGCGCTCGACAATGATCAAGTTCGGTTTCGTGCGGAAATTAATCAGTGATATGGCCCCCTCATCATCGACCAAGAAAACCGCTGGGGTATCCTGCGTGGAAGGCATCCTGAGGTACGTGAACGTCCCATCGGTATAGACCGACGTTGGGGTAAAGGAGGCGTTACCTTGAACAGTAAAATTAAAGTCCAGTTCATCCGGGTGGATACTGGAAGACAAGACCTGGCTGCCAAGCCGGGCGTTTTCCGCCTGGAGGCGGGCCAACGCATGGTCCTGCATCAGACGGATTTCTGCCTCCTGATCGGGATAGTCGAATGAGACTTTCTGATACAGCGTCTTGTTTTTACCCGAAGCGATCAGCTGGAACTGGTAAGTACGCTTGTTCGTAATCAAGGTCAAAGACGTTTCAATGTCATCACGGACCGGTTTGACATAGAGGTTCGTGGGCCCACCAGTGATCCGCCATTGGATCGAGTCGCCTACGACCGGTGTTTCTTTCAAACCTTCATCGTCTCCCAGCGCGATATGCGTATGGCGCATCGGGTGCGTATAGATGCGGTAGATCAAATCGGGTGAATAGGTGTACCGGACAATCCTCTGCTCATGCGGCGCCGCAACCGGTACCGTTACCGGATCCGGTGCTTGGGCTTTAAGCGGGTGCCTGCCCCTTTTAGCGGCAGCCTCCGTTACCGGGACAAAGACAACCGGCATCAGGCTGATGGCCAGCAAAAGCTTCGCCAGTGGAAAACGTTTCATCATTTCTTCTCCGGTTTCTTGTCGTTCACAACCGAACTGATTTTTTGGGCGGTCACTTTCGTGGCCTTCGAAGACTCTTTGGACAGCGTAAAGTTCGTGACATAAAGCCCAGCGGGGTTTCTGACCACCTGGTCGATGTTCTTGGGTTTGACCAAGGTAAAGACCACCGTCATCAGGTACACGTCTTCTTCGACGACGTCGGCCTTACGGGTCGTCGTCTTGAACCGCAAAAGCGCGGTCTCCGCATTTAAGAAGTTGATCGACATGAACGTGTAGGAACGTGAATACCCCGGGTATTCGTTCAGACTCGCAATCGGGTTGTCTGACTGGCGGAATTCCGTCAACTGCTTGGCCGCCGTATCAATCGCATATAAGGCAGAATCCGCCACGGTCTTCTGGATGGTGGCCCGTTTCACGTCAAAGACCGACTCTGCCCAACGGTTGATGAAATACGCCAACGAATCATTGTCCGGCACCCAGCTGCCGACCGGCGTGGGGTCTGCGACGAGCCTGCCCCCTTCGAGCTTGTTGACCTGGATGGTTTCCACCGTCTTCAACGGGAAAAGCAACGTTAGGCTCACCGACTCTGCAACCAATGCCCCACCTAGGATCAAGGCGATTAAAAACCAGCGGTTACGCTCAATCCGTATGTGAGATCCCATCTCAAAGTATTTCTGCGCCGCATTCTGGCCGATTTGGCCTGGCGCAAAGTCTGGGATGGTGCCGGTTGCCCTCGGCTTTTTTTGCTGCCTATTGATAAAACGTGCCATGACTGCCCCTAACGGATGAACCGGATTTCAACGGTACGAAGCTTTCTTTTGAACGCTTTGCCCTTACCGGTTGCCATGAGGATGTTCGTGGAGACGATGTCCTTTGGCACGCCCAGATCCAGGAAGTACTGTTTGACGAGTTCCCCACGCAGGCCGGCGGCGTCGGTTGCTGCGTCCGATTCATCAGAGCGGTAGGTGATGATGCGGATCTTTGACGCCGTATCAAACGCTGCTTCAATCTGCTGGGTCAGCTTCTGGCTGGGGACGAAATCCTGCGGGTGTTCCGTTGCCCAGGTGTGAAAGGCAGCGTCGTACTGGGGCTCTGTTGCCGTGGTATCAAGCGCAGCGTCTTCCCGGGCATCGGCAAGCGCTTCAAACTGCGTTTTTAGGGCATGCAATTCTGCGGTAAGGCTTTTCACCTCCCCTTTTAAGGCAGTCACGTCCCCAGCTTGGTCCTGATCCTGGGAGAGATGGGGGATGTTTTGGACATCATCAGCTGGGTCGGCACTAGAGAGCACTTTACGGCTTGCCGCCGCTTGGGTGTGGCCCATCACCGCATCATCGGTATCGGCAATCAAAGAGGGCTTTAAGAGCCGTTCATGCTGGGGTGCCTGGCGACGGATGTTGATGGTCGTGCGGCCTGTCGTGACACTGAAACGCGAATACACACGGTCCAATTCGTAGCTGGTGCCGAAGGCTTTGTAAGGAATCGGGCGCCCTGCTTCATCGCTTACCTTGGCATAGGAAAACGCATCGCGGAATTGGATGACCGTGTGGCCGTTCAAGTCATAGACCTGCACAATGTCGCGGTGGCCGGGTTTATCTGTCGCATAGTGGTAGCCCAGTTCCGCTGTCTGGGTGTCTAAAAGCGAACAGGCCCCCAATACGGTGGATAAGCCGATGACGGCAAGTGCCTTGGAAATTCGGGAAAGCTGCATGTCGTGTCTTTCAGATGCTTTTTTAAGGCATTGTGAAGAGGATTCGTATGCGGCTTCAGTCGAGAAGCAGGCAAATGCGAGGGCTTTTTCGTTGGGTGGGCTTTGGTATATCCTTGTTCCGTTCCCTGCTACCGGACAGAAAAAATCGAGTTAGGAAAACAGATGACGGAAAACAATAAAAACAGAACACGCGTTGCGCACCGCGATGACTGGAAAACAGAGCCCATGCCTGAAAAGCATGAGACGTTCGTGCTGAACAGGTCTTTCAGCGATGAGCAAATGAATGCGCTTCGCTACGGTAATATCCCAAAGGCTATGGAGGACAAGTGGTTCTGGTATATGGAAGGGTCAACGCTTTGGGCACACCGCAGCTGGACAGGACACTGCATCTACCGGATTGACTTCAAGGAAGACAACCATCATGTCGTGACGGTCAACCGCAATCCTGAACAGTACAAATGCACCCGTATCGAAGAAGACATCGCCTCTTTAAACAAACTGTTGGACTGGTGGACGCAGACTCCCTATGCGTACCATAATGAGTGGCTCTCAGAAACATACGATGCATTGAAAAAAGCTGGTAAGGTGTAGCGTCAGATAAGTTCTAATTTAGGATAGCCAAATAAAAAAGGCAAAAGGGATGCCAGATCCCATAATGCCCTCCATCAATTAGCACACAATCCAAACCATTGACCACTATGACTGAAAACACAAAAGACTTAAGCCGCCATACCGGTGGGTTTTCCCTGCCACGGGGAGAATCAAACAAGCCCAACATCGACCTGAATGACGAGCTGATGATGCACCCGAACAGTACTTTCCTTTTCCGGGTGGGCAGTGATGCCATGTCAGGCGTTGGCATCCTGAAGGGAGACTATGTGGCCGTTGACCGGGCAGTCGACGCCAAGCACAACCGGATTGTCCTGGCAGTCGTAAACAATGAGCACTTAATCCGGCGCTATGATGCGTCGATCAAACCCTTCAAGCTGGTTGCCGAAAACGATGAGTATCGCCCTATCATCCCCTCTGAAGGCATGGAAATCGCCATCTGGGGCGTAGTGGTCTCAAGCTTCAGGAAATATTTCAAATGAAATAGCCTCGGGATTCCCATCAGGAGCGGTTAAGCATTAAGACCGTCAGTCCGTAGTTGAAGCCAGGATAACAACATACCGGTCCAATTGCCTGTCGTACACGCTCCAGCATGCCGTCCCCCACCATTCACGGCCATCCTCAAAGTAGTTGGACCAGTCAGTCGACCACTCATAGACTTCAAGCGCTTGCGTCCCTGCCGGAAACAAGGCGGCATTGACCTTGCGGAACTCATCCGGCCCATACCCTGATGGATGCGGAGTTTCCCAGAAAGCATACCAATACGGTATCTGGTCCCCTTTAAGAGGCTCCGGCCAAGGACAGTCGTAAAACCTTTGGCCGACAGAGTTTGTGCGCACTATCTCGGGGATATGGAGCAACGTTAAAGCATCGATGGGCTTGCCTTTTGCCTTCCCGATATCGAGGCGCCATGGGAACGGTCCATCCTCGATCTTCTTATACTTGACCTCTTCTTTCAGCTGACAATCAATATCCCGCTCGATGACCTTAAGCATGGCAAAGAGGATTGCGTCGATATGAGAGCGCTTGCCCTGATGCGACGTATCATCCGCAATGAGACAGTAATCGATGATGCAGTTCTTATACCCACCGATCAGTTCATAAAAGGGATCAGTAATTAATTCACGCATAGTATTACCAGCCAATGGCGGTTGGCTTCATCCAGGACAAAACCGGCATCCGCGAAGTCCAATCCATGATTATTTGATGCGTTTCAGCGTATAGGTCTGCTTGGCTTTGCCTTTTTTTAGGACCTCAAGGGTAATTTTATCCACGATGTCTTCATTGCCATCCTTTTCGAAAGGCTTGGCATCTTTCGGGATTGTCAGGATGTATTCCATTGCCCTTTTCTTGAAATGGACATCGTTGAAATTACCCGTGTATGCACTTTTAAGCCTAATGAGCGGCTTGCCTTTGTACGGACGTTGGGATGGACGCCATTCCTGGTAAATGAACTGGTAGGAACAGCGTGGCTTTTCTGTAATGGTGACGGTTTTGCCGTTTAGGAGATATACGCCATCGTAAGGGTTCTGGCTGCAGGCAAAAGCAGCTGATGAAGAGGCGGCAAAAGCCAAGATGGCAAGGGGTTTGATCAAAGTACGCATAAGGACTCCAATAAACATTCAGCTTCAGAAATTCTTCCGTTTATGGGACAGTTCGACAATCTTGCCATTCCTGACCCCATAGATAACCGTATTTTCTTCCCCAACACCTTGGTTGAAGAAGCCGGTTACGATTTTCCATCCATATTGCCCTTTACCAAGCGGGACAAACTTCCCTTCGCCACCAGCACCAAACCCGCCGCCATCTTCAAAGGGGCCTTTCTTAGCTATCGTCAGATAGCCACCATTGGGTTCAGGCTGTACAACAAACATAGCTGTCATCCCCCCTTCAACGTGCGCCGCTTCCTCTTGGTTGACGGCATCACCCATAGCGAGGATATAAATGGTCTCAGGATATCCATCAGGATTCGGCACGGAATTGACGGATTTCACCTTCAAGCAATAACTATGGTTGTATGAATTTTTTGCCAGCCAACAACTCCCGCTTTTTGCCCGGAAATTGTCTTTCATCACCTTTGCCACCAAAGCGTTCAATTCCTGTTTGGAAAGCGGTTTGGGTGGCTCTGGTTGGACTGGTTCGGAAGCCTGCACCACCTGCTGTGGCTGTGGTGCAGATGCCTGCGTAGGCGGTTCCTTCTTGCCACACGCAACAAGTGACAAAGCACATAACAAGGTCAGGCTTGATGCCAAAAGAGACTTTTTCATAATTTCTCCTGCCAGGGTTTTAAAGTAGCCTATCAGCCCTATTCATCGGTAGACCCAATAATGGTCTTTCTTGACACCATTGATGAAAATGGTCAATTCAGCGACTGCATCTGCCGGAACATTCCCATAGCATTCACGGTTGACGTCTGTCATCCCCACCATCGTCATCGTCAGGTTGCCTTTCTTAAAGGTGACTTTGTCCGCAGTACACTGCCCGCTTCCTTCCTGAGACAACCATCCTTTTTCTACCTGTAAATCAGGGCTGCCCTCATCAAGTCCCTTGGGTGACTTCCATGCTTCGTACAGATACCCGCCATTCTGCTCAACGACGCGGATACTATGCCGGTCGGTATAAAAGACTCCACTTAAACTGCTGTAAGCAATGCCTGCTGTCTGTTTCGGCTTTGGTGTGTTCTGTACCGGCACTGCCTTAGGTGCTGAAACTTTCAATGACCCTTGTGCCTGCGGTACTGGCTTCTCTGAAGGTTTATTCTTGTCAGACCCGCTGCACTTCACCAAGGCAAATATCAGAACAATGAGAATGGCAAGACCGACGCCGAAGATAAGCGCGGTACGGTTGGTTTTCTTCTCGGGGACGACAACATTGCTGTTTACAGGCGGATTACGGACAGGTTCTTTGACAGGTTCAGGGAAAGGGTTATCGACAATCGGCTGCTTTTTCCCACAATAGAGACAGTCTGCATACATACTGCCCTCAGTAATATCCAAGGGCGCACTGCAAAAACGGCAAGTCATCCTAATCTTACTCATGCAAATGTCCTTTTGTGATACAGCTCGGTACGAAGACAGTGTAATCCTACAGGAATGTAACCTACAAGCGAAACGAACGCTTCCCTTCTTTCACCGACCATGGCATTGCAGCCCGTAAATGGCCCCCTTCAGCCCCCAGATGGATTTGAATTCATAATATTTTGAAGTTGTTTATCGCCTGTTACAAGACGCTGATTCTTAAGGATTTTAAAGGAATACTTATTCTATAAAGGAATCACAAAAACTTGAGAAAAATAACTCAATATGATATTATTAACAATAAGTTAACCGACTTATCCACACCTCTTTTTCAAGACTCAAAGAAACATATTTCAAATCTTCCATGGAGGACGGCGCCTTAATGAGTTAATCCCAAAATAAAATTTCGCATACATTCAGGAACTGAAAGAATAAGAAGTGGGTATGCGTTAGGGAACTCGTATCCCCATTGATGGTTTCCTAATCAATACCTATTTCTGTCCCATCATCCCACTTAAAGACGACAGGCCATAGTCATGGCTTGATGGGGTTCTTTTGCCTTCTGACAATTCATAACCTTTTATGGGATACAACAAAAAATACAGATAATCAGTTTGATGGGCATATCAATACCCTCCCCATCAGGCCTTCAGACTCACATAAACAAATTGAATAGGGAAAAAATATGTTGTTAATGCAAACTTATAGAAGAAGAAACTATTTTTATTTAGATGCGCCAATAAATGAGGTAAAAAAGCTTGCGAGAGAAGGTGATGTAGAAGCGCAATGTACAATTGCTTGCAAATTCTCTGGTTGTCGTAACAAATGGCGGAAAAAAAGAGCAATAAGATGGTTGTGTGAGCCGTGCAAGGAGGTTCACGGCAATAACTGTTTTCCCGGTTCCTGGTCCACCTTTCGCAATGAGCACACGTTTTTTGCCGTCACGTTCACATTGCTGAGAAAGTTCTATGACTCGCTCGAATACGACCTTTTGGTCATCAATGAGATTGAATTCAGGATTGTTTTCAAGCATCCCTACAATGGCGTCCTGCAGGCTCTTAGAAGGTTTGATACGCCCATTGTCTATGTCATACAAAACTTCTTTGCCGTCACCAACCTTGATGGCCTGTTTGATATAGTCACGGAGTTTCTTGACATCACCTTTGGCAAATGCCGGTGCATCATTTAAATAGTCAGAATAGATGGCATCATCCAAAGGATCAGGCTCATTACGCTTGTAATTGTGAAGGTATGCACAAGGCCAGATCTTGACATCTGCAGCCTGGACGTACTCGTTGTAGCAACGAATCATTTCCGCATAACTCCAGGCTTGGTAAGAAGGATGAACGACACGCCGATTGGCTCCTCCAGTAAATGTTTCGACCAATCCGTCCAGATTCTCAATCTTTTTAAGTTTCTCCCATTGCTTCAATTCAATGATGACAACGTTTGCAAGGTTATTTTCGTTATAACCTGACACAAGGAAGTCCACACGTTTGGCAGTGTTAGGCAGGTTGTACTCAATAGCTATTCCAGAATCCTTGGGAATGTTTTCGTCGTTAAGGACTATATACATATACCTAAGCGAATACACCCATGCCCGGAATTCAGAATCACCCGTCTTACGATACATCTTTTCAAATATCATGTTACGGATGGTATTTGCGATGGTATCGTTTTCAACCTCAGCCATGAAGTCGACTTTAGTGCCGCTGTAAACAATCATAATTACAATTCGGTATACTTTTTAGCGCAGTCACGCGATTTCTCAACGGGGTATTTCTGTTTATTCGCGTTTATTTTTCCACTGATGGCATCTGCCAAATTAACACCCAGAACATCAGCAAGATAGATGCAGTATATGGCCACATCAGCAAGTTCCTCCGCCATGTGCTCACGCTTCTTGGGATCAGAAACCGACAAGTCAGCCCCTGACCACTGGAACAATTCGAGTAACTCGGCTGCTTCAAGGTTTAACGATATGGCAAGATCCTTTGGATTATGAAATTGTACCCAATTGCGTTCGTCCCGAAACGCTATGGCCTTGGCAGTAGCCTCTTCAAATGTCATTTGCTGTTCCTTTCGTAAAGCACTCGTTCTCATTTACTCAACGTGGAATCTCTGAACTAATTGAGTATTCTATTATGCCCTCTTTACCGCAGACATCGAGCGCTTTAAAACGTTCCCGTACTTCCTCAGGAGCCTTACATACAATGAATCCCTGCTTTCAGTAGGGTTGGACGCACTGTTATAGACAAGACAAGAAGACAGGAAATGAACATCGGTTACATCAGGGTATCCACCACAGACCAAAACACTGACAGACAGCTACAAGGTATTGACCTAGATAGGACATTCACCGAGAAGGCACCTAGCAAGAACACCAACAGGCCTGAGTTGCAAAAGATGCTGGAAATGGTTAGGGAGGGTGACACCATCTTTGTACATAGCATGGACAGACTGGCCAGAAACCTGAAAGACCTGCTTTGCTTGATTGAAGAACTTTTCGGTAAGGGTGTATCAATCTGGTTCATCAAAGAAGGACAATATTTTGACGCATCTACTGGCAACCCGTTGTCTAAACTGATTCTGTCAATGATTGGCGCTTTCGCTGAATTTGAACGCAACATGATTAGACAGCGCCAACGTGAGGGAATCGCCATTGCCAAAGAAAAAGGCATTTACAAAGGCCGCCAGAGACAGGCAACACCAGAGCAGATTGCCAATATCAAAGCAGAGCATGAACGAGGTGTATCAATGGCACGCTTAGCAAGGGACTACGGTGTAACAAGGGTAACCATCTACAATTACATCAATGATGTCAGCCAGACGGGCAAGCAGAAGAAACCGGCAAGATCTTACAAAGATATTCGGACAGGCAGGCCGTTGATATACAGGCCTCTGCCTGTCCAAAATCTGCTACGATTGAAGACGGATGGCAGATTTGATGCCAGGACATCAACCATTTTCTCTTCTTTCCCAGACAACAAGGATTACGACTATGCCGATAAAGACAGGCGCGCTGATAATATTCGGAGCCAAGCCACCGAAGAACTGGAGAGAGAACTTGCAGAAACAGAAAGATCCAGAGTACCAAAGGCTTCTGAAACTGTCGGATACGGCGACGGATCCAGAACTGAAGGCCAAGTACCGCAAACAGAAGAACGACTACTGGGCGGCCAAGATGGCGGAACAGAACTCTACCAAGGAAGCGTAGATGAACAGGGATCAAGACAACGACAACTGGATACCAGACCCAGATCAGATGAAGGATCAGGGAATGGCTCTTTCAGCGGGAAGCGCCTTAGAACGAAGTCTCTCGGAGCTGTATCAGCAGGCTATGGCCAGGCGCAGGAGCACTCCGTCTAAGCAATCGGAATCCGCTACTCAGCAGTCCTCTACCAAGGAAGAATAGATGAACAGGGATCAAGATAACGACGACTGGATACCGGATCCGGAACAGATGAAGGATCAGGGCATGGCTCTTTCAGCGGGAAGCGCCTTAGAGCGGCGTCTCTTGGAACTGTTGCAACAAGCTACGGAAGAGCGATTGAACACTCAGTCCAAGCAGTCGGCGTCCACTACTCAGCAGTCCTCTACCAAGGAAGCGTAAATGAACAGGGATCAAGACAACGACAACTGGGTGCCGGATCCGGAACAAATGAAAGATCAGGGCATGGCTCTTTCAGCAGGAAGCGCTTTAGAACGAAGTCTCTTGGAACTGTTGCAACAAGCTACGGAAAGGCGACTGAAGGCTCAGTCCAAGCAATCGGAGTCCACTATTCCTCCGCAGTCCGAAACACCTTAGACGGGCGCCGTTACGGAACCGGCCTTAAAGGCGTCGAATATAAGCGTGTCATGAACACAAAAGATTCTGATAAGCTGACGAAGCAGGCTTAACTTACAGAAATGTAGACTACTAGGGTTATTCCCTCCAACACCCTACCTATCTTAGAAAAAAACTTCACGGATTTAACCGTATCCTTATATAAGAAACCGTTTTATTGGATAAAAAATGAAAAAATTATTGGCAACATTAGCAATAGCAACTGGCCTAATAGCCAACCATGCTTTAGCTGATTCTTTTTTGCAACTTACGGAGTTGTCTGCATTGCCAACAAAATCCAGAGGACTTTGTTATTATTTTAAAGAAAATACCTATGATGAAATCACAGCTGAGGTGGTTGACGAAAATTCAGACGAATATAAGATGTATTTTGAGATTGACAGAGAACTAGTTATATTAAAAGGTGAAAACGTCGATACCAATGATGAAGATCTTTTAGACGCATGGCGATTTACATATAAAAATTATAATATCTTCATAAGGCAAGAAAAAATTATTAACGACAAACTGATTCTCAACACATTGGCTATAACAGGAAACGGAAAAACAAAGAAAATGAACGTAATACAATTTTGCCCAAATGGACGCCCTATGTGACAATCTGTCTTAGGAACCATCCTAGAACCACAATATGCTGAACAGCCACATAAAAGATTGCATACTACAGTCCCCCAGTCCCTGAAAAAAGCCTTAAAAAGCCATGGCAAAAGTCAGAACACCCCGTCCATCCCAAAACCTTGCCCCTACCTTGTGCGATGAAAGCATCCACGAGAATGACCAGTATCTCCTGAAAAAAATCTGGGCATGGGACGTTGACTATATTGCTGAAGACGGACCAACCCACCTGCTGCGGGTCCGCCTATCTGGAGACTCCTTTTTTGGTTCAAACGGCTTATGCACCACAATCACCCAAGCAGGCAGCCGGCCAGATCCCTCCCTTTATTTTTCTTATCTTGGGAAGTTTTCAGACAACCGGGCCAAGATACGCATGCCTGAGACGGGAAAATTCGGCTTCATTGATCAAAACCAGCAGATCCGGATTGCGGCGAAATATGATGACGCAACCGACTTCAAAGACGGTGTCAGCATCGCAAAGCGGGGAGACGATACCTTCCTCTTGGATGCTGATGGCCGGGAGATGAAACTTGCCGATGCCAGCGGCAATTGCCCCTACCTGGCCTTTGGCCGGTTTTCAGACGGGTTATGCGCTGTCTCCAAGATTCCCCTTGATCCCGTTGCCCTCCAAACAGGGGGTTTCAACCGCGGCCTATGGGGCTATATCGATACAACGGGAAAGGAAGCCATAGCGGCCAAATACTGTATCGCACTGCCCTTTGACAATGGTTTTGCCATCGTCGCCTGCCCTGATCCCCACCCAGACGAAGAGACGGCGTACCGGTTTGGTGTCATCAACTGTTCTGGCGAAGAAGTCATCCCATGCCAATACCCCCTGATCGATTTTGCCCTTCACCTGGGGAACGCCACTGAACAGGAAGGACATGGGATGTGGCCTGTTGCCATAGCCGGTGACGGGGGCTGCCTCCTCTGGGGCATCAAGGATGAGGCCAACCAATGGATTGCCCCGCCTATTTTCCAGAGCAACCTGTTCCTGCTTTTCAATGACAACCTGATTTTCAGGCATGACGCCGCCTGTGACAGTGAGCAGTACGGATTGTTTGACCTGAAATCGCAGCAAGTGGTCATTGATCCCGAAAGGTATGTCTCCCTTTGCTTTGACATCCAGGGCAACATCCTGGCTGTCGACGGCAACGGAACCACCCACCTCTTGGATGCAAAGACCTACCAGGAAGTTTTCCAGACCGGATACGCCATTTATTATCCCGACGGATTTGTGTCTGAACGCTGTTATTTTGTCTGGACGGGTGAGCCAGAAACGGGAGGCATCATAGACCGCCAAGGGAACGTGCTGATCCCCCCTGCTGCCGGCCATATTTGGATGGATGATGACCGTCTCCTCTTCAAGGAAAACGCTAAGGTGGGTATCAAAGACTTTTCCGGGAAAATCCTTTTCCCCCCTGTTTACGACGCCATATCGGCTTTCGGTAAGGCGGGCAGCACCCCTTTCTACCTGGTTGGCAACCGCATAAAAGACGGATGGGAACGGGGCTTGGTCACAAAGGATGGGCAGGTCATCGTACCGCTCCTTTACGACAACATCTACGCGATGTCTGGCGGCAACCGTTTCATCCTCCGCCAAGGACGGCATCACGAAATGGTTGTGTTTACCAGGAAAGCGCTGGCAGCCACTTCCATCTAAGGCTCCCCCAAAAAACACTCATGCCAGATCCATTGGCAAAACATCCGACTTGGGCTTTGCCCTTCATTTTCTGTATAACCGGTAATGGGCGATGCGTTTCCTGTCGACTTCGATGGCCAAGGGTGTCCGTTGCCTGAACCTTTCGTTTTCTTTTGATGTGGGCAAACATACGGCCAGCCCGATCAACCGTGATTACGGTAGCAGCGGAACCGGTTATGGGCATCAGCCGGATACCAACGGCAGCCTGGCTGTCCTGATTGGCGGAAAGAACCGCTACCGATTGTAGGACGCCGATGCCCACACCCCATAATGCGCAGCATAACCGGACTTAGGCTATCCATTGGATGACAGAACAATATCCGTCACCTCTAAGATATATCCAGTATGCTTTTCCTATTTCTGCATATCAATCGATTTCTAACGTATCGAAGTACTGCGTGCAGAATGAATTTTTCAATACATTATGGGTATCGACGGTCGTTTTTTTCGATTTTGCCAATCCGCTGACACCACAGTACAGGTTGACTGCATGTTCTTTTGTCAGGACAATCACACGCGTATCTTTGGAGTACCGTTTGTCTCCGGAAACCTTGTTTGACAGTTCCGCATCGAAAATAATCGCAGGCAACCCTTTATATTTGTAGAATTTTAGGCCGCTTATTTTAAAACCACCCGACTTGACAAATCGATCGGCAACAATTCGCATATCCTCTTCGCGTACATTATCGATTTCATCCCCAATCTCTGCCTTCGTACTGATGACGCCCAGATAAACAGCATCTTTATTATCAAAATACTTCAGAAAATCTACTGATAAGGATTCATCATTACTGGAGGCACTCGGTTCAAAATCAGATGGATACATGACCTTGGCATTCAGCCCTATCGTGTTCTTTGTGCTTAAGTCATATTCTATCCAATCAGCTTCAGCTTCCTGCGCAGATGAAACGGAACAGAATGCAAACAAAGCACATGATAAAAGGAGGCGTTTAAACATTTCTAAGTCCTTGTCTTTTCATAAAATACAACCAAAATAGCCATCAATCCATAGTCTCGAGATTCCGCCCTGCCCAATGCGGCTTACCGTCAGGGGAATGCCTTGCCCCGCTTTTGGGCTGCCTGCCTGAAGAATTCGACATAAGGCTTACCATCCGTCCAATATTCAGCAGGCAGGACACTTTCATCCCCCTGTGCTTCGATACGGAACATACGGCGGTTCTGATAGGCGACTTCGACACTTAATTTCTGGTCACCCAGCTCCGGTTTCCGGTTGGTATAACCGTACAGACCCGGGAGTTTTTCCTGGTCAACCAACGCCTGCAAAGCCTTCACCTCATCCTTGCTGAGATCCGTCTTGAAAACACGCTTTTCGGTTGCACCAGCCGGCTCCAAAGAAGCATAGGCGTATTCCCTGTTTTGGATATGGACGTACTGCAAAAGGTAACGGCCTGCCGGGAAACCCGCTTCAGCACGGTTGTTGACGAAAGATATTTTGAAAGAGTTGATAGTATCGGACGGCGGGATGATGCTGGGGATTGCCTGAGCGGTCTGCAAAACGAGTTTCGTAAACAGGGCTTTGAGTGGTTCATCCGGCAGGCCGCCTTCAGGGAGGACCGAAATGCCGCCTTCCCCGCCGGCAGTGATTGCCTCTCCAGAAGCATAATTGATTCTAAGGTCAAAATAATTGCCCAAAGCAGAATTACGCCTGTAAAAGCCGTTTAATCTGGCGACCTTGTATTTATCGATGATGGCTTGAAGGTCATCCAACGCTTCTTTTCCAACCGTACCGGATGCCTTGAACGGGGCTCCCTGTCCGTCTCCGGAACAGGAAACCGAAAAATCAGCCTTCTCGCCCTGGCGCGTGAGTTTCAATGCGCACCTGCCGCTGTAAGAGCCGTCACCACTGACGCCAATATATTGCCCGCCACGCGATTTAACAGTCTGGATCCGTCCGAAATTCATGAAGGTGTAAGCAAATGCCGTGATGTCTTTCGACTGGATGACCTTTGGTGCAGATTTGTTGGAATAGTCTTGAAGACCGCCATTGGGGACCTCTGGTTCCATACCGCAGGCGGAAACCATGCCAGCGACAGTGGCTGCAATCAGTGCAGATCCGATTAAGGCTTGCGTTTTGGTCATTGATGCCTCCGTGGTGATTGGCCGGGATAGCTTTGCACCACATATTGGCAGAAATGCTTAAACAGGGCAATGCGGACTGTATACTCGTTTGGTTTTCCCCTGCCCTGGACCTTGGCTTGCGGGTTTCTGCATCAGCCTGCGTACCAACCCTCCGCTGGAACTCCATTGGAACTCCATTGGAACTCCATTGGAACTCCATTGGAACTTCATTGGAACTTCAATGCAAAAAAATGAGGTATCTGAACCTGACAACCAAAACGGAAAACCCGCCAAAAAACTGTCAACCACTTTCAGGAAAATTCATTCCAAGAGACATAACTGGATGTCCCTCTCATCTCTAACACATATCTGTTAGATATGTAAAGGATATTCTGCAAACATCACAGCAGCCACCGCCTAGCAATCGCCTGCCCCAGCATCCGCCCCTGCATGGCGTACCCGCGACCGGTGAAATGCACGCCCAGGCGATCCATCATCCCATTCGCGCGCCAATAGGCAGGTCCCACCGCATGGTAAACGTCCCACACCGGTATCCCCCGGCTCTTCGCATACCAGAGCTGCGTATCCGCAACGACGCTGTTTAGGGGATTTAAGCGCCCATGCTTATAGTTGCCTGGCAAGGTGGTCAACAGGATTTCCCGACAACATCCGCGGTACATCGCCACAAAGCGCTCGAGCTTGCCGACATACACTTGGGGGTCAAAGCGCCCATAACTCTCATTGGTCCCAACCGAGACCACTAGCAGGTCCGGCGCCATCGCCGCCACGCGCCCGGCTACCCGGGAATCCAGGAAATAATCAATCGTGGCGCCATTTTTGCCCAAGTGACGGTAAGACACGTCGGCTCCGGCTAACTGCCGCAAGGTAGCCCCTGCCGCGTCAGGAAACGTCCGCCCCGCGACATGCGAGTCCCCAATATGGACAACTTTAAAAGGCGCTGCTGATGAAGCCTGACAGACCAAAAGCACCAGCACCAACAGCACCACCCAGATAAGCGTCGCATGGCGCTTTGCCCACCGCATCACTTGACCCCGCTGGCAGCAGCGCGTTTACGGGCTTCATACGCGCGCATCACTTGGAGCGCATAGCCCGAGCGGGCTTTTTCGGCATTGTCCTTTGCCACCGCATCCGCTGCCTCAACCGTCATCAGGTTCAGTATCTGCTGTTGCTGACCAACCAGGACATCAATGGCCGCCCCAACCGCCTGGATTGCCTGGGTCTGCCCGATTGCCCCACCCAGTGCCTGGATGATCTGGCCACGCCGTGCTGCAACCTGCGCCATTTCCTGGGTGGATGCCTGAAAGGATTTCACAAGCGCCTGGTCACGCTGGTTGGCACTACCCGCCAGTGCCCCACAGAAAGCATCAAACGACAGGTCCGATGTCCCCCATTGGGATTTGAGGGTTTCAAAGAGTTCGATTGCACGGTTGACTGTCCCCAGCATCTGCCGGTCCGCACTGATAAGCGCGTTGGTGAGTTCAACCTCCTGTTCAAGCTCGGTCATGGCGTCCAGCTTTTCCAGCGAGGCCGTGGCATCCTGCGTCAGGGGCGTTGCCTGCTGCTTAATGACGAGGAGCTTTTCTGCCTCGGTAATCGATATTTCCAGCGTCTTCACCGCCTTGATGTAGTTCTGCGTGTACTGGTTGGAATCGTAGATGTTATGCCACGATGAGGCGAAAGCCGGCATGGCAGACAAACCCAAGCAGGCAGCCACCACGAAGGCAGCCAAGGTTTTCCGGTTCATATTGCTCTCCATTTATCGTCCGTTTTGCGCCAAGTTGCGCATCACTTTTCCCATGGGACACTTCCCTTATGTTCAAACTAAACAAGGAACATCCCATGAAAAAACCAACCCTCACGAAAACAGCCCTTGCCCTTACCGTTGCCCTTCTCACCGGCTGTGGTGGCAAGGGAGAAAACCCAGCCCTTAAAGCCTATGAATGCCGCAAAGCATATGCCGCTGAATCCGTGGGCAGCCAAAGGAAAGGCCAGATTTTCAAGTCCGCTGCAGAGATGAAAGCCGTTGAAGAAAAACTCCTAAAAAACGGCTGTCCTGAAGGCTTCCTCGATAGGGAACGCTATCGCAAATGACTACTGGATGGCGGCTGCGGCAGAACGCTTCCTGGCTTCATAGTCCTGCAGGACACGGCGGGCATATTTTGCCTGGGCGTCTTCTTCATTCTTTTGGGCGAGCACATCCGCCCCTTTGGCAGTCATCAGGCTGATGACCTGCTGGTTTTGGCCGATTAGGACATCGACCAGGGAGCCCACCGCTTGGATTGCCTGGGTCTGCCCGACGGCATTGCCGAGCTTGTTGATGATGTCCTGGCGTCGCTGCGCTGCCTGCTGCATTTCGGCGGTAGAGGTCTGAAACAGCGTGACCATGTCCCTGTCGCGCTGGTTGGCGCTGTTGGCAATCGATGTGCAGAAGTTTTCAAACGACATGTTTGTTGACCCCCACTGGGCAAGCAGGTTGTCATTTAAGTTCATCGCTATGCTCACTTGGGCGAGCAGGGAACTGTCAGCGGCTTTCAATTGGTTGAAGAGCTTGAGTTCCGCAGATGTCTGGGCAAGGCTTGGCAGGTTGCCCAAGGACGCCGTCGAATTGGCAAGCTGTATGGCGGATTCTTTGAGTTGGATCAACTGCTGGACTTCCGTCTGGGCGATTTCAATCGCATTGCGGGCAGTCTGGGCGTTGACCTTGTAGTTGCTTGCGTCATAGACAGACTTGGCAGACACTGGCAGTGCGGCAATACCGATACCGACAGACACAAGGACAGCCAGTACGGTGGTTTTCAGCTTCATCAGGAACTCCCTTCACCTTGCATTCATGGCACCCATCTCGGGCGGATGCTTTGATTCTGGGCGGGTTTGAGGGAGGAAAGCGGGTGAAAAGGCCAAGATGTGCTATGGCTATTCGCAGATGGCCGAAACACGGGCGCCCAGCTGGGAACCGTGCCGACTCACCAAAATGACAAGACGGCTCAACCAACCATTGGGCTCAGGCAAGGTAAAAGCGTTATGCCGGCATGGCACGCTTATCAAAGGTCTGGATCATGTCGATTTCAGGTTTTTTCTGGTTCAGGATTTCTTCGGCATCATAATCCGCCTGAAGCCCCATCCAGAAGCCAGACGAAGTCCCAAAAAATTTGGCAAGCCTGACTGCCGTATCCGCAGTCAACCGGCACCTGCCGAGACAGAGGTCGCTGATATGCATCTCGGGTACATGGATTGCCTTTGCCAAGGCATCCTGGCTGATTGCCATTGGTTTGAGGAATTCTTCCAGCAGGACTACACCTGGATGGATGTTGGGGAGCCGTCCCATTGCTGGGAGACTATCGATAGTCGTATGGCCTGTGGCAACTTGTGCTACGTTTTTTTCATTCATCATCCATTACCTTCCCTGTCTCAGACAACACCACAGCTTCCGACGCCAATCAAGAATATCTTTTTGGAGGGCTCGAACCTAGTGCAGATTCAGTTGTTGCAAAATTTGCAACAGCTGCAACGGCTGCGAAAACATACCAGGTTACTTACTGCAATCTGGAACCCGGCACCCAAAACCATAGGAGGAGTTATAGCCTTTCAGAAGGGTTTACCCTGTTACAATCTCAACTTCCTTCCCCCTAAAAGCCACGCCATATCGGTAAATCGTTGTGACACCCAGGGAAGCCATCTCTGCTTCATACTGCTTACCGGTTATCTGCGACAGTGCCGATTGCGCAAGTGCCTTGAGGTCTATGTTTTTCTCTTTCCCCGCCGATTTCAGCTCAATCAGGATGCCAGGGAATGTCTTTACCGTCGGCATCATCTGGATATCATACCGTCCCTCACCAGACTCACGGTTGGATTGCACGACATACCGGCTATCCATCATCGCACACAGACCAAGCACGAGCCCCTGATAAAAGCTCTCGCCAGCCGTGTCAAAATAACTGACGCTTTGCAACAGCAACCCTCTCATCAGCTGATTCAACGCGGCATCATTCCCTGAAAACAGCGCTTCTTGGATAGATACGGAAAAAGACTTGGGGACAATCCCAGTCAACAGATCAAGGATTTCCTTTCTATAGACAAAGGCGATTTCCCGGTTGGGCAATGCAAGCCGGCACATAGAACCACCGTCATAAGCACGGCTTGATGCCACAACTTTCAGATACCCCGTCATTAACAGGAAGCTGTATATCGTAGAAGGGTTGCTCTTGATTTCCGGATAAATGACCCCCGTATCGATATAGCTAAGGATGGCATCCCCTTGCAAAAGTGCCTGAAGCTGCTCATAAATAGTTGCCCCCGCTTCTGAAAGGACCACCCTGACAATACTGTTGTCGCTCGTAGACAACCAATAAGCATCAGGGCGACAGTCATTGCGGAAATAATAGATGACTGACCAAGGATTAAAGATTTCCGTCTGGCCAAACTGGTATCCGTCATACCAATCGCAGATTTCTCCGTACCGGTCAGAAGCGCCATAGTAAGCAGCCATTGCCCTGACCTCTTCCGGTGTAAAACCGAAATAGGCACTGTACTTGTCATCCAAGATGGAATTGACGACCAGGTTGTTCAGTCCGCTGAAAACACTTTCCTTCGCCACACGCAGGATGCCCGTCATAAAAGCAAACGACAGGTGGATGTTGTCTTTGAGCCCTCCTGAAAACAGGTTGCGCATAAAGAGGATGACCTGGTCATAAAAACCATTCGTATGCCCCTGCTGGATTGGCGTGTCATATTCATCGATGATGATCACCGGCGATACCTGGTAGTGTTCGTGCAGCATCTTCGTGAGTGTCAGGAAGGCACTGGTTAATTGCGACGCGGAAGCTGTGCGCTCCATCACCTGGCGGAAGTACGCTTTGTCTACGGCATGACAGCGATCTGACCCAAGCAAAATAGCATGCCGCGCATATTCGTTACCAAGAACCTCAGCCAGTTTCTCAACCGTTTTCTCCCAGGATTCGCACTTGATGTCCTTGAAAGTCACACTGATTACCGGGTACTTGCCTTGGTAAGAGCGGTACGTTTTACCAGCCTTCCAGATCGCTTTGTCGCGGAAATAGACAGACGTATCCTCATCTGAAACCTCAAAGAACGTCTTGAGCATACTCATGGTGAGTGTCTTGCCAAAACGGCGCGGACGGGTAAAGAGGGATACCATCGGACGTTCATCCAGGAAGTCCCTGATCAACAATGTTTTGTCGACATAGTAGTATTGGGTGGAGGCAACCCGGTAATCCGAGATGCCAATGGGAAGTGGGCGTTTCTTCTTGGTGGCAGTCCCCTTGCCAAGGTAAGCACCGGTACGGATCCGACCGTCAGCAGGACGCTTGGCATCACCAGGGACATACCAAAGCCCGCCTTTTTTGACGGCACCAGTGATTTTCCCGTTGCGGCACATGCCCGTGATACGGCGTTCTGTCAGTCCCCAGCGCTGGGCAGCTTCTTTTGCGCGAATCATATCAGCCATCAACCGTGCTCCTTCTTGACTTTGTACTGTCTTGTTTATAAGGTCGAAAAGGAAAAAAGTCAATATAATTCGGAAATATATCGCAAGAAAGATATGCTTCCTGATAAATGTCCATCATCCTGCCTGAAAGCGCGTCAGGCTCCGCGGCTTTTGGCAAAATCCGCCATCACCCACCGTGCCTTGCCTTCCAATCCGCCCTTCTTGCCATCTCATAACGCCGGTTCCACCGTGCCTGGTTCGCCCCTGCCGCCGTCTTGGCTGACCCCAAGGCATACCCTGCGACCGTGCCCGCCATACCGGTAATCGCGCCACCCGCCCCACTCCTTGCACCGATGGACCCCGGCACCAAGGCACTGGCAACCGCCGGCGCTTGGGATACGATGGAATTGAATGCCATCAAAAGCACCGCAATGATTGCCATCTGCACGGCACTGCCCCCTTCGACATCCGACGTGATGGCGGAGAGGTCGAGCCCACCGACCACATGGGATGCCAGCCCGACAATGATGTTCAGGACACCGGTCAAAACGGCAGCACTGACCATAAACCCGAGCCAGCGTGAGAGATAATCCCGTGTCCAAGGTGTTACCAGCCCCGCGATGAAAAGCGGACCGAACGCCAGTCCCACCGCAAAAAGAAAAGGTCCCATCAGCACAAGCCCCGCAATCTCGGCAAGGCCGATCATCGCCACCACAATCACGACGATGCAGAAAAGCCCCGTCAGGATCAGGCTGCACAGCGCCAACAGGAAGTCGGCACCGAGTTTGGGCAAGCCCAATTTGTCAGCAGCCTCCCCAGTGATGCCATCTTCATCATTCCACTGTGTCGCCACGCCCAGCTGGGTGAACGCATCCTCAAACGCCTTATCGACGAGCCTGAAAACCGCCTCATAGAGCCCCTGGAGGTTGCTCAACATGGACCCCGTATCCCCTGCGATGTTCCTGACGGCATCCAGTCCAGCGTCGAGGCTGCTCACGTAACCGGTATAGCCGGAGATGAAGGTTCCCGCAACGCACGCCGGAATCCCCACATCCAGGAGGATCTGGAAATACCCGCCCGTCCCCTTACCGGTTGCCAGGTATTGGAAGAACAGCCAGAAAAAGTAACAGGTCGCCAGGGCACCACCGACACCCAAGCCTACGCCGACCAGGCTGCCGGCATACCCCTTGGCAGTGCCGGTCAAGGTGGACGTCGAGACGCCCAAGACCTTCGTAATCACTGCAGATGCCGTGGCTGTCAGGTTATGGAAGAAACTCCCGGGCGGCGCCTTGACCTCCTCACACCAGGCAAGGCCAGGCACCAGCATGACAGACAGCAAGAGAAAAAGCTTGTCCCATTGTCCCTTGATACCCCGAATGCAAACGCCCATCACCGCCTCCAAAACCGAAAAATGCCGCACGAAAATCAGGCGGCAAATGAAAACCCATCGTGCGGCAAGGCAGGGGTTAATCAGGATGGAATCGGGGACTTTTGCGGGGATGTTTTCAGGCAACGGAAACACAATGTTTCCGCCCATGCCTCTACAAGATTAAATAATATAATACTATTAGTTAAACTCAAAAATCATTATTAATTGATAATATGTTAATAATTAATGAACTCAGGCCACCCAAGGATGTTCGCTTGGACATCGCACAGAGACTCAAGGACGTCAGGCTTTCGTACAACTGGACACAAGAAACACTATCCAAACGCTCAGGCGTCCCACTGGCTACGCTACGCCGCTTTGAGCAGTCAGGCGAAATTTCAATGAAATGGTTCGTCAACCTCATGTTGGCATTACGCCGGGGTAAAGACCTTGACGCACTCTGCCATGTAGAGGAACACGTGGATCTGTATGCCAAGGAACCGGTAAAGCGCTACCGGGCACGGACAAAAAAATAGAGTTATGGACGCCAATGTTTTTCTGCATATCGGCAAAAACCGCCATGCTGTCGGTCGCATAAGCGATAGAACCGGGCAGATCCAATTCCAATACGAAAGCATGCATCCAAATACCTTGTTTTCATTAGAAATTTTGGATTAATCATAACTCGCGATTGACAAATTTGGCGCATTTCATTTGACAGATTTGGAGCATTTTGTTTGACAAATTTGGAGCGAGCCATCATCCATAGCCGTCCAACCCGCACGGCACTGTCCCTTGGAAAATCCGGCATGATAGCTGCCCCGTTCCCCAAGCTGAGGGGATGCGAAGCCGACAAAATAGGTCAAAGCAGCCCTGCCATATAAATAGGCAGAAAGGTAATGCCATCCTTGGTCATGACATCCCGGTCGGAAAGGAGGAACCGTTCCCCCAGATTTTTCTTAAACTTCTCGGAAAACTTGTCCAAAGATGCATGTGTCAGGCGCGCGCCGGATTTCACCTCAATCGGACAGACACGCCTGTCTCGGACAATAAGGAAATCCACCTCCATGCGGCTTGTGGAATCGACCTTGTCATATGAACTGTAGAAATACAAGTCACGTCCGGAAGATTTCAAGAGCTGTGCGACCATATTCTCCATGAACATCCCTTCATTGACATGCAACCGGTCAAGCAGCAGTGCCCGGTAAAGGTCATGGCTTGTCGCAATGCCACTGTTCAATGCCATAGCGACGAGCAACCCTGTATCAGCCATATAGCATTTCAGGGTGTTCCGATCCTGACTCAAGGCAAGGGCGACATTGGGATCAGAAGCACTGAAACAGAGGTTGATGATTTTGGCATCACTCAACCACATGAAGGCATCTTCGTAATCACGGAATCGTAGGCTCTTGTTTAAAGAGGCAATCCTGAATTTTTTCTCGTGACGGGACAGTTGTGAAGGGATGCTGTCGAAGATGGCGTTCACTCGGCTCTCATACCCAGAAGCAAATTTTGTGACATCTGTACGGTACAGGGAAAGGATCTGGCGTTTTACCTGGTCTGTCTCGCTGAAGTCCCTTTTGTCCAAGTATGAAAGCACGACCTGGGGCATACCACCAACAATCATATAGGTACGGAAAGCCGTCATCACCTTCCGATGCAACGCCTGTCCCAAGGGTACCCTTTTCTCAAAACAACGTCTGACATAAGGCATGGTCATGGTATCCCCCATTGCCCAAAGGAACTCCTCAAAATCCAAGGGCTGCATGGACAGCCTTTCCTCTTCCGAAGGGATGACAATATTCTCGACGTTTTTCTTAAGGGTAATCAGGGATCCTGTCTCAATATAGTCATAACGTCCATCTGCCACCAGATGCTTGATCAACTGACGCGCAGGCGGATACATCTGAACTTCATCAAAGACGATCAGAGATTCCCTGGGATGCAACGGAACCCCGTATGCAGTTGAGAGTTTCAGGAAAAAGACATCCAAGTCCATGATGTCTTCCTCAAATATCGCAAGAACCTGCCGGGTAATCCTCGAAAAATCGACAAGCAGGAAAGACTTGTATTCTTCCCGGCCAAACCGCTCTGCAATATGGCTCTTACCGATACGGCGTGCGCCTTCAATCAAGAGAGCCGTCCTGCCCTGCCGCTGGTTTTTCCATTCAAGGAGACGGTCATATATCCTTCGTTTCAGCTCCATACTTCCACATTTCCAAGGTTAAGTTTTCGCTGATTTTACACGTTTCCAAGGTTTAAAAAAAGGATAATCTACACGTTTCCAAGGTTAAGCGCAGGTTAGGTCGGCTACCAAACCCTGCACAAACGGCTTCCACCCTCTCAGTTTTCCGCCACATAGGCCAGGTACTTCGCCTGCCAGTTGGCGTCCCCTGACTGCTTGAAACGGTTATAGGTATTCAGGACGGTTGCTTCCGAGCGGACATAGGCCAGCACATCCTTGGGGAAATGTGCCTGCATGATGTGCGCCCTGCCCCCTGAGACCAGCAGGTAATCGCGCTTGGGCTGGAGCTTGGCAATCAAGTCAACCTGGTGCTCATGCAGCCCGAACGACTTGATGTACGCTTCGCGGTGGGACTCAACCCGGTCATTGGGCAGCAACAGGAAGCTGAAGATATTATCCAGGATTGATGCAGCGACTTCCTTATTCGTGATGGATTCCGGCGACTGGATCGTCAGCCAGACAAAGGCATTCTTCTTACGGAAGGTCTTTAACCAGTCATCGATCGCTTCCCTGAAAACCGCATTGTTCAGAAGGAACGAGGCTTCCTCAAGGTAGATGAAGGTGGGCGTCCCATCCAACGAGGTGACGATTTTCCTAAAAGCATAGTCCATGAAAGCCCGCGCCAACCGTTCGACAGACAGTATCTCCAGCATCTCAATGGTCGTCCAACGGTCCAATGAAAAATCGTCCACCGCACTGTCGAACATCCCATAGGGACGGCCTTCGAGCCATTCACCGAGCTCGTTTTCCAGGTTCTTGGGCAACAGCACCGCCAGGCGGCTCAACCGCGGTTCCTGCCCCGACTTGATCAAGAGGTCGATTGCCTCATCCAATGCGCGCCTGTCATCGGCACTGGCGGTAAAACCCCCTTCAGACAACCGCCTTAAGATGAACTCACGCACCCAATGCCTGCCATCGGCAGAGCCATCCTTCAAGGCAAAGAAAGGGTTCAGCCGGGCACCCTGCTTGATGTCGATATGGGTGCCGCCATGGAGTTCGGTCACAATCTGGCAGGAATGGTTCCGGTCAAAGACGAACATGTTGACGCTGCCGTAACGCTGGAACTGCGACATGCAGAAGTTCACGAACGTCGTCTTACCCCCGCCCGTCGGCGCAATGACGACCATATGCCCGACCTGGCCCACATGCGGGGAAAAGTAATACCTGCCCCCATAGGGATTGCCGAAGACGGCAAACGCAGGCACGGCCTTATGGTAGATGTCTTCGGAAAAGAACCGGTGGATGCGGCTGCCCTCATCGACCGTATAGATCGGCGCCATGTCGGAGACGTTTTCCAAAGACACGAGCTCATAGCGCGTCTGGAGCGCCCATTGGCCGGGGAGCATCGCAAAGTAAGACGGCAGCGTCCCCAAGCGTTCACGGACCACCCCAAAACGGGCTAACGCCAATCGCTGTGAGACAAGTGAGATGTTGCGCGTCAGTTCGTCCAAACCCGCCCCATAGGTGAAGACTGTGACGTTCATATAGGCGAAGGATAACCCCTCCACCCCGACACGGTTTTTCGCATCCTGTGCCATATCAAGGAGGATCATCTTGTCCTGCTTGGCTTGCGGCGTATTCCCCGCCAAAGAGGAGATCGCATGTCCGAGCATCGAGTATTTGGTGAGGTTGTAGTATTCAATCGCTTTCTGGATCTCGCCTTCGCTCTCCTGGGTATCCAGGAACCGCACGACCTGGCACAGCGTGATCTCAAGCGGCATCCGCAAAAGCGCTTCCAGCATCTTGGGGGTCGTGTTTTCCGGCCACTTCACGACAGCCAACGTCGCGGCATAAAGCGTGCGGACATTCCCCTTGATCTGGATATAGTCGGGACCTGCGGCAATATAGTTCCTCGGCGCCCAGGCATCCAACATCGCAAAGTCCGCCTTGGTATCCGTAATCCGAGGGCTTGCCCGGTTAAGGATCGACGCCAAAGCCCCATCGAACTCGGCGTCCTTAAGGCGCCTGAAGGTTAATGGAGCTGCATTCACAAAGCCGTCGATTACGCGTTCAAAGGCCTGGACGTTTTCTGCGAGGAGCGCCGTATCCCGCGCAAAGTTGCGGTACCCCGAGAAACTGTCCGTGAGTGCCTGGATGAATGCCGAGCCGAAGCCCTTGTTTTCTTCGGATTGGATCTGGGCGATCCGATCCAAGAACTTGTCTGAGCCGGTCTTTCCCGTGTAAAGCAAAAACAGCGTGTACTGGATCGAAAAGTGCCTGCCGCTTTTAAATGCTTTCGCATAGATGGCGTCAAGCGCCTTGGCTGTCGGGTTTGCCGTCCCGTTTTTTGGGTAGGAATAGTCACGCCGTTTATCGACAATCCACCAGGCGGTGATCCGGCTGTCAAAGACAGATAAGGCCCGCTGGAGCTGCATGGTGACGGTGTCCACCTTTTCCTCGTACAGGTCATCGGGATCGGTCCCGGCATACGTAAAGCCAGCTAAGATAGAGCCGTCCTTGTTCAGGATAAGGCGGTCGGTGACATGGTCGATCCACGGACAGATTTCAACGAGTGGACGTACGTCTTCCTCTTCGCGGTAGATGATCGGGAGCATTGGATACCTCAAAAACGCAGATGCCTGCCGACCCTGGCAGGACGCTGGAAATGCTCATTAAGCTTTTCCCTAACGAACGGCTGGTAGGCTTTACCCAGAAGCGAATAGCGGGCATAAAGCGCAAAGATGTGGGGATCTTTCCTGTATGCCCATCTTAGGATCAGGTGCGCGAGCGCACAAAGCCCAATAGGCAACAGGGCCCACCACCAGCCCACGCTGCCACCTACCATCACTGCCATGAACATCCCTGGCCCCCAGCAGTAGCCGAGGGCTTTGGGATCCACACCAAAGGAGAGTCGAGGGCGTGACAGGGAACTGTTGAGCTCTGAGATGCGGGCCATGGCAAAGCCTTATTACCAGCTCGAACAGGTGGTCAGGCCGGATGCCTTGATCAGCGTGGCGGCACCGGCAATGACGGCACAGGCAATACCGACCTTGATGACCATGTCATGGATCTTGGAGACGCCAAAGACATGCTCAATCGCCCAGAAAACGATGGCGACCAAAGCGCAGACACCGACGATGGCTTTAAAGTTCGATGCGACAGAACACAGGAACTGTTCCATCCCGTTGGCGGCGAATGCCATGTCCGGCAGGAAAAAGAAAAAGAGGGCCACCAGGAGTGTGGCGGGATGCTCTTCAAGCGAGTTGGCAATGCGTTTGCGCCATGCCAGGAAATAGAGGCAGGCAGGTGAATTGGTGATGACGGTAAACATAAATCAACTCCATAGGGACGTAACGAATGGGGTTGATTGTGGATTTAATTGCCTAAGGCTTACGGGCAAGAAAGCCCGATGTTGCTATGTCCAATTAAGGGGTAGGTCAGTCGTAGTCGCGGGTTTTCTCAAGGAGCATGATGATGTCGGCATAGCCGTTTATCTGCCACAAGGCGTTATCCATGTCCTCGGGAGAGCGGTTGAACTCGGTGTACAGGCCATCCTTCCCCGCATCCATGCTGACGACATAGGCGTTCCCGAAAACAATCTCATCGAAGTTGAAGCAGGCAGATGCCAGCATGTTGGGATTTTCTTTGTTGCCGTCAGAGACGATGAAGTACGTCCCCTTCCTTTGGTTCTTCAGGTCCCCATTGAGGCGTTTGGGGCACTGGATTGTCATTTTTAAGTCGCCAACACCGAGAAGCACTTCCAGCTTTGTCAGGATAGCTTCTGCGTCCTTCGGTTCAGACGCAAAAAGCCCATCACCCTCAAGCTCGACGCTCTCTGGGCGCTTCTTGTCGTGCGGCAGGCCGATAATGCGCATTCTCTGACCTTCAATACTCAATAGCATCCGTGTAATTGGCTATTCTACCAGCTTCAGCGTAGAGAACCGATTTCCAACATAGCGCTCCTGTGCGTTAAGTGGTTATTGCAAAAATTGCAACGACCACTCGGCATGGTGCCAAGGAAGGCACTCAGACAAGAGACGCTCTAAACAAACGGAATTTTTTGCCATGACGGATTTCATCAGGTTTCAGCGGGCAGGTGCAATCTATATGCCATAATAATATATACATAATAAAACCGTTCCATATAGGGACGCAGTTTCCACCGAATTAATGATTATGAAAAAAATACGACTCTTGCTCCTTATCAAAAAATGACTGTCCTAAAACCCCTACATTTATGTATGGGGATACAGGACAGACAGTACGATGTAAGGATATGTAATCTTTCTTGCATCCAAAATAGAATGCAATAAACTGGCACGGTAACCATCATCCTGAACAGTCATGGAGATATTGCGCGGCTACCTCTTCCAAATACTCCCGAACGGTGAGCAACAGCGTCTGCTCAACCGCTTCTGTGGATGCGCGCGGTATGTCTATAATGAGACGCTCAAGCTGGAGTTGGCATTGCTTGAAGCAGACCCAGACCGCCGCTACCGATGGACCAAGGCGATAAACCGTATCCCTGCTTGGAAGAAAGAAAAAACTTGGCTCAAAGAATGCGCTTCGCAGGTACTGCAGCAGAAACTGATTGACCTGAGCAGTTCCTTCGAGGATCTGTACAGCGGCAAAGCCAAGGAACTCAAGCCACGCAAGAAAGGTATCAACGATTCCATCCGTTTCCCGCAGCACTTTGAGGTAGATGAGGCCAATTCCAGGATCAAGTTGCCTAAACTTGGGTGGATGCCATACCGCAAAAGCCGCAACATTGAAGGCGAAGTGAAAAGCATCACCGTCAAGAAGGATGGGGACAGGTGGCTGGTTTCCATCCTGACAGGGCGTGATGTTGAGAAACCCCTACCAGAAACTACCTCTGCTGTCGGCATCGACATGGGTGTTGAGGTGTTCGCTTACCTGTCCGATGGGACGCCTATACCTGTCCCAGGTAAAATCCAAGACACTATTGCCAAGATGGAGAAACAGATTGCTGTCCACCAGAAACAGCTGAAGAACAAAACCAAATTCAGCAAGAATTGGAAAAAGCTGAAAAAGAAGATTGCCAAGGATCACCGTAAGCTGGCCCTGATCCGGCAGGATTTCCACCACAAGACTTCGACGACATTGAGCAAGAACCACGCAATGATTGTTGTTGAAGACCTGAACATCAAGGGGCTGACGAAATCCGCCAAAGGGACGAAGGAAAACCCGGGCAGGAACGTCAAGGCGAAGAGCCAGACGAACCGTTCGATACTCCGCCAGGGCTGGGGGCGTTTCATGACGATGCTGAAGTACAAGACGGAAGCCCGTGGCGGTATCTATCTGGAAATCCATCCGGCATACACCAGCCGGACGTGTCCTGAATGTGGTCACGTGGACAAGGCAAACCGTCCGGCACGGAGCCGTTTCCAGTGTGTGCATTGCGGTTTCAGTGCCCATGCAGACCATGTGGGGGCGGTTAATATTTTAAGGGCAGGGCATGCCCGGTTAGCCTGTGAAGTGAGCGGTGCAGTAAGGCCGCCAGCAACAGGAACCCGCCGAAGGAACCGAGGTATACGTACCTCGGCCCAGTAGGAATCCTCTGCTTTCAAGCATGAGGAGGATGTCAACGCGATGGGATTGCTATCCGCATCAGCCTACGCTGAATGTCCTCTAGACGGATATTCAGATTCATCCAAAGTGACCGTCAACGGGAAACCTTTGGTCTGCCAAGGAATCCAACGGACCTATCAGGGAGCCGGTGCAATGAAGTATTTCAGGACGGCTGTCTGCTCGACTGAAAAAACGGCCGGCCCTGCGCTAAAGACCGCAGTCTGGATTGCCAATTCCATCGAAGAAATCCAGCTGACGGGAAACTCTTATACGGATGCTTTTGGGAAGGATTGTACTTTCACAGAAGTAGGACCTGAGGTAAATGGATGGAAATGCCAGAAATGGGAAAAGGATCCAACGGTCAGGATTGAAATGGACACCTGCCACAATTTCAATGAAGCATTCGAATACAGCGTGACAGAACAGCAGCTTTCCGATAAAAACTGATGGAAACGTGGCATGGTTGGTATAGCCTGGGAAAATCATCCCTACCCCCAGAATTGCCTACACAACCTGGCAAAAGCACCTTGGACAACACGCCATACACAGGATCAACCGCACCCGACATAAAAATCCGCGCCAAACTGGAGCAACACAGGCAGAGGATTCCCATTTAGGAGGCTGACCTCCAACCGTTTGCACTTACCTTCCGAGAGTCACCTCAACATCACCTGTTCCCAAGGCTTCCACAAGCAAAGCCCCGTTCTCAATATGACCGATACGGGTATAGCGGTATGTTGTCTCAAAATCCTTATAGAAGACCACCAAGCAGTTGTCCCCGAAAAGCATGACGTCCCCTGCCCTTATCCGGCCGACACTTTCTGGTTGGGCAGGCAACGGTTCGGACAGATAGGCATATTTCTCGTTGCCATTTAAGTCAGACATCCTGAGCTTTAACGGAAACCGCATTGCCAAAGCCCTGACCGTCTCATTGTCTTCAGCGTCAAAGGTAAAGTTCAGATCCGCAGTACCGAGCGCCATCTTCCGGATTTTCGTATCTTTCATGACAACCGTAGAACGAACCGTTTTTTCCTGACCGACAGCAGCCCCATTGGACGCTGAAGCCTCTTTTGCCTTGCAAGCAACCATAGAAATTCCCATAAACAGGACCACGCCTAAAGAAATAACCTTATTCATCGCACGTACCATTGCGCTTTTCTGTGCCAACCACCCAGCTGCGCTGAGCGTACGCTCAGACCAACCAGTATCTGCCTGCCATCAGCACCTCATGCCACAATGTCCAATTCTGAGGGATTCTCCCTGTCGAAAAATGCATTTTTTACCGCGGTAAATTTTACCAAATTAGGGCGTAAAGCCCCTGGCTTTAGCCATGGGGATATAAGCCCGATTTTCTTTGCGGGTTCGATGCCTGCAAAGAAAATAATTTGCTCTGAACCATTTTAATAAAATGATTGTTCGTAAATCACGGCTAATTATGGTTTGGGACAGGCCAGGCCAGTAACAAAGTGTATCCTTCATTGCAACCAAGGCAGAATGCAATAGAATGGTGCAATAGGCATTCATCCTGAAACAGCCATGGAAATCAAACGCGGATTCACATACCAGCTCCTGCCTGACGGCCAGCAGCAACGCCTGCTGAACCGCTATTGTGGCTGTGCCCGTTTCGTCTATAACGAGAATCTTGCCTTGGAACTGAAACTACATGAAGCGAATCCCGACCATCACTTCATCTATGAACAGGCCACGAAACGACTCCCAGGTATGAAACAGGAACACCCTTGGCTGAAAGAGTGTAATGCCCAGGTACTCCAGCAGAAACTGAAAGACTTAGGTAGGGCATTCAAAGCCAAGTACAGTGGCGAAGCCAAAGAGCTTAAAAAGCACAAAAAAGGTATCAAGGACAGCATCCGCTTCCCGCAGCACTTTGAGGTTGATGAAGCCAATAGCAGAATCAAGTTGGAGAAGGTCGGTTGGATTCACTACCGTAAAAGTCGCAACATCGAGGGCAAGCCAAAGAACATCACGATCCGCAGGGATGGTGAATACTGGACGGTATCCATCCAGACAGAAATGGACATCGAAAAACCTATCCCTGAATCGACTTCTGACGTCGGTATTGATATGGGGGTTGAGGTGTTCGCCTACCTGTCCGATGGGACACCTATACCTGTTCCAGATGAAATCCAAGACAAAATTGCCAAGATAGAGAAACAGATTGCTGTCTACCAGAAGCAGTTGAAGAACAAAACCAAATTCAGCAAAAACTGGAAAAAACTGAAAAAGAAGATTGCCAAGAAACACCGCAAGCTGGCCCTGATCCGGCAGGATTTCCACCACAAGACTTCGACGACATTGAGCAAGAACCACGCAATGATTGTTGTTGAAGACCTGAACATCAAGGGGCTGACGAAATCCGCCAAAGGGACGAAGGAAAAGCCGGGCAGGAACGTCAAGGCGAAGAGCCAGACGAACCGTTCGATACTCCGCCAAGGCTGGGGTCGTTTCATGACGATGCTGAAGTACAAGACGGAAGCCCGTGGCGGCATCTATCTGGAAATCCATCCGGCATACACCAGCCGGACGTGTCCAGAATGTGGTCACGTGGACAGGGCAAACCGTCCGACACGGAGCCGTTTCCAGTGTGTGCATTGCGGTTTCAGTGCCCATGCAGACCATGTGGGGGCGATTAATATTTTAAGGGCAGGGCATGCCCAGTTAGCCTGTGAAGTGAATGGTGCAGTAAGGCCATCAGCAACAGGAACCCGCCGAAGGAACCGAGGTATACGTACCTCGGCCCAGTAGGAATCCCCTGCCTTTAGGCATGGGGAGGAAGTCAACGCCGTTAATTTTACCGCCGTGAAAAATTTTGCGTAGCGTAGCGAAGAACACATCCAACAAAACACAGCGAATCACGTCAGACTTCGTCCACATGCCCCTTCTCCTGCGTCGTGATGTCTTCCAGGACAAACCGCCCTTGCCGGTCCACCCCCTTCACCAGGCAGATTTCCGCCACGCCCCGCAGCACCAGGTACCTGCCGTCCACCTCTTTAACATGCCGATCCACATAAACGACCAGATGCACGACCCGCGAGATGAAGTGCCTGGCTGACTCCGTTGAAATGGACGCATTGGCAGGCAGCGACATCTGGTAGAGCATCTGCAGCGAATCCAAGGCATCGAGCGCCGAGTTCGCATGGATTGATGTCATCGAACCGGGATGGCCTGAGTTCAAGGCACGGATCAAGTCATAAGTCTCGTCGCCCCGGGTCTCCCCCAGGATGATGCGGTCTGGCCGCTGGCGCAAAAGCGTCTGGATCGCGAGACGGGCCGTTATCCCAATGTCCGGGTTCGTGATGATCGGGAAACTGTTGGGCACCTTGATCTCGAGTTCCTTGGCGTCCTCCACACTGATGACCCGCTCGTAATGGGGTATCTTGGCCAATACGGCATTGATAAGTGTCGTCTTACCTGAGCCTGTGCCCCCGGCAAAGATGCAGTTGCAACGCCTGTTCACAATCAGCTCGACCAAAAGGTCTGCCTGATCCTGCGTCAACGCCTGCTTGTCGGTAACCAGCTCCTCCAAAGACGGGCGGTGCGAGGCATCCATATGTTTTCGGATTGTGATGAACGAGCCCTTGGGACTGACGGGCGCCTGGGCACCTGAAATACGCAGGTTGTCAATCGACGCATTGACAATGGATGACGCCGAATCCATCAGCATGTCTTTGCGGTTGAACTTGGCGGCGCCCTGCAAGGCGGTCTTGATGATTTCCTCAGTGAAGAGTTCGCCTTTGTAAGCAATCTCACCAGATGACTCGACAAAGACCTTGCCACCCGGGTTCACCATGATTTCCGTCACGGAATCATCGTCAAGCCATTGGCGGATGGGTCCCAAGCCATGGTAGAAGGTACTTAACACCATCTCCCGTTCAATCTCAGCACGCGAGCGGTTTTCCCCGTTCACCAGAACCCCCTTTCACCTTCCTTGGGCTTTGCCACATCATCGACCAACGCCGCCTCATAGACGAACGGCGAGGTTTTCTTGTCCGCCGTGGACGAGACGTTTAAGACATCCTTGGCCCGGGTCATCGCGACATACATCAGCCGCCTTTCTTCCTCAATCGGGGACTTTTCCGAGGGAAAGCCCCCTTCGACCAGCCCGATGATCCAGACACGGTCGTACTCCAAGCCCTTCGCGGCATGGGCGGTGATCAGGTTGATCGCATCCCGGCCATCGTCCTTTTCCTTCGCAAAACGCGACATCTTCTCCTGGAGGTACGCAAGGTGGGCCGCCAAATCGTGCTCATTCGGGCTGAAGATGTCGTGCGCTATCCGGATCACCTCTTTGCTCGTGTTCCTGGGCGCTGAGGCTTCCAGCCACTCGCGGATCCCGTCCATCAAGATGAAGTGGCTCTTGGCGGCAACTGCCTCACACCAGCCGAGGTAACGCTTCACAAACGTCCGCCATAAGGCTTTGCCCCCTTCCGTCATCTCCGGGGCCATTGCCAAGACATCGAGTCGCCCCTGCTTATCGCGCTTGAATGCACGCCTGACCTGTGCCCTATCTTCAATCGACATCTGTGCCCAGTTCATGATGTGGTCTAAGTCCTGCGCCGTCGGCTGAAGCAAAAAGCGCGTCAACGCCCCGAAGGTCACGACCTCAAAGCGGTCAAAAATCGAGTCACCCTTGTTCGCCTTGAACGGGACATCTTCCACGATACAGACGCGCTGAATTTCCAGGAGTTCGCGGTGCGTGCGGGCAATGACGGTGAAAGACGCCTTATCCCTTAAGGCACGCCGCCCGGCATCGACGACTTCTTCGGCTTCTTCCTCCACCGAGTCAAAGCGCTGGAAATAGACATCACCCCCGGGGCCTTTGGCCGCGACAAGGGCCTTGGCGATACGCCGCGTATTGTTGGCAATCAAATTGCCCGCGCGGTCTAGAATCTCACTGTGGCAGCGGTAGTTCTGGCCCAAGAGGATTTTCTTCGCCTGAAAGTCACGGATGAAGTTTTCCATCACATCGTAGCCCAGCGCCCGGCGGAACGCATAGATCGACTGGTCATCGTCGCCCACGGCGGTCAGTTTCACCTGGTTGTTGCCGTGGTAACGGATCCACTGGTACTGGGTCGCGTCGGTATCTTGGAACTCGTCGATTAAGAGGCAGTCGACCGGCAGCGGCGTCATCGCCCCGTCTTTCAGGGCAGCGTTGGTCTTTAAGAGGATATCCTGGAAATCAATGCTCCCCGCCTGGTTCAACTGCTTCTGGTAACAGGCAACCAGTGCTTGCATCGCCTCATCGGCGGCTGCCGTCTGCCTGCCCTTGTATTCCTCAATGAGCTTTGTCGCATCCTTGACCGAGAGAGAGGTGCCACTTTCACGCATCGCGGCGAGGATATAGGCGTTGAGGTCCCCGCCATAGGCAATCTTCGGCGCCTCATGAAACGGGGAAACCATCGCTTCGAGGATGCGGCGTGAGAACTTCTTGCCCAAGCGTTTAGGCGCGATCATCGACAGGCAGATCGAATGGAAAGTACCGACAATCAGGTTTTCATAGGTACAAGCAGGGGCTAACGCCGCGGCACGTGCCCGCAGTTCCAAGGCCGCTTCCCGGGTAAAGGTCACCGCCGCCACTTTCTTGCCCTGCTCGAGCAGGTAGGCAATCTTCTTGGCCAGGGTCGTCGTCTTGCCTGAGCCGGGACAGGAGACCGCCAGGCAGTTCTCTGTCTCTATGACGACAGCGCGCTGCGCGTCATTGAGGCTTTTTAAGTCAACCATCGCATCCCCTACTGCGCCTGTTGGCTGGCGTCGGTCAAGAGGCTCTGGGCAGCAGACAGTCCCAGCCTTTCCTCACGGTGCCGCAACGCTTCCTCACGCTTGACCACCCAATGCATCGCCCGGTGGATCGTCCCCGAAATGAACGAACGCAGCTTCATGAACTCGTCATGGATCTCTTTTTCCAAAGCCCCCAACCGCAGGGAGACCGCCGCATCGCCGTACCATTGGAGCGACTGCGAATCCATGACCAGGATGTCATAGGCCATGAAGATTTCCCGGAAAAGGTCACCTTCTGCGGTAAAGACCTTGAGTTCGCGCTGCAGGGCCGGCACTTCCACAATGAGCCGGTCGCCTTCAGAAAATTCCGGATCCTTTTCATGCAGTGCCTGACCTAAGAAATCCAGGTCGGCATGGGCTTTCTGGATGTTGCGCTTCAAGGCTTCGAGGCTTCCCCGGACCACCTGACGGACAGCTTCACGCTCCTGGACCCCCAAATGCACGGTCCCCAAGGTGAACAAGGCGCGCAGGTCGTTGTTCACATTCGGCCAGACCCGCAGGAAAACCGATGCCGTCGACTGCATGAACATCGTCACCGTCCGCACGCGGTGCCCCACCCCCTTGACGGTACGCGCCAAAAGGAGCTCGCCATTCTTGCGTTGGACGGCAGCCTGCAGCCGGTGCTTGAGGGCGACGACACGCTTGTAATCTTCCTGGACTTCAGGCGACATCGCCGCCACTTCCTCCGGCGTAAAACTCGGCAGTTCACTGATGCGGCGGATGAAATCGCCCCGCTCCTTGATGAGTACCAGCTGGGTGGGGGTCGGCAACTGGGTGTCCTTGGCGCTTGGTGATGGTTCCTTTGCCTGAACCAACGTATGCCCAATCCCCGCTGGCAAGGATCCCCCTGCTTCTTGATGGGTTACTGGACCTGTTTCAGCCTCAGCCAACACGGCTTCAGGCGGTGCACCATTCGGGATGTCAAACGCAAAACCTGCCTGTGGGAGGTCCTCAGTCGTCAATAATGCATGCTCATTCATGTCATTTCCTTTTCTGTTGGGTCAACGCCATGGGCAAGACGCATCACGCATGGCTTTGGATGCCCATTGTCGGCCAGCGCAAAGAGCGCTTCCTAACAAATGGGATGCTGCTTGACCCGCCCATTTAAGGAGTGCGGCTGAAAAGGCGGGGCAAAAAAGCCCCTCTCGCCACGGGAGCCGATAAGGGCCGCCTTAGCATGGGCCTTAAAACGTTGGAGAAAACCATGGACCTATCCAGAATCGCCTTGGCCGGTGTGGCCGTCACACTGCCGGTTACCGCTAGCCTTGCCGTCGCTACCTTTATGCTCAACCGGGAACTGGACGTTAACCGCGCTGAGATAACGGAACTCAAACGCACCGTCTTGGCCCTGCATGGGATGGCCGTGCCGGTTTTGTCGGGTACGCCCAAGGTAGCCCTGCCTGCAGCGGGGGCATCCCCCAAAGTGCCATCTGTCCCGGACTGGGACGTCAAGATCCCGGTGACAGCGACTAAGGCAGGCAAGCCGCAAAAGGCACCGGAAAGTGCGATGCAAGCCGAAAACGACGAAATCAAGTTGCTGGACGCCCCTGAAAAAGCCACCCAAAAGAAGCCCGATATCACACTCATTGATGATGTCAGATAACGATAAGTTTGAACCCTATCCCTTTGAAGAAGAAGGGTTTTCTTGGGATGATGTAATGCCTGATTTACTGAGCGAGCAGGCGCTGGCAACGGATGGTGTAACGAAGTCTGAATCGCTTGCCGATATCCCAAAGCCTTGGTTCTGGCCCTGGCAGCAGGCTGTCATTTTTGGCGTTGGCTTCTTGGGTTTTAGCGGCAGGCGCCTTTGGGTTAAGGGGGTAATTGCCCTGGCCTTCATCGCTGCGTCCATGGCCTTGGACAGCACCAAGGAAACCACAACAGGCAAGCCAAAAGTCCCTGCCCCACACCCCGTCCCTATCCACACCCACGCAAAACAGAAAGGACCATCCCATGCTCATCTGCCTGATCGGCCGCCACGGCACCGGCAAATCCACCCTCGGACAAGCCCTCGCAAAACGCGGCTTCAGACACATCAACGTCGGTGAACTTAAGCGCCGATGCCGGAAAAACGATTTCCCCGAAGGGTATCCGCTACAGCTGCTGGGGATGCTCTCCGTCCAAAAGCCGGGCACGCTCCTATCGAAGACGTCTGCCAAAGCGTTGATGGCCTTTGTGCAGACAGCCCACAACTGTGTGATGGACGGCTTCCCACCATCGAAAGACTACCTCAACCTGCTCCCACCGGACACCCTATTCCTCTACTGCATGACACCGAAGTATTTGCGGGAAAAGCGGCTTAACGAACGGTTTGAAAAAACGCTCAGGCGCTGGACGCCAGGGAAGCACTCTGCGCGGGATGCGGCGTTGGCAGCCTTAGTCCGCGCGGTCAGGCACCGCTATCCGTTCTGTCTCGTGGTTAATGATGAGAAGCCCATCGATGATGTTTTAAGGCGGATTGCCCTGCCTGGCATCAGGGCTTCAGACAGGCCAATGGCACAATCAGCACACCATCAGGACGTTTTACCGCAAACGGTCCGGCGGTTAAGACCATGACTTGCGCCCTTGCCTGGATCTTGCAAGTACAACGCACTGTGAGATTTGTTGGTTGCGGTACCGGTTCCCACACCATTTTGCGCCTTCAACTCCAAAGTTTGTCGCTATTTCATTCCAACTTTTGTGACCTTTTCATTCCAACTTTTGTGACTTTTTCATTCCAATTTTTTTGAGTATGACGGCAACGCCTTGCCAGAGTCCCTAAATCCAATCCAATAGTTGCGCAGCTGCCTGCCCACACAATGGCTTCTCAATATACTTCTCAAGAAGTATAGTTCGCATATGGTTAAGAAAAATGATATCTCCCTTTACCACGGTTCTCGTGCCATCATCGCCAAACCCAAATTCGGGCTTGGCAAGCCTTTCAAGGACTATGGGCTGGGTTTCTACTGCACCGAGCACCTGGCACTCGCCAAGGAATGGGCCTGCACCTTGGATACCGATGGCTATGCCAACCACTACCAGCTCGATATGCGCAATTTGGCTGTACTGAACTTATCCGCCCCAAAATACACCGTCCTGCACTGGCTTGCCCTCATCGCTGACAACCGCCGCTTCCAGATGGCGACCCCGCTGATGCGAAACGGCGTCGACTGGCTGAAGACCCATTTCCTGCTGGACATTTCCCCTTATGATGTGATTATCGGTTATCGGGCAGATGACTCTTATTTTTCCTTTGCCCGGGCTTTCCTTTCCAATACCATCACGCTGAACCAACTTGCCTATGCGATGCGGCTGGGAAAACTGGGGGAACAAATCGTCCTCAAAAGCCCAAAGGCGTTCGATGCCCTAAAGTTTGTCGGATACGAGCAAGCTGATAACCAGACCTATTATGCAAAACGCATGGCAAGGGACAGCCAAGCCCGTGCTGACTTCCGGGCGGAACTGGAACGGGAAAACATCGATGGCCTATTCTTAATGGACTTAATCCGAGGAAAGGTGATGCCTGATGACCCACGCATACGATCAAACCTACCTTGAAGACGCACAGGCAAACCTGGGCGAAATGGCGGACTATGCCGCCAATTGTTGTCGTTGTAACATGCCCCTTTTCTGGTCAGCCTTTGTCTCAACCGGCTACGCCGCCCAGTTTGAGGCAGGATCGCCGAAAGTCATATCAGGCCTTTCAGGCACGGAACTGGCCTGCCATATCCTGTATGATGCCGGACTGATGCACGAGAACTTCCCGGCACCATCGACCGACTACACAAAATCCGCTGCCTATTGGGGCGGCTGGATTGTTGCCTATTTCCAATGGCACAGCGGCTATGCTTTCCAGACCATCCTGCACCATATCCCTTGGCCCACCCTCATAAAGCTTTACCCCACCCTGCATGAGGCGCCCCCAGAAAAGTTCCTGGAAGTCGGCTATGCCATGCTGCGAAAGACTTGGGGCGCATCCCCCCTGCAATACCAACGCAAGCTATGTGGACTCTCGCAAAGTGAGTTGGCTGAACGCGCGGGCGTCAACCTACGCACGCTGCAGCAGTATGAGACAGGCGCCAAAGACCTCAACAAGGCCGCAGTCGATACGGTACGCAGGCTGGCAAAAGCCCTGCACTGCCGTATCGAAACACTGTTGCCGCCGCAGGACGCCTAGCAGAGCCTGCGCCTTACTTGAGTTTTAACATCTTCTCAATGCGGCGGATCTTCTCTTCCAGCGTCAGGATCTTCGCATCGGCTGAAGCCCGTTTCTGGGATTCTTCCGCCAGCTTGATTTCCGAACTGTTCAACTGCGCCGAGAGCTGCCGGTTTTCTTCAGACAGGTTGGAAACCTGGCGTTTCAGTTCATGGAGGTTGTTTGGCGAGGTCTTGTTGCCCGAGCCTGTACCAAAGCGGTAAGAGAGCCCGGCATTGACCATCGAGTCGTTCTCATTCAAGGAAGCGCCAACAGAAAACATCAGGTTTTCGGTTGGACGGTAGAATGCACCAACTGCCAAAGCACTGGAACCATGGTACTGGCCAATACCGGCTGCTGCGGTGATCTTATGGTCTTCGTCGTAGTCCAATGGATGCAAGGCGGCGATTGCGGCAGCATGGGCACCAGCCCGGTAGATCTTGCGTTCCAACTGGGCGTCGCGGTGGGCGAGTTTTTTAAGCGCATCGTCCTGCGAAGTAATCTTCTGGTCGACCTGCTGCAACTGACCATAGTTGACCGCATCGCCTGCGTCCTTGCCATCAGCGACATTCGTGATTTTCTTGCCACCAGCGTTGATGCCGTCAACTGTCATCGAAGGCCCATTGTCACCAACCTTGAAACCTTCACTGGTCACGGTCACATGGCCGGTCACATGACCCGTCCCTTCTTTTACCTTGGTCGAGAAACCACTACTGGTCAGGTAGGTATTGGCATTCCCGATGGCCGTGTTAGCTTTATCAGTCAGAGCAACGGTATAGTCCTTGGTGCCGATACTGTTGTCCTTCGATGTGACTTCCAGATATTCCTTACTGCTGTCAGCATGTTGGACCGTGGACTGGGTATTGGTGTCAGTGACATCAAACTTGGTCATTTCCTTACCCGCATTGTCCTTCAATGTAACGGTATGCGTTGTAGTACCAGTCGATGCGTCCGTGACACTGGAAACGGTGTTGTCCGCAACATAGGTATTGCTGTCGGTGACATCAAACGACGTCATTTCCGCACCCGTGTTGTCTTTCAGTTTGACGGTATGCGTCGTCGTACCGGTCGATGCGTCCGTGGCACTGGAAACGGTATTGTCCGCAACATAGGTATTGGTGTCGGTGACATCAAACGACGTCATATCCGCACCCGCATTGTCCTTCAATGTGACGGTATGTGTCGTCGTACCGGTTGAGGCATCTTTTGTACTTGAAACGGTGTTGTCCGCAACATAGGTGTTGGTGTCGGTGACATCAAACGACGTCATATCCGCGCCCGTGTTGTCTTTCAGTGTGACAGTATGCGTCGTTGTACCCGTTGACGTGTCCGTTGTGCTGGTTACGCTACTGCCGTCAACATAGGTATCGGTATCAACAATGGTTTCTCCCGTTGCGGAGTTGTCGGATGCCTTTAGGGTGTAAGTATTAACCGTCGTACCGGTTCCTGCGACTTTTTCAACCTTATAAGTCGTGTCGGTATCGACGGCAAATCTGGAAAGATCGACCGTTCCAGTGACCTTTTTCCCATCCGTATCGGTGACATTTAAGGTCAGCTTGTTGTCATCCCCCAATTTCAGACCTTCCGTACTGGACACCAAGGTCGTATTCCTGTCCGTAACAACGAATGAGGCCAGCGGATTGTCTTTCTTGTCTTTCAGTGTGACGGTCTGTTTGATGGTGCCCTTCTCATCCGGAGCACCCGATGTGACTTCTGCCTTGGCAACATGGATATCGGCTTCAGCCACTTTCTTCAGCTGAGCGACATTGACTGCATCGGTATCGGCAGAACCTGCCGCAACCCCAGTAATCTGTCGGGTGATTGTCTTGCCATCAACTGATCCACCACCAACAGAAACAGCAGCCGCAGTGGATTTCCAAGTTTCTCCTGTCTCAGTAGATGCCTTCCCCGTAGATGGGTCATATCCCACTTCCCCTGCCGCAGTGGATACTACGGAATTGGCACCCAATGCAACACCACCTGCTGCTGTCACAGACGCATTGCTACCTAAGACAAACCCATCATTAACTTCGATGGTGTTGTTGTTACCGAATGCCCCAGAGTTTTTGCCACTGACTTTGTTGCCATGACCGATTGAAATGGCATTTTCAGCGGTCGCCTCAGCACCATTGCCGATTGCAATCGTGTTTGCAGCCTGTGCCTTGGCATTCTGGCCAATGGCATAGGTATAGTCTTTCTTAGCCTCTGCACCTTCCCCAATGGCAACAGATCCTTTCCCTTCTTCCGATTCTGGTGTCTTATTGACTATAACAAGGCCTGTTTCCTGAACATAGGCTACATTGCCTTCGCCAGTTTTACCGCCTAAGGCTGCCAAGGAATTCTGACCTTGGGCAATACTGCCTACACCAAACGCTGTTGATGAATCCCCAATGGCAATAGTACGATTATCACTTTTACCCTGTCCCCAAGCGGTGGAGCCCTTCCCGGTTGCAATGGTATATTCACCAAACGCAGTGGAAGTCTCACCGCTGGCCGTTGTCTTATAACCAAACGCCGTGGAATACTCCTCGCTGGCCGTTGTCAACCGACCAAACGCCGTGGAAGCATCGCCGGAAGCAACTGTTTTTTGACCCCAGGCCGTCGCATCTTCCCCCTTGGTTGTAAGGTTGGGATTAGAGTTGTAGGCTTCTTCATACGAAGCAAAACCTTCTACTTTAGTTCCGTCCGCATACACTACTTTATACTTTGTTACGTCATGCTCATCCTCACCCTCCCCCTCTATCACGGTGTAGCGTTCGATATCGGCTTCAATTGCCTTACCATCCTTTATGTAATACAGTTGCCCTGCTTTCGTGTCGAGACCAAATGCCGTTGACCGTTTCCCATATGCTTTTGTACCTGCTCCGAATGCAGTGGACACCACCCCGCCGGCTATTGTTTCTTCACCAAACGCCGTAGATTCCTGCCCGCCAGCCGTTGTTAAAGAACCAAACGCCGTAGCCTCTATCCCACTGGCCGTTGTTTCCCAACCAAACGCCGTGGAAACATATCCGCTGGCCGTTGTCTCGTAACCAAACGCCGTGGAAGCATCACCGGAAGCAACTGTTTTTTGACCCCAGGCCGACGCATTTTCCCCCTCGGTTATAAGGTTGGGATTAGAGTTGTAAGCACCTTCATACGAAGCAAAACCTTCTGATTCAGTTCCGTCCGCATACACTACTTTATATTTTGTTACCTCATCCGCATCCTCCTTCTCTATGTAGCGTTCGATATCGGCTTCAATAGTCTTGCCATCCTTTATGTAATACAGTTGCCCTGCTTTCGTGTCGTGACCAAATGCCGTTGACTGTTTCCCATATGCTTTTGTATTTGCTCCAAATGCCGTGGATGCCTCGCCGCCGGCCATTGTTCTTTTCCCAAACGCCGTGGATTGATTCCAGCCGGCCGTTGTTTCCCAACCAAACGCCGTGGAACTCGTCCCGCTGGCCGTTGTACCAAAACCAAACGCCGTGGAACTCGTCCCGCTGGCCGTTGTTTCCCAACCAAACGCCGTGGATTGATTCCCGCTGGCCGTTGTCAGTTCACCAAACGCCGTGGAACTCGTCTCGCTGGCCTTTGAAGAAATACCAAACGCCGTGGATGCCTTGCCTTCAGCTTTTGTTTTAATTCCCCAGGCAGACGACGCATCACCACTACTATCCTCAGTAACATTAACGCTCGCTTTAGTCGCCTGAGCTCCCCACGCTACCGGTTGTCCAACACCAGCCAAACACGCGCCAAGAAGCACCGTACACAGCACCCGCGATACCCGGCCGCCTTTACCATGGCTTTTCGTTAATTCCGACACCACCACAAAACACTGACGGATCTTGCTATAGACAATCTTGTAACACTGGTTCATAACAGCACTCACTTTAGGGATGGACTTCAACAACCAGGCAGAGGGAAGCCTGACTTTCCTATAATGACACAAAGGAAATGAAACAATAAAGTATTGTAATGGATACACTCCCACTCGGGGGACAAGCAATCAATGGCAAGCGTTCAACCAATCACCTGATCACTGGCTCACAGACAAAATTGGACATCAAGATGACTCGCAAGAACCTGAAAGAAAGACGGGAATCCATCCCTGCAAACTTTGCTAAAAATGCCAGTCCGGAAAAGAAACCACTTAAGGTTCCAACTGAGACCTTCTATTCATCAGCCAATAGGCGCTATCTGGAAAAGATTGTTACCGATATCAAGGAAGGCAAAGCCCGGTTCCAAGAGCACAATCTGATCGAGGTGGCGTAAAAAAAAACAAGGCCACCTTGAGGTCTGACCTTGGTTTGTATCTGCCCTATTGTGTACTAGTTCAGATTTCATCTGACAGTTAGGACTTGCGATAAGTGGGTTTTTCCAGTTTGATAGAGGTGTGAATCTTTATCAATAAGGCGTAAGCCGGAAAGGAAAAACCCATGAGCAGTATGTCTCAAAACATCATCA
>JAEEGL010223869.1_pt1 | contig 51125 bp, 42 predicted proteins | sample 9134231 | NCBI WGS metagenome assembly JAEEGL01 (sample SAMN16246548, study PRJNA631951) | gut metagenome | biome: gut microbiome; feature: rumen; material: fiber-attached | host: Bos | place: Iran: Karaj | collected 2018-10
CAGCATATCGGGCACCGGGATTCTGCACCACATCCACATGCTGTATCTGATCGGAGCGCAGCCGGGAGAGTTCGCTGTTGTCTTGCACACGCCGGCCATTGATGTACACTTCGGCATCGCCACGGCCCAGCACCTTCACGGCACCGTCGCGTTCAGCCTCCAGAGACGGTATCTTCGACAAAGCGTCGCTCACCGTGCCGGCCTTCTCAAGGATGGTGCCTGCCACAGTGGTGCGCATGGCATCGCCCTTGGCATGGGTCTGCGGAAGCTGTCCCTTCACCACCACCGCGTCGAGCGTCTGTGCGTCCTCTTTCATCTGGATGGTCAGTGCGTTGACCGTTTTTATAGGCAGGTACAGCGTCTCGTAGCCCACACTCGAAAGTTTCAGCAAGCCCTCGGTCTTGTCGGTCACGATATTGAACACACCATTCTCGTCAGTCACTGCCCCCTGCACGAAGGCGGAGTCGGGCAGCGAGAGCAGCACCACGTTCACAAACGGCAGGGGTTGTCCATTCCCGTCAATCACTTTGCCGCCCACATCATGGGTCTTAGCAAAGGAGGAAGCACTCATCATCAGAGCTGCCAGAAACGCCATCAATTGTATGTACATCCTATTCATAATCTTGATAATGTTTTGAATTTGTCAATGATTTATTATCTTACCTTTTTTCTAAACCTATTGTTTCCTCTCTTCATAATCGATGCTGACACCGCCAAGGAAATTGCTGGCTATGATGTGCAGACAAGGGGCTTGGGGATTTGCTGACTTGCCGGTATGGTTTCCCACACTGCCTATGAAGCTGTGGCTTTTAGTGGAGATGTTGACCGTCTTGGGGACTATCAGCTCCACCCCGCCCATGAAGGTGTGGATGTCTATCTCCTCGTCCTCGGTGATGGTGGCTTCGCGCAAGTCAATACGGATGCCGCCGAAGAATGCGTCGAGACGGGCACCGTGGAACGGCTCGCCCCGGTAGATGTACTCGTCGCCCCCGAAGCGGACGGAGCAGCAGATGCGCCTGCCTTCGTCTGCGGGCGGGACAGGCCTTTGCAGCCACTGGTCAGGATATTCCCGGTAGCTGCTGACGACGAGTTCCACACCTATAATGAAAACCATAAACACACCGAAGTACAACATCCACTGTTCCTGTCTTATCCACTGGAGATGCCATATTCCCCACATGTCGGCCAGTTTCAAGAATGCCGCCACAATGAAAATGATACCAATCAATGTTCTTCTTTTCATAACTTTTTTCTGTTTTAAATGATTCGACTGCAGCCTTCTTCTGCGTGACTGCAATGCAAAGTTATGTTACCCTGCAGGCCTCTCCAAATTTATAGGATATTCTGCAGGTTTTTGTGACGAACAGCGATGGAGTCTGGGATAATCGGTAGGAAATGGGATGAATGGCAGGTCTGTCAGGCCATCTGTGGTGCGGCCACAACCATAAAAATCATCCTCCTCTTGAGTGGAAATGTGCTGCAAGAGGAGGATGACGGGAGGTATTCTATTGTTCTTTCGAGAGAGGTCAGGAAACAGGGAAAAAATTTTTCACCATACAATGCGGCGCACGCCCTTTTCCATGTCGAGCAACTGCTGTTTCACCTCCAAACCACCGCCATAGCCGGTGAGGGAGTTGTCGCTGCCCACCACACGGTGGCAGGGAAGGATGATGCTGATGGGGTTGCTGCCATCGGCGTTGGCCACGGCACGCACCGATTTGGGCATGCCCAAACGGCGCGACTGCTCACCATAACTCAATGTGTGACCGTAGGGAATGTTGGCAAGGGAACTCCACACCATGCGCTGGAAGTCGGTGCCTATAAGCATGAAGGGCACGTTGAACGACTTGCGGCGGCGCTTGAAATACTCGTCGAGCTGGCAGATGGCCACATTGAGCACATCAGACATGCCGTCCTCGACGGGAGCTTTCAGGTGGCGGGTGACACGGCGCTGATTCAATTCGGTGCGCTGGCCGTTGCACCAGTCGCACAGACAAAGGCGGCCTTTATAGCTGAAGAGGATCATTGTTCCCAACGGACTCTCATAGTTGGTGCGGATAATGGGTGTTTCCATGGCTAATGGGGTGTTGGATGGATGTGCCGCCAAGCGAATGAGCCTGCCGGTCATTGTATCTATGCAAAAATATAAATAATTCTGCTATTTTCAGCCTTATAGGTGAAAAAAAGTTTTTCCTGCATCGCTTTAAGGACAAAATGCGGTTTCTCTACTCATTATTTAAAATATCTTGAATAATTTTATTTGGATGTATTATCTTTGCAAACGTCTGCTTGATTATGGTTTTATTACCAGAAAAGAGAAGATATACAGCATATCCAACCCCCTGCTGCAACTTTGGCTTGATAAATTATTTCCTAAAAGATAACATGACCATGCGTAGAATTATTGTTTTGCTGCTGCTCTGTCTGATGGCAGTATCTCTTGTGGCCCAAACGAAGGGTCAGATAGCCTCCGGCAACAGCATTGACTTGAGTGGTGAATGGCAGTTTGCCAGAGACATGACAGGAGTGGCGGTGGAGCAAGTGGTGTACAATGACCATGTGACACTGCCCGGCACCGTGGACACCAACCGGAAGGGCGACGCACCTGCCACCCGTAACGAGACCACCCACCTGACACGCGTGTCGGGCTATGTGGGAAGGGCCTGGTACAGCCGCGAGGTCGACATACCTAAAAACTGGAAGAAAAGGTGCATCACGCTCACCTTGGAGCGCACCAAACCGACGGAGGTGTACGTCGACGGCACGCTGGCGGGAAAGAGCGATGACATCTGCACGCCGCAGCGGTATGACCTCAGCCTGTGGCTCACTCCCGGACGGCACACCATCGCCATCATGGTGGACAACGGCACGTCGTTGCCGCCGCAGTTGCTCAGCAACTCGCACGCCTGCACCGAGGATACGCAGACCAACTGGAACGGCATCATCGGCGAGATATCGCTCCGTGCAAGGAATCAACTCCATTTTACTGACCTGCAGGTGCGGCCCGATGTGGTGAACGGGCAGGTCGAGGTGACTTTCACCCTGCAAGGCAAGGTGAAGAAGAACACGGCCGTGAACCTGCAGATAGTTCCGGAACTGAAAAACGGATTGATAGCCTCGCAAACCGTATGGCCAGGGAGGTCGAAAATCAATGCCAGCATGGAGGGGAAGAATTCTGCGACAACCTATACCGCCCTTGTGCCGCTGAAGGGCGAGAAAGCCTATTGGGACGAGTTTACCCCCGACCGCTATGTGCTCACGGCACAGATAGACGGCGTGGATACCGCCAGCCTGCCTTTCGGACTGACCGACTTCCATACCGAAGGCATGCAGTTCAGCGTGAACGGACACCTCACTTTCCTGCGAGGCAAACACGATGCCTGTGTGTTCCCGCTGACGGCCCATGTGCCCATGGACGTCAAGACCTGGACCAACTACCTGCGCAAGAACAAGGAGTATGGCATCAATCATGTCCGGTTCCACTCCTGGTGCCCGCCAGAGGCAGCTTTTGAGGCTGCCGACCTGCTGGGCATCTACCTGCAGCCGGAACTGCCCTTCTGGGGCGACTTCAATCCGGCCGACGAGCGCCTCATGACCTTCCTGCACAAGGAGGGAGAGCATATCATGCGAGAATATGGACACCACCCCTCGTTCGTGATGTTCGCCCTGGGCAATGAGCTGTGGGGCTCGGTAGAGAAAATGGGAGAGTTCGTGGCCGACTTCAGAAAGCTGGCACCCGACAAGCTCTTCACCTTCGGGTCGAACTACTATCTGGGCTATCAGGGTGTGAAGCCGGGCATGGACTATTTCACCACCTGCCGTGTAGGCGGTGAGGCCTGGGGCTCCTATAACACCCACACCCGTGGCTCGTTCTCCTTTGCCGATGCCTACAAGGGCGGTCTGCTCAACACCTCGCACCCCAACACGACGATGAACCTGGAAGAGGGATGCGCCCTCTCCTCAGTGCCGGTCATCAGTCATGAGACGGCACAGTTTCAGACCTATCCCGACTATGATGAGATAGCCAAATATACCGGGGTGCTCTATCCGTACAATATGGAGGTGTTCCGCAGCCGGCTGGAGCGGGCGGGCATGGCCGACCAGGCCAAGGACTTCCATCTCGCCTCAGGAAAGTGGAGCCTGCAGCTCTACAAGGCCGATATAGAGATGGACCTGCGGACGGAGGACATGGCGGGCTTCCAACTGCTCGACTTGCAGGATTATCCCGGTCAAGGCTCTGCCTATGTGGGCATTCTCGATGCCTTCATGGACTCAAAAGGGCTGACGACACCGAAGGAGTGGCGGCAATGGTGCTCGCAGGTGGTGCCGCTGCTGGAAACGGAGAAGATGTGCTATACCGCCGATGAGACATTGCGCGGCAATATAAAAATAGCCAACTACAGCGGACATGAACTGAAAGGAACCCTGCACTGGGCACTCACGGATGAACAGGATGTGGATGTGGTGACCGGCTCAACACCCTTTGAGATGGGGGAGGGCCTTGATAATGTGGGAGCCTTGTCAGTAACGCTCAATGCGCTGGGTGATGCCCCTCACCGCTATGACTTCAGGGTGTGGGTGGCAGACAGCCAGATAAGCAACAGCTGGCCTATATGGGTGTATCCCAAGCAGGAATCGATGGAACCGCTGAAAAAGGGGATACTGATAACCCGGCAGATGAGCGATGATGTCGCCCGGAAATTGGAGAATGGCGCTACGGTGCTGCTCATGCCCGACAGCGCTTCCTGCGGCGCCAATACGGTGGGAGGACTCTTCCAGTCGGACTATTGGAACTACCGCATGTTCAAGACCATCAGCGAGAACAACAAGAAGGAGGTGTCGCCCGGCACGCTCGGCATCCTTACCCAGCCGCAGCATCCCATCTTTCGCGACTTCCCCACGGAGTGCCATTCCAACTGGCAGTGGTTCCCTGTGGTGGTGGAGAGCAGGCCTTTCATGCTCGACAACACCGCTGCGGCCTACCGTCCCATCGTGCAGGTGATAGACAATATCGAGCGCAACCATAAGTTGGGCCTTGTCTTCGAGTTTGCCGTAGGGAAGGGCCGTCTGCTGGTGGTGATGAGTGATTTGGACCGTGCCTCGCAATATACGGAGGGCCGGCAGTTCTATATCAGCGTGCTCAAGTATATGCACTCAGCCGACTTCAATCCGCAGACCAAAATCACAACCGATGACTTCCGCCGCCTGCTCACCACCCCTGTGGTAGAAGGGAAAATAGGAGAGCTGAACAATATCTCGCCGTATTGAGAGGAGGGGGCTTTAAGGGCTCTTAAGGTCTTTAAGGTCGGTAAGAGCCCCTAAGGGCATGGGGCTCTTAGGGGCTCTTCTTGGGGTTTTGGGGCTCTTGGCCTTATTTTTTCTTGGGTCGGCGGCGGGCCCAGCCTTCTTCGCTGAAATCGGGCTCCTCGCCGCGCAACTGCACGTCGTAGCCCTGGAAGAACTGGCGCCAGTCGTCCTTACGGCCGCTCTCGGGACGCTTCTCACGCTGCTTGGCCCTGCCCTTGGGAGCGGGTTCATCATCGCGGTGATTGCCCTTCGATTTCTTCATAAACCGCTCGAAACCTGTCTTACGCTCTTCCTGGGCGCGCTCCTCGCTCCGGGAACGGCTCTCCTTGCGCTTGGGAGCCTTGGGAGCCTCGTCGCGACGGCCCTTGCCGTGACCTTTCTCATCGGCATCGTTGCAGCGCACCTGGCGGCCGTGGTAGCTGGTGCCGTCGAGCGACTCCATCACCAGCTCTGCGTCAGCCTCGGGCACCTCGATGTAGGCGAACTTGCCGAAAAGGTCGATGTGGCCCACTTCCTGACGCCCCGACACATGGCGGTTGATGAACTGCATCACCTCGCCGGGGTAGAAACCGTCGTCCTTGCCTAAATTGATGAAGAGGCGGCGGTAGCCCTTCTCAGCCTTGTGACCTTTCTCAGCGGGCTTGCGCTCCTTTTTCTCCTTCTTAGAGCTCGGCTTCTCAATCTCAGGAGCATTGGCATAGTAGGCCAGGAAACGGCCGAACTCGAGCGACACAATCTTCTTGATGATGTCCTCTTTCTCCATGTAGTCGAAGTGGCGGTTGATATCGGCCATGAAGGGAGCTATCTCTTCCTCGTTGACGTCGGCCTTCTCTATCTGGTCCATCACCTTGTAGAGCTGCTTGGTGCAAATCTCTTTCGGAGTGGGGATGTTGCCCTCGACAAACTGCTTGCCGATTTCCTTCTCGATGGCGCGCATCTTCGATTTCTCACGGGTGTGGACAATGGCAATTGAGGTGCCTTTCTTTCCGGCACGGCCGGTACGGCCGCTGCGGTGGGTGTAGCTCTCAATGTCGTCGGGCAGACCGTAGTTGATGACATGGGTCAGGTCGTCCACATCGAGACCGCGGGCAGCCACATCGGTGGCCACAAGCAGCTGGGTAAGGTGTTGGCGGAATTTCTGCATGGTGAGGTCGCGCTGCTGCTGCGAGAGGTCGCCGTGCAGCGACTCGGCGTTGTAGCCGTCTTGTATCAGTTTGTCGGCTATCTCCTGGGTCTCTATCTTGGTTCGGCAGAAGATGATGGCGTAGATGCGGGGATAGTAGTCGACGATACGTTTCAGCGCGAGGTATTTGTCCTTGGCGTTCACCATATAGTAGATATGGTTCACATTCTCGGCTCCCTCGTTTCGGCTGCCCACCACAATCTCCTTGTGGTCGTGCAGGTAGTTTTTGGCGATAGCCTCTATCTCCTTGCTCATGGTGGCGGAGAAGAGGAGGGTGTTGCGGTCTTTGGGCACACCGGCCAATATCTCGTCGATGCTCTCGGAGAATCCCATGTCGAGCATGCGGTCGGCCTCATCGAGCACCACATTGTTTACAGCATCGAGATGAGCCACACCGCGGTTCATCAGGTCTATCAGACGGCCGGGGGTGGCAACGATAATCTGCACACCCTTGTTCAGGGCGTTGATTTGGTTGACTATGGAGGTGCCGCCGTATACAGCCACGATACGCACACCCTCCATATAGCGGGCGAAATCTTTCAGGTCGTCGGCTATCTGCAGGCAGAGCTCACGGGTGGGACTCAGGATGATGGCCTGTGTCACTTTGCTGTTTACGTCAATTTTCTGAAGCAGGGGGATACCGAAAGCGGCGGTCTTGCCGGTGCCGGTCTGTGCCAATGCTATTACGTCGTTTCCTACACCGAGCAGATAGGGTATTACTTCTTCCTGAACGGGCATGGGGTGCTCGAATCCCATTTCCGTGATGGCGCGGCGTATTTCCTCTACCACGCCCAGTTCTTCAAATGTCTTCAAATTGGTGATTTGTTTATAAAAAAATGTAACGAAGATTGCTCCAAGTGCCAGTACTCCTCGCATCGTCAGGGCAAGCTTCAATGGGGAAACCGAATGCAGCGTTTGGCTTATTGTGTAGAAATAAAATGGCACTGCTTTCACTTTTGGGCTGCAAAGTTACTGAAAATCAGCCGTATCCCCAAAGAAAACCCGCTTATTTTTCTCAATCGGCCTGTTTTGTCCTAAAAATTTGGGCAAATAAAAGTTAAACAGCAAGGAAAAGGTGTCAAATATGGAATTTTTTTGTTAATTTGCAACCAATTGGAAATTTAACTCATAATACTATGGCAAAAGGCAAAAAAGGCAAAAGAATGAACAAGAGGCAGCTCTCAGAAGCACTGATGACTTTCTTCCGGGAACAGCCTAACGAGACATTCTCTTTAAAACAGATTTTCAGGGCTCTTCATCTGGATACGCATCCGTTGAAAATGCTCGCTATCGACACACTCGAGGAGATGGCTTGGGACGATGTGCTGAGCAAGGTGAGCGACAGTTCATATAAACTCAACCTGAAAGGACAGGTGCAGGAGGGTATATTCCGTCGTAAGGCCAACGGAAAAAACAGTTTCCTGCCCGATGATGGCGGCAAACCCGTGTTTGTGGCAGAGCGCAACTCGATGTTCGCCCTCGACGGCGACCGCGTAAGGGTGACTTACAACGCACGCAGGCTCAACCATATCAAAGAGGCCATGGTGACAGAGATTCTGTCGCATTCTCGCGACACTTTTGTGGGCAAATTGGTGGTTGAGCGCGACTATGCCTTCCTCGTCACGGAAAGCAATATGTTTGTACATGACATCATGATTCCTAAGAAGAAACTGAAGAATGGTGTCACGGGTGACAAGGCGGTGGTCAAAATCACACAGTGGCCAAGCAAGGAGTCGAAGAATATAGTGGGAGAGGTTATTGACGTGCTGGGAAAGTCGGGTGACAATACAGTAGAGATGCACGCCATTCTGGCCAAATACGGACTGCCTTACAAATATCCGTCAAATGTAGAGGAGGCTGCCAACAAGATATCCGATGAGATAACACCGGCCGATCTGGAAGGACGTGAGGACTTCCGAGGTGTATGCACCTTCACCATCGACCCATACGATGCAAAAGACTTCGACGACGCTCTCTCCATCCGAAAACTCGACAATGGCCTTTGGGAAGTGGGTGTGCACATAGCCGATGTATCTCACTATGTGAAAGAAGGCTCCGTCATCGACAAGGAAGCGCAGAAACGGGCCACAAGCGTGTATCTCGTAGACCGCACTATTCCTATGCTGCCGGAACGGCTGTGCAACTACATTTGCTCATTGCGGCCCGATGAGGACAAACTGTGTTTCAGCACGATCTTTGAGATGGACGACAAGGCGCAGGTGAAAAATTGGCGGCTTGTACACACGGTGATAAGGAGTTGCCGTCGGTTCGCCTACGAGGAGGTACAGAAAATACTGGAGGACAATGGCGTGGTGGACGGTACCGGTGAACCGGCACCCCCTGCCCGCAAGGGCGGTTACAAGGGCGAGTTGGCCAAGGAGCTTATCACGCTGGACCGTTTTGCCAAACTGCTGCGCGCCGAACGCTTCAAGAATGGTGCAGTGAAATTTGAGCGCGAGGAACTGCATTTCGACGTGGACGAGACGGGCAAACCCATCCGCTGCTTCTTCAAATTGTCGAAAGATGCCAACAAACTCATTGAGGAGTTCATGCTGCTGGCCAACCGAACTGTGGCTGAGAGTGTGGGTCGTGTGAAGAAAGGTGTGAATGCCAAGACATTGCCTTACCGTGTGCACGATACTCCCGACCCCACCAAACTGGAAACGCTGCGTGAGTTTGTGGTAAAGTTTGGTTATAAACTCAAGACGGCAGGCACCAAGGGCGCGCTCTCAAAGAGCCTGAATGCGCTGATGGAGGAATGTACCGGCACCAAGGAGCAGAACCTGATACAGACAGTGGCACTGAGGGCTATGATGAAGGCCCGCTACAGCGTGCACAACATTGGCCACTATGGACTGGCGTTCGACTATTACACACATTTCACCAGTCCTATCCGCCGTTATCCCGACACCATGGTTCACCGTCTGCTCACCCGTTATCAGGAGGGGGGACGCAGTGCAAACAAAGACCATTATGAGGAGCTGTGCGAGCACTCGAGCGACATGGAGCAACTTGCCATGAATGCGGAGCGTGAGAGTATCAAGATGAAGATGGTGGAGTTTATGGCCGATAAGATAGGTGAGGAGTATGATGCCCATATCAGCGGTATACAGTCGTATGGCATCTATTGCGAGATTGACGAGAACCATTGTGAGGGCATGGTGCCCATGCATGACCTGGATGACGACTATTACGACTTCGACGAGCGCAACTATTGTCTGGTGGGCCGCCGTCGTCATCACAAGTTCCAGTTGGGTGATGCGGTACGCATCAAGGTGGCGGGTGCCAACGTGGAGAAACGCCAGCTCGACTTTACCTTGGTGAAATAAAAAGAGCAGACTTTCAACGGCTTTAAGGACCTTGGGGCCTTGAGGCTTTAAGGTCTTTAAGGTCTTTAAGGTCTTTAAGGTCTTTAGGGTCTTTAAGGTCCTTAAGGTCCTTAAGGTCTTTAAGGTCCTTAGGGTCTTTGGCTTTTTGGCGGGGTTAGAAGTGCCATCGCAATTGTAGGTTTAAGTCTGTTTTTGATGAACGGTCTATGCGCTGATAGCCTGTTGAGATATGGTCGCGGTCGAAATAGTCTACAGTGCTGAGGTGGGCCAACAGCATTAGGCGTTTGCCAATGTCGGCCCTCGCGGTGATAGAGTAGTGCACACCTTCGCCGTCGTAGGAGCGGAAGCCGTAGCTGTAGAGAGGACCTCTCTCATAACCGTAGATTCGGCTCTCGGTGTCATCGGTGTCGAAGTAGCCTATCGTGGCATTAACTTTCAGCCAACGATGGGAATAACCACCTTGTGCGCTTGCCATCCATCCCAAGCTTTGATTCTCTTGGTCGGTGAAAGAATAATCAGCCCGTACGCCCCATTGCCAGTGGCCCGTACTGGTGGTGGCGCCAACCTGTGCGCGGTGTGTGGTTTTCCAAGTAAGAGCGGTCTTCTCACTGTTGTCATATTCTCTCATCTTCAGCCGGTAACGACAGGTGACGGTGAGTTTCCCGGTATTGTATTGTGCCTGAAGCAGGTTGTCCCAGGCGCGTGACGACTCTAAGGCCTGGTATTTGGATGCGGGAAAGTAGGCAAAGTCGGTATAGGCCGACACCTGCAAGGAGTAAAGGGGTTGCCATCGGGCACCAAGGTAGATGCCGCTCTCGTTCTGCACTCTTCCGCCCTCGCTGAAGCTGTTGGAATGGAGTGAGTAATATTTCTTGCCGTAGAAGCGGTAGAGCGCCATCAGCGACAGTTGGGAGTTGGGTGTGACGCTAAGTGAATGGAGGGTGGCAAGGGCTCCGCAGTCGCCGGTGGCCACCTCGCCTTTCACACCTATGAGCGGAGTGGTATAGCCGTAATGGGCGCTCACATTCCAGAACTGGTTGCCTGCGGGATAATAGAGGCGGTAGGCTTGCCGTGTGTCGGGCTGCAGCGGTTTGCTCAGCCAGGTATGCAGGCCGGTGGCGCCTAAGCGCAAAGCTCCCCGCTTGTATTCGATGTCGGCGGCCACGGTAGTCTCTGAGATATTGTGCTTCTTGTCCATCTCGGTGGGGGTGCGATGGTAATCGGAGGTCAGAATGGAGGAGATGGTGGAGGAATCTTTGTTAAGGGTGGCATCTGCCTTGCGATAGGAGGCAAGTGCGCTCAGCTCCATCCTCTTGCCGAGCAGGACCGTAGCACCGGCGCCCTGCAGGTAGTTGGCGGCATTGCGCGAGGAGTGGGCGCGCAGACCGCTGCCTTTGTTTCCGAGTGTTGACAACGAGGCGAGTTTGCCCATGCTGAAATCGTTGTTCATCACCAGTCCCAAGCCAAACGATGCACGGTATCTGCCTGCCACCAGAGTGCTCAGTCTGCCCAACCGGTGTGCCTCGGCATAGAAAGAATAGTAGTCGTAGCCCATGTTGTTTTTATCCGCAAAAAAGGGCTCTCCGGCATCCTGTGATCCTACGAGCCCTATTTTGAGCCGGTCGGAGTAGTGGAACTTGTACCTTATGGAATGGCTGTACTGATAGCCCAGATACACCTCCTTATCTCCCCTGCGCTCATAGAAGGGCACGCCGGCGGTGGCAACTATATCATGCTGACCGTATTTCAATATTCTTTCCATCGTCAGATTGTCTTTTTGGGGCACATCACCAAAGGTGATGAAATAGGCGAGCAGGCAGCGTGTGGTATAGTCAATCGACTCTATCATGGCCAGTTCGCCAACGGTCTTCATGGATCCGTATTGGTAGATGTAGGCATGAATGTCCTCCACTTGCCGCTCATTGAGGAATGGAAGGCGCAGCAGTTCCTCACGTGTGGCTGTATTGATGTTCAGAGGTGTTTGCTCCAGGTCACAGAGCATTTCGTAGGTGTCTTCCCATTCAGTGGACTCGATGTCCTCAAATGTGCTCAGCTGTGCGAAAAGTATCTCCCATGGCCTTTCGGTTTGAGCTTGCAGGTGGAGCGGGAGGCACAGAAGGAGTATGGGCAAGAGTCTTTTCATGGTAGAGGATAACATAGAATGACACAAAAATACGCAATTTTCCTTTAATCGGACCAATAAGCCAATAAATGTTGTTAAAAAATGTAGGTCTGTGACTGACAAATGCCGTGGGAGCGGAGATTATCAGTAATTTTGCCTTTGATGAGACACAGGCTTTTGCTTATATTGCCCTTATTGTGCGGTGCGCTGCGTATGGCGGCTCAGAACGACAATACCCTTAGACCCGAAGACCGTATGGTGGACATGGACAATCCCACATTCGTGCCTACGGTCAAGGTGGGCAAGGCCTTGCTCGACGGAGACAGCGTGCTCTATATGGAGATGAACAAGGTGTATGTCTATCCCACGGCCGAATTCAAGAACGAGCGGCAACGTAAGGCCTACAACCGCTTGGTGTACAATGTGAAGAAAGTTCTTCCCATGGCAAAGGAAGTCAATAAGATTGTGCTTGAAACCTATGAATATCTGCAGTTGCTGCCTGATAAAAAGGCGCGCACTGCCCATATGAAGAAGGTGGAGTCGGAGATTTATGAGAAGTACAAACCGAGAATGAAAAAACTCACATATTCGCAGGGAAAACTGCTCATCAAGTTGGTGAACCGTGAGTGCAACTCTTCTTCCTACGAGATTGTGCAGGCATTCATGGGACCGATACGTGCCGGTTTCTGGCAGGCTTTTGCTTGGACTTTCGGCGCCAGTCTCAAAAAAGGTTACGATGCCGAGGGAACCGACCGCCTCACAGAGCGTGTAATCCTGCTCGTAGAGTCTGGTCAATTGTAGAAGCGTATTATATTTTTAATGCTTGAAACCAGGGCAAAAGCAAGTCGGGTCTGATAGAATTCAGACCCGACTTGCTTTTGTATGTATGATTCACAGTCAACGGTTTTCAGAACCGCAAGAAAGAAACTTCATGGACGGCTGAAATGGTCACCGATAGTGGCGGCATGAAAATGGCAGACAATGGTGAGACCGCCGACTCAAGGCTCTGAGAAGAGTACCTGTACAACTGTCTGCCCAACGGCTTTCAGTGTATTCTTGTCGATGTGGTCCATATCATCCTGAATAGTGTGCCAGGTGGGGCCAAATGAGCTTTCACGGCAATGGGGATAGAAGGGTATGATGTCGGCCATGGGGATGCCTGCCTTCTGATTCACAGGGATATGGTCGTCAGTGATTTGGCCACCCTGCCTGAACGGGAAATAGCCGCTGTAGCCGGCGGCATGGGCAGCGTTCCATATTTTGTCGACGACACTTCCTGCCAATTGTTTCGATTCGATTTCTTGATAGAACATGGCATTCTCGCCACCTACCATGTCGAGCAAAATGCCGAAACGGGTGGTGTAACCTTCTGGCTGGTAGTGTGATGCCCAGTAATCGGCACCTAATGCCCAGCCGCCGCTGCCACTATATTCGGTGTCCCATTGCGGACAGCCCCAGTCTTCGGCATCGAAGCAGACAAAGTCGACTCCCACATTGAGTGAGTCGTTCTCCTGCAGTAGCCGCGCCAGTTCTATCATCACTCCCACACCGCTGGCTCCATCGTTGGCCGCCATGACCGGTGTGTGCCATTGGGTGCTGTCAGGGTCGTTGTCGGCCCATGGACGACTGTCCCAATGTGCCCCGATGAGTATGTGCTCCGGCCGTTCTGGCTTGTAGCGCGCTATGATGTTGGTGCTGCGAAGGGGCGTGCCATTGTAGGCTGTCAGTGTGGCTTGTTGCATTTCCACAATGCAGCCCAGCCGCTCAAATTGTGCCTTAATCCATTGGGCGCACTTCTCATGGGCCTCACTGTTCATGATGCGTGGACCGAAGGCACATTGGCTGTAACAGAAGGCATAAGCGGAGTCGGCGCTGAAATCAGGTCCGATTGGTGCCACACTGATGTGTTTGCCTGGTTTGCCCGACTTGTCGCATGAGGCGCCGGTTCCTATCAGGACAGCCGCCATGCACAGCACAGCGGGGAGGAATTTTCTTATTTGCATAGTGCAGGTTGTTGTGTGGTGGATGAAAGAAGGTGTCACATTTTTTTCTGGCCCTGTACTTGAGCCATGAGGCGCACCCAATTGCCGCCCCATATCTTTTGAATATCACGTTCGTTGTACTTGCGGCGAAGCAGGGTGAGTGTGAAGTTGATGAGCTCTGACGAGTCGGTAAGACCGGCAATGCCACCACCGCCGTCGAAGTCGCTGCCCAGTCCCACATGGTCGATACCCATGATACGGATGGCATGCTCAAGATGGTCGATGGCATCGAGAATGGAGGCTTGTCCCTCCTTGCGCAGGAATCCGTTGTAGAGTGTGATGTGCGCCACACCGCCTTTGCGGGCAAGAGCGCGCAGTTGCTCGTCGGTCAGATTGCGAGGTACATCGCACAGGGCACGGCAGTTGCTGTGGCTGCACACAATGGGAGTGCGGCTCATCTCCAAGGCATCGAAGAAACTGCGTTCGTTGGCATGGCTCAGGTCCACCATCAGGCCGCAGCGGTTCATCTCGTGTATCACTTTCTCACCGAATTTCGACACACCGTCGTTGGTGCCGCAGCCCACGGCGCTGTCGCAGATATCGTTGTCGCCGTTATGACACAATGTGATGTAGACCACACCGCGCTGTGCGAAATATTTTACATTGGCCAAATCGTGGTTGAGGGCGATACCGTTTTCGATGCCGAACATAATAGACTTGCGCCGTTTGCGTTTGTCCTCATACAGGTCGGCGGGTGTGCGGGCGATACTAAGATAACCTCTGTTGTTGCGCACAATGCCCTCGATTTTGTCGAAGATGAGGTCGGCATATTCTTTTGGGGTATTCACATCAAAGGCAACCTTCGATGAGAATGTCTCTCCCATTTTGGGCTGCGGCAGGTAGGCTGCCATGATGACGGCATCCTGACGGCCCTCGGTCATCTTGTGGAGATCGACCTGTATGCGGCTGTCGCGCTGATCGAATTTCACACCTTCATGGAAAAGCATGGGTGTGTCGCAGTGGGTGTCGAGTGTGAGCACGCGCTCATGGATGCGTTTGGCGGAATAGAATTCATCGGCACTCTTGACAAGCCACTCAAAGAGTTTAAGACCATCTTGTTCCAGACATTCAGGGTGCCACTGCACACCCATCATCATCTTCTGCTCGCTGCTCTCAATGGCCTCGATGGTACCGTCGGGAGCTTTTGCGGTGATGCGGAAATGGGGACCTGGGTCTGACACGGCCTGATGATGGAACGAGTTGACAAAAATGCGCTTGCGTTGGTATATCTCACGAAGTATGGAGCCCGTCTCAATGTCTATTGAGTGGGTGGGCAGGTTGCGGTCGCCTTCCTGTGTGTGCTTGATGAGAGTCGGCCATATAGTCTGTATCTCTTCAAGACTTTTCTTCTTGTCACCCTTTTTCTTGCCATCTTCGGGGTCAGCCTTTTCGGTATTGACGCGTGCGGTGTTGATATCCTGTGCTATCCTGCCTCCGAGGGCCACCACCATGGTCTGTATGCCACGGCAGATGCCCAAAATGGGAATCTGACGGTTGTAGGCGAGTTGGGTGATGAGCAGTTCGGGGAGGTCGCGTGTGGCGTTGATGCGGTGCAGTTGTGTGATGGGTTCCTCGCCGGCCCATAGTGGGTTGATGTCGGCACCGCCCGTGAGCAGCAAGCCGTCAAGATGGTCAAGAGTGTTGACGATGGCCTCCCTGCTGCTCAGCGGCGGTATGATGACGGGCACACCGCCAGCATCGGCCACTTGCTGATAGTAAGCGCGTTCCATAGTAACCATTCCATCATTGAAATTGGCAGTGACGCCGATGATGGGACGGTGGGGGGCTTCGGGGAACGCGTCGTAAAATGGAGTCAGATGCTCCTTCAGTTCGAACGATTCCATATATGCAGCAGGTCTCCTATTCGTTGTCGTCGCTGATGACGGGTATCTCCCGCTTGATGCTCTGTTCAAGCGAGATGAGGGTCTCGGTGGCCACTACGCCTGGGATACCCTGCAACTGGTTGTTGAGCAGGTCCATGAGCTGCTCATTGTCTCGGGCAAATAGTTTCACCAGCATGGTGTAAGGACCTGTGGTGAAGTGGCACTCCACAATCTCGGAAATATGCACCAGACGCTCTACCACGCTCTTGTACATGCTGCCGCGCTCAAGGGTGATGCCCACATAGGTGCAGGTGGTATAGCCGATGCTCTTGGGGTTCACATCGAAGCCGCTGCCGGTTATCACTCCATCTTCGCGCATGTGCTGAACGCGTTGGTGGATGGCGGCACGCGACACGTTGCACTCGGCGGCCACATCCTTGAACGGGATTCGGGCATTCTTGGACAGGATGCTCAATATCTTTTTGTCTAATTTGTCTATTTTATCCATTTTATCTTCTTTGACAAGGTAGGTTGTTTCTGCTAATTCTCAAATACTGACATTTTGAAAGCAAATATAGGATATTTTTGTGAAATATCCAATGATTTGTGACAAAAAAGTGAATTCATTGCGTTTTTTTGTTGTCTTTTGCTTTCTTTTGGGCTTGTAGCAAAGAAGGCGACTATATACAGAAGGAAAAAGAGATGCCATCAGTTGATGACATCTCTTCAGTGTTGGTGTTGTGTTGACACCTTAAGGTAATGAGCCTCTTTATTTACGTGTGATTTTCTTGCGTGCTGTAGATGTGGAGGCAGGTTTGGTCGTTTTACTGTCTGTCTTGGTGACAGTGGGCGTGCTGGGAGCAGCCGCAGGCACCACCTCTTCCAGTTCCACCTTGAAGATAAGGGTGGAGTATGGAGGAATCTGGCCGGCCTGTCGTTCTCCATAAGCCAGTTCCTGCGGGATGTAGAGTTCCCACATACTGCCCTGAGGCATCATGGTGAGAGCCTCGGTCCAGCCCTTGATTACCTGTGCGGGCTTGAACTTATTGGTCTGTTCACTGCGTTTGTAAGAACTGTCGAACACGGTGCCGTCTATCAGGCGACCCTCATACTTCACCACCACCTCGTCGTTGACTTTGGCCACGGGTCCATTGCCCTGACGCAGCACCTTATACTGCAGTCCGCTGGGGAGCACCACCACACCAGGCAGTTTGCTGTTCTCGGTCAGGAAGGTGCGGCCTTCGGCCTTGCGGGCCTCAGTCTCACGTTCCTTGAGCTCTTTCACATAATTGTCGGCGCCGTTCAAAGTGAGCACTGTTGTGTCATGGCATAGAGCATCGAGAAATCCTCTGTAGAAGAGTTCAGAGCTGATGGAGTCGGTCACGCCCTTCAAATTGTTCTTTGAGGCGGGTATCATGCGTTGCTCCACCATATTGGCAATATTGATACCGGCGCCATAGGCTGTCAGGCTTTTCTTGCGCACCTGATCCATGGCATCCTGGAAACCGCGGATAAAGTCGGCCATATAGGTGGTGTCGACATTGAGTTGCTGTGCGACATAGGGAATGAGGCCGTTGGTGGTGTTGATGCCCATGGCATAGCTCAAAGAGTCGACCATGTTCTGGAGCGCCACAGGTTGTTTCACTTCGACAGTTTCAGTATCCTTTTTTTTCTTCTTGTCTTTCTTGTCGCCTGCCTGTAGAGCAGACGCACCCGCCAAAATGGCGAGTGCGAGGATGATAATCTTCTTCATCATACTTTATTTTTCGATAGAAAGAAGTTTCACTTTGAAGATGAGGGTAGAGAAGGGCTTGATCTGACCCATGTCGCGCTCACCATAGGCTTTGTCGGCGGGGATGTAGATTTCCCATTCTGAACCCACAGGCATGTGAGTGAGTGCCTCGGCGAAACCGGGGATGTTCTGGCGAACGATGCACTCCATGGGCTGGCCACGCTTGATAGAGCTGTCGAACACATTGCCGTCGATGGTCTTGCCCTCATAGTCGACCTTTACTTTTGAAGAGTCGGTGGGCAGAGCACCGGTTCCCTCGGTGAGCACTTTGTACTGAACGCCGCTGGGCAATGTCTTCACACCGGGTTTGCTCTTGTTGTCGTCCAGGAACTTGGCGTTTTTCTCCTTCACCTCAGCATAGCGCTCTGCCACTATTCTGGCATGCACTCTCTCAGCCAGGCCGTCGATGCTGTTCATGGCCTCCTCGGCTGTCATTACTTTGGTGTTCTTCTTCACACCGTCAACGAGTCCTGCCAACAGGTTCTTCTGCGAAACGTGGTGGATGCTGTCGCCTGCGAATATCTGGTTGTTGATACTTGTGGTCATGCCGTTACCAGCCTGAACACCGGCAAAGTAAGCTGCCTTCCTCTTGTCACCGGCACCGGCGGCACCGTCTTTGAAACCTCTAACAAATTCGCCGATATAGGCGGAGTCGATGCCCTGCTGAGAAAGATAGGAAGTCATTTGGGAACCATTGGCCAAACCAATGGCATAACTCAAGGTGTCAACATCGGATTTCAGGTTGGCCTTTGGGGTGTTGTTGCATGAGAAGAATGTAACACCGGCCATTGCCATTACGGCATAAACAGCTAATTTTTTCATTTTTTATTTGCTAATTGTTATTGTTTTATTTGATACTTGTTTATTTCACTTCTATTAGCTCCACATCGAAAATAAGTGTGGCAAACGGGGGAATCATTCCACCTGCGCCACCCTCGCCGTAGGCCAGGCGGTAGGGGATGAAGAAACGGTATTTGGCTCCCTCCTGCATAAGCTGAAGACCCTCTGTCCATCCGGCTATCACTTGCTGCAGACCGAAAGTGGCGGGCTCGCCCCGCTGTATGCTGCTGTCGAACACGGTGCCGTCGATGAGGAAACCCTCATAGTGGCATACTACCTGATCGCTGGCCTTCGGCTTGCGGCCATTGCCTTCCTGAAGCACCATGTACTGAAGTCCGCTGGGCAGTGTCACCACCCCTTCCTTCTTGGCATTCTCAGCCAAATATTTCTCTCCTTCTTCTTTGGCCACCTTGCCCTTGGCATTGCGCTCAGCCTGCATGGCGGCTTCCTTGCGGCGGAAATATTGTTCGACGATGCCTTGGGCATCGCGGTGTGAAATTTTTAGTTTGTTGCCGGCAAGAACATCCTTGATGGCTTGTGCAAATTCATCCACATTGAGGTCACTTGCACCCATCTGTGCCAGCTGTTGTCCGATTCCTAATCCTAAAGCGTAGCTTACTTTATCCATTTCTTGTTGTCGTTACTTTTGTAAAGTTTGGTAAAACGGGACAAAGTTACTATTTTTATCCGATACAAGCGTCATATTTCATTTTTTTTACTTATTTTTGTGGTAATGAACTCGATTTAATATATAAAAATAATTTACGACCATGAAAAAAATAGTAGTTTTGACGGGTGCCGGCATGTCGGCCGAAAGTGGTTTCAAGACTTTCCGCGATGCTGATGGTCTTTGGGAGGACTATCCGGTGATGCAAGTGGCCTCTCATGAAGGGTGGCTGCAAGACCCGGATTTGGTGACAGGTTTTTACAATATGCTGAGAGGTCAGCTCGTTAATGCCAAACCCAATGAGGGTCACCGGCTTGTGGCCAAACTGGAGGAGCATTATGATGTGACGGTGGTGACTCAGAATGTGGACAATCTGCACGAGCGTGCCGGCAGCAGCAAAGTGATACACCTTCATGGTGAGTTGATGAAAGTATGCTCAAGCCGCAATACTGAGGACTCACGCTATTGGAGGACACTTACAGCCGAAGATTGCCATATTGAGCCAGGCACACTGGCCGGCGACGGTTCATTGCTGAGACCTTATATCGTGTTCTTCGGCGAGGCTGTTCCAAAGATGGAAGAGGCTGTCGAAGCAACCTATGATGCTGATATTTTCATCATAATCGGCACATCGCTTGTGGTGTATCCTGCAGCCGGACTTGTGCGCTATGTGAAACGGGGTGTGCCTGTGTATCTCATTGACCCGGCCAATGTGCAAGCAAGTATATCGGGAGTGAAACACATACAGAAGGGCGCCTCTGAAGGTATGAAGGAACTCTTTGAGATGCTTGTGAAGCCATAAGGAGCGCATTGTACGTGATGCGGGTGATTTCCCTGTTCAAGTGTCTCGTCATGTTGCCGTTGACGTCATACTCGTACTCCACGCTTTGGCTTGCGTCATCGGCGAAGTGGAACGTTTTCGAAAAGCCAGATGAGCAATGCCAGGCATGGCTGGGCACAAAAGATTATGCAGATAACCTTTTCTCAAAATAAGCACCGCCATCGACTGGAGGGTCGTGGCGGTGCCATTTCATTTTTTAAGGTTTCGAAAGGATGTCAGGCTGATTTTTGACGCTGACCCATTCGGGCCTCGACCACGTTCACCACGTAATCGCCCAGTTTCTCGCACTCGTTGATGAGGTCCATGTAGATGGTGCCCACACCGTAGGTGTAGAGGTGGTTGTTGATATCGATGATATTCTGGGCCTTCAACTGATTGCGGTAGTTGTTTATCTCGTTTTCGATGTTGAAACTCTTGTTGAGGTTGAATAGTTCCTTGCGGCCGTTCATCAGGACATTCATCTGTGTAAGAGCATTGTCGGTCAGTTCCATCATCTGATGCATGTGCTCATACTGCTGTTCGGTGAAGTGCTCTTGATTTCCCTGGACCTTTCGGTTGATGGTGCGTGCCATGTTATAGCAGGCGTCTCCAATAGACTCCAGTTCGGATATCTCGCGCAACATGGCACGGATTTTACCTTTGGTGTCGTCGGAGAGATGGGCATCACTCACTGACTCAAGATACTTGGCAATCTCTATCTCCATGTTGTCGGAAATGCCCTCGTACTTCTCAATGCGCTCAAAGAGCTTGGTAAATTTCTGCTGGTCTTTCTCACGGAGCAACTCGCGCACCATGGAGAACATACGCTGCATACGCTCTGAAAAATGCTGAATCTCTTTCTGGGCTTCAAGCACTGAAAGCTCTGGGGTCTTCATGAAACCGGCAGTGATGAAATGCAGACGGAAGTCTTCCTCCTCGTTTTCCTTCTTGGGCTTGATAACCCAGCATACGAAACGCTCTATCTGCGGGATGAACCATATAAGGATGAAGGTGTTCACCACGTTGAAGCAGGTGTGGAAGGCAGCGAGCACAAAGGAAAGTTTGGCGGCATTGGCTATAAAGGTGTCGTGGCTGGCATTATCCTTGGTGATAGTGGTGTCGTAACCCACCATCTGGCACACTACATCAATGAAAGGACGGAACACGAACAGAATCCATATCACGCCGAAGACATTGAAGAACATGTGTGCGAGGGCGGCACGGCGGGCCTGCGTATTGGCCGACATGGCAGCCAGGTTGGATGTCACGGTGGTACCGATGTTCTCACCCATCACAAGCGCAATACCCTGATAGATAGGCAGTACACCGCTTGAGCACAGAATCATGGTGATGGCCATCACTGCTGCTGACGACTGCACGCAGAACGTGAGCACACCGCCTAAAAGGAGGAAGAGCAGGGTGGTGCCGAAAGAGTTGGGATCGAACGACGCGAAAAAGTCGAGTACGGCCTGCTGTTCGCCCAAGTGCATATCGATACCTGTCTGGCGTAGTGTGCCAAGACCAAGGAACATGAACGATATACCGAAGAGGAAATCGCCTATGTAACGCTTTTTCTTGGAGTAAATGAGAATGATAGCCATGAAGAAAGCCGGCCACACAAAATCGGTGATGTTGAATGAGAAACCGGCCGACATGATCCATGCTGTGAGCGTGGTGCCGATATTGGCACCCATAATAACAGATATTGCCTGGGCGAGTGTGAGCAAACCTGCATTGACAAATGAAACAGTCATCACAGTGGTGGCTGTAGATGACTGAACAGATGCGGTGACAAGCATACCTGTGAGCATGCCGGTGAAACGATTGGTGGTCATGGCGCCAAGGACATGACGCAGTTGCGGACCTGCCATCTTCTGTAAACTCTCACTCATTGATTTCATACCGAACATGAGAAGAGCAAGGGCTCCCAACAGCCTAAAAATAATCCAATACGACATAATTATTTATAATAAAAGGTGGAAAATCTTGAAAATACAGAAAAAATCTTATATCTTTGGAATGAAAACATCAATCTGTTTAGTGATTATGAAAGAAACAATAAAAATCCGTTGCAAAAATAATAAAAAAATTGCAGAATTCCCTATTGGCAGCACACTTTCTGAAATTTTTCCTGCATTTGATATCCAAATGCCCTATGGACCTGTCAATGCAAAGGTGAACAACAAGGTGGAAGGTCTCAATATGCGACTTTATCATGACAAGGACGTGGAGTTTCTCGATATCACCGACCCTTCTGGCAACCGTGCTTATACACGTACGCTCTTTTTCGTGCTTTGCAAAGCTGTGCATGACCTGTATCCCCAAGGCAGTGTGGTGATTGACATCCCTGTTTCGAACGGCTACTACTGTGACCTTACAATCGGACGGCCTGTAACCCATCAGGACGTGGATGCGCTGCGCGAAAGGATGCAGCAGATTATCGATGCCCATTTTATCATCCGCCGCCATGAGTGCACCACTGAGGAAGCCATGGGTATCTTCGAGAAAAGAGGCACCTCATCGAAGGTAAAACTGCTGAAGAGCTTAGGACGGCTGTATACTACCTATTATGATATTGACGGCTATGCCGACTACTATTATGGTGCCCTTTTGCCCAATACAGGCGACTTATACCTGTTTGGTCTGGAGAAATACTATGACGGTATGCTGCTGCGTTGCCCCATGACATCCACTCCCGACCGTCTGGGCGACATCATCATGCAAGACAAGATGTTTGGTATTTTCCAGGAACACCATAAATGGCAGAAACTGTTGGGTATCAGAACTGTAGGAGACTTCAACGAGGTGGTTGCAAAGGGTGGCTCAAACCTTATTATGAATGTGTCGGAGGCTCTGCAGGAGAAGAAAATTGCCAATATTGCTGAGGATATAGCCGAAAGAGGCAATGTGAAGCTGGTGATGATAGCGGGGCCGTCGTCGAGCGGCAAAACCACTACCTGCAAACGACTCTCCATACAGTTGGTGTGCAATGGAATACGGCCAGTGATGCTTTCCCTCGATGACTATTTTGTGGACCGTGAAGAGACACCACGGGATGAGAAAGGCGACTATGACTTTGAGAGTCTCTATGCGCTTAATCTCCCGCTTCTTAACGAACAGCTTGAGGCACTCTTCCGAGGGGAAGAGGTTGAACTGCCCCGTTATGATTTTCCCACGGGCAAAAGCGGCAAGAGCGGACGCAAATTACGTCTTGAGTCCGACCAGGTGTTGGTGATAGAAGGCATCCATGCGCTTAATCCAGAGCTCACCGCCAAGATTCCCGAAGAACTGAAGTACAGGGTCTATGCCTCTGCGCTCACCACCATTCTGCTCGACCACCATAATTATATACCCACAACCGATAATCGTCTGCTGCGCCGCATTATACGCGACCACAAGTATCGTGGTGTTTCGGCCCAGGAATCCATACGCAGATGGCCTTCTGTCAGGGCCGGCGAACAAAAATGGATTTTCCCATTTCAGGAGATTGCCGATGCCATGTTCAATACAGCCATGATTTACGAGCTGTCGGTGATACGTCAACAGGCTGAGCCATTGCTTGAGGCTGTGCCAGAGAAGGTGGATGAATATGCGGAAGCTTATCGTCTGAGCAAGTTCCTGAAGTACTTCTCTCCCATACCCTATGAGAAACTGCCGGCCACCTCGCTACTGCGTGAGTTCCTCGGTGGCAGCTCATTTGTATATTGATATCTTCCTATGGCAATAAAATATACCAGAAAAGAGGAATTGTGGAATGTTTGGTCACATGCAGGAGGTATTCTTCTGGGTGTGATCATGGCAGTTGTGTTCCTGATTTGGGTATTCAAAAGCGGAGGAGGGTGGGAACGCGCCAGTGTGATTCTCTATATTGTGGGTATGGTGGGCAGTTATGCGGCATCCACCATATATCATGCCACTCCTATGCGCAGCAAGTGGCGCGAGCGATTGCGCCGTTGGGATCATGCCGCCATTTATTGGCACATAGCGGGCAGCTATTCGCCTATCACGCTCATCGCCCTCCGTCATGAGGGTTATTGGGGATGGGGACTTTTCGTCTTTGTATGGCTCAGTGCTATCGTTGGCACGGTGATGAGTTTTGTGCGCCTTAAAGAGCACAGCAGCTTTGAGACAGTGTGCTTTGTGCTTATGGGCCTTTCGGTACTCGTGGCCTTCGGTCCCCTTATCAAGGTGGTGAGCACGGCGGCTGTGGTATGGATTGTGGCTGAGGGCGTTTGCTATATTACCGGTGCCATATTCTATAGTTTCAATAAAAAACGCTATATGCATTCTGTGTTTCATTTCTTTGTGCTCGCAGGCAGTATTTGTCATATTATCGCCGTGGGCGATGTGCTCCTTGAGGCACTGTGATGTGCACAGATTATTGTCTGTCATCACCTCAACGGCAGAAGACGTAACGGTCTTCTGCCGTTGAGCTTTTTTGCAATTCCCCGTCAATCAGACGGATGACATCCTGATAATGATATATTCTTGACGATGAAGTTAATTTTCAAAGCAGCCTATACTTTTTTTGGATAAAATGATGTAATTTTGCATTCAAAACTGAAGATAAGACAAACAAAGCGATGAATGACAAAAAGTTCAAGAGAATAACGGTGACCTCTGCACTGCCCTATGCCAACGGCGGTGTACACATTGGCCACCTGGCAGGCGTATATGTGCCGGCAGATATTTATGTGAGATACCTCAGACTCAAGAAAGAGGATGTGATGTTCATTGGTGGCAGCGACGAACACGGTGTGCCCATCACTATCCGCGCGCGCAAGGAGGGTATCACACCGCAGGACGTGGTGGACCGCTACCATACTATCATAAAGAAGAGCTTTGAGGAATTCGGCATCTCTTTTGATATCTACAGCCGCACCACTTCTGAGATTCACCACAAGTTTGCTGCAGAATGGTTTCGCAAACTTTATGATGAGGGCAAACTGACGGAAGAAATAACCACCCAGCTTTACGATGAGGAAGCCAAACAGTTTCTTGCCGACCGCTATGTGACAGGCGAGTGCCCTCATTGCCACAACGAGGGCGCCTATGGCGACCAGTGCGAGAAATGTGGACGAGACTTGTCACCGACAGAACTTATCAATCCCAAATCAACCATCAGTGGTTCCACACCCGTGCTGAAAGAGACCAAGAACTGGTATCTACCTTTGAACGATTACCAGGACTGGCTGAAAAAATGGATTTTGGAGGGACACAAGGAGTGGCGCAGCAATGTTTATGGACAATGTAAGAGTTGGCTTGACATGGATCTTCAGCCACGTGCAATGACGCGTGACCTCGATTGGGGTATACCAGTGCCTGTGGAGGGTGCCGAGGGCAAAGTGCTCTATGTGTGGTTTGATGCTCCCATCGGATATGTTTCCAACACCAAAGAATTGTGTGAGCGTGAGCCCGAAAAGTGGGGCGACTGGAAAAAATGGTGGATGGATGAGGATACGAAACTGGTGCATTTCATCGGAAAAGACAACATTGTGTTCCACTGCATCATCTTCCCTGTCATGATGAAGGCTCATGGCGGATACATTATGCCAGAAAACGTGCCCGCAAATGAATTCCTCAACTTAGAGGACAACAAGATTTCCACTTCGAAAAACTGGGCCGTTTGGCTCGATGAATATCTTGTCGACATGCCCGGCAAGCAGGATGTGCTGCGTTATGTGCTCACTGCCAATGCTCCTGAGACCAAAGACAATAATTTCACGTGGAAAGATTTCCAGGACCGTAACAACAATGAGCTGGTGGCCGTGTACGGCAATTTTGTGAACCGTGCTCTGCAACTGACCAAGAAATATTGGGGTGGGGTAGTGCCTGCCTGTGGTGAGCTCACTGATACTGATCGTGCCGCTCTCGATGAAATGAACGGGGTGAAGGAACGCATAGAGTCTTTGCTCGACACCTATAAGTTCCGTGAGGCACAGAAAGAAGCCATGAACCTGGCACGTATTGGCAACCGATACATTACAGAGTGTGAGCCATGGAAGGTATGGAAGTCCGACCCCAAACGGGTGGAGACCATCCTTTACCTCTCGCTGCAGCTTGTGGCCAATTTGGCTATTGCTTTCGAACCTTTCCTTCCCTTCAGCAGCCGTAAGCTCAGGACAATGCTTGCCATCGATGCTTTTGAGTGGGACCAGCTTGGCCGCACTGACATCCTGCGACCAGGTCATCAACTTGCCGAGCCCGCTCTGTTGTTCGAAAAGATTGAAGACGAGGTGATTGCACGTCAACTGCAGAAACTGGAGAATGCCCGCAAGGCCAACGAGGCTGCCGCCTATCAATCCAAACCCATCAAGGACACCATCGATTTCTCTGACTTTGAGAAGCTCGACATCCGCGTGGGACATGTGAAGAACTGTGAGAAGGTGAAGAAAGCCAATAAACTGCTCAAGTTCACACTTGATGACGGAAGCGGAACCGACCGTACCATTGTGAGCGGTATAGCCAAGTTTTATGAGCCGGAGGAACTGATAGGTAAAGACGTGCTCTTCATTGCCAACTTGGCTCCAAGAAAACTGATGGGAATAGAGAGCCAGGGCATGATTCTCTCCGCCGAAAACTTTGATGGAGACCTTAGCGTGACCACTCTGCTTCGTCAGGTGAAACCTGGTTCTCAAGTATGTTGATAATAAATAGGTAAGAGAAACAAGACCTTATTGATGCGGAGAGTTATGGCCTACCCATAACTCTCCCATCTTTTTGATACAAAAGATAAACAAAACAGGCTGTCACCATATCGTGACAGCCTGTTTTGTTTATCTCAATAAGGGGATATTCTTATTTTTGCTCTGTTACAACTTTGTCTTCTTCTTTAATCTTGCGACCCAAGGTAAGGTAAGCCACAGGAGCGGCAATGAAGATAGAAGAAAGTGTACCGAAGACTACACCCAGAATCATAGCGAATGAGAAGCTGCGGATACTGTCTCCACCGAGGAAGAAGATACAGAGCAACACAATCAACGTAGATACTGAAGTGTTCACCGTACGGGCAAGAGTCTGGTTGAGCGAGCCGTTGAAGAGAGTCTGCAGGTCGCGTTTCTTGTACAGACGCAGATTCTCACGCACACGGTCGAAGACCACCACCTTATCATTAATAGAGTAACCGATTACCGTCAGGATAGCACCGATGAAGGTTTGGTCAATCTCCAGCGAGAAGGGAACGATGCCCCACAAAGCTGAGAAGAAACCTACCACAATCAGTGTATCAAGTGCCAGGGCCACGATGGAACCCACGGAGAAGGCAACGTTGTTGAATCGAATCAAGATGTAGAGGAAGATGGCTATCAAGGCTATAATCACACTGATGATTGCCTTGTTGGTCACATTGCGGGCAATTGACGGACCCACCTTCTGAGAACTGATGATTGAACCTCCCTCACGCACGTCGGGGTTCTTGAAGTCTTCGATGTTCTTCTGGGTAACGATGCCAGCCTTGGTCAAGGCATTGAATAGCTTGTTCTCTGCCTCATCGTCAACAGTGGCACTGTTCGACTCAATCTTGTAGTTGGTGGAGATACGGATGGTCTTGTTGTCGGTACCAAGAGCAAGTGCACCAATGGTATAACCATCAAACTCACCGCGCAAAGCACTCTCAACAGTCTCAGGCTCAGTGGCGTTGTCAAACTGAACCACATAGTAGCGGCCACCAGTGAAATCGATACTCTTGCTCAAGCCACGGATAGCGAAGAAGCCGATGAAGATAAGAGCTATGATGCCCCAGATGGTGAACGACTTGCGGTACATTCCCATGAAGTTGATATTCATGTTCTGCAGGAGGTTCTTCGACAGGTTGGTGGTGAAGGTCAGGTTGAGCCACTTGTCTTTCTTCATACGGTTCTCATACACCAGACGGGTAAGGAACACGGCGGTGAAGAACGAGCAGCAGATACCGATTATCAAAGTGATAGCGAAGCCCTTCACAGGACCCATACCAATCACAGCCAGAATGATACCTGTGATGATGGAGGTGAGGTTGGAGTCGAAGATAGCAGAGAAAGCATTGCTATAACCAGCGGCAAGTGCCTGACGCACATTCTTTCCGCCACGAAGCTCTTCTTTGGTACGCTCATAGATAAGCACGTTGGCATCGACAGCCATACCCAGAGTAAGCACGATACCGGCGATACCAGGCATAGAGAGAGCAGCCTGGAAGGATGCCATGATACCCATGGTGAAGAATAGGTTGAGCAACAGGGCGCTGTTGGCTACCATGCCGGGGATAAATCCATACATGGCAATCATGTAAAGCATCAGCACGATGAAAGCCACCACAAACGACCAGATACCCTGACGGATGGACTGGGCACCGAGCGACGGACCTACCACCTCTTCCTGTACGATGCGTACGGGAGCTTTCATACGACCAGATTTCAGTGTGTTGGAGAGGTCTTTGGTATCCTCCACGGTGAAGGAACCGCTAATCTGTGAGTTACCGCCGGTAATCTCGTCGTTCACATTAGGAGCACTGTAAACCAGGTCATCAAGTACGATGGCCACAGGCTTGCCGATATTCTTCTTGGTCAGGTTGGCCCACTCTCGTGCGCCTACCTCATTCATCTGCATCGTCACCACAGGACGGCCGGTGAAATGGTCAAAGTCGTCTTTGGCCGACTCAATCACGTCGCCTTCAAGCGGAGCACGGCCATTGGTGCCGGTCATACGCAGACAGTAGAGGTCGAACACGTGTTTGTTGTTGGGAATTCGGTCATCGGGCTTGGCGCTCCACACCAATTTAACGTCAGAGGGAAGAATTTGCTTGGCCTCTTCTGAATGTATCATGGCGTTGACGGCAGCGGTGTCGTTGGCATGAGCCATACCCACTACGCAATAGTTGTCATTCAATACATTGAGTTTCGAGAACAGAGGATTTTGCTTGGCAAGCAGTTCGTCATTGGCTTTCTCGTCGGCCTTGGCATTGTCGCCACCCAGTTTGATTTCCTTCTTGCCAGTCTCAGCCACAGCCTTTGTAGTATCAGGAGCAGCCTCTGCCTTTGTGGTGTCGGCCTCTGCCTTGCTGTCGTCTACGCCATTGTTGGCCAGACGGCCATTGAGCTGTTGGAGATAGGGAGCGATTTCCTTACTAGAATAGGTTTCCCAGAACTCCAGATTGGCACTACCCTGAAGGAGTTTACGCATACGCTCAGGATTCTTCACACCAGGCATTTCAACCATGATGCGGCCTTCCTGGCCATCAAGTTTCTGAATGTTGGGCTGAACAACACCAAACTGGTCGATACGGTTGGTGATAACGTTTTTGGCATCATCAACTGTCTCCTGCACCTTGGTGCGAAGTATGCTTACTACTTCATTGTCGCTGCTGTTGGTCTTTACTTCGGGCAACTGCTGTGTGGCGAAAATCTCAGCCAGACGGTGTCCGGGAGCATTCTGTGCATAGTACTTCAAGAAGAGATCGATAAAGTCGCCTTGTGTCTGTTCCTCTTCGTCGCGCGCCTGTTTCATCGTCTTTACGAAAGCGGCGTCTTTCTTGTAGCCTGCCAAATTCTCAATGAGGTCGGGTACGGAGACCTCCAGAATCACGTTCATACCACCTTTCAAGTCAAGGCCGAGACCAATCTGGGTCTCAAGACACTCCTGATAGGTGTATCCGAGATACTTCACTGAGTCCTTGTAGTCTTGCTGGGCTACGGGATCTTTAATCTCCGCCGCTTTCTTGTCAAAATAGTTGGATGCGGCAGAGAATGACAAATAGAAGATACTTGCCAGGGTCAGTAAGACCGCTGTGACAATTACGAGTCCTTTGTTTTGCATTTTCTGTTAATATTTTAATATGTTCTTTCCCAAATTTGGATAGTAGGGTGCAAAGTTAGTTATTTTTTCACATTATGGAAAATTTCTTTCGGCTAAATATTGATTTTTTAATGATTTGGCCGCTTTTTCAGAACAGAAATGATAGGATTATGGTCCGACATCTTGGTTTTGGAGTCGACGATTGACTTACATGGCTCAAAATGCTTTGAACAGAGAATATGATCTATCCTCTCGTACATATTGTTGTTGGTGTATGAGAAACCGGGTCCGTTACCTGTAGCCACATAGGTATCTATAAGTCCTTTACAGATGGTATGATGAACATACGAGAGAGGGGTGTCATTGAAATCACCGCACACAATGACAGGTATGTCCTCGTATTTTTTCAGATAATCGGCTATTGTCTCTGCCTGACGGGCACGTATTTGGGTCGACTTGATGATTTTTTTAAGCAAGTTTCTTTCCATATTCTCATTGCTGCCGTTGCCCTCCACTATGTTCTCATAGTTCTCCTTATCCTCCTTGCTCAGTCCATAGGTTTCAAGGTGATTATTTATGACAAGTACGGTATCTCCCTCCATATCAATAAGATATGCATCGCTCATATTGCCATCCGACTCGATGGGGATTAGCTCTTTGCTTAAAATGGGATATTTGCTGTAGATAAAGTGGGTGGTGTGTGATGGCTTGGGCTCGAAGAATTCTTGGTAAGGATACACATCGTTGAAGACGGTCTTCACATCGACACCGTAGTATTTCCTATGAAGTGATTCTTGAATGCACACAATGTCGGCACCAGTTTTTTTTATATAGTCTATAATGTCTGTGTTGAATCTTTTTTCCGGGTCGAAAATACCATACATGTGTACATTGAAAGACAGCACCTTTATGCATTTTCCCGATGTGTCTTTCTCTCTGTTTAATGGACAATATTGTCGTATGGGCTGATAGCAGAGCAGTAGTCCCACTATGGGTATAATAAGAAGGCGCCAATAAAAGAAAATCCAAAAAACAAGAAAAACCAGATTCACACCGACTATCAGCGGAAAGGCAAGGCCGGATATGGATAGCAAAGGATAGTCATTGGGTGATATGTGGCCAGAGTAGCCCGATATGCACATAGCAATTACTACCAGCACATTGATAGTGGCCAGCAAGTGGTTTAGAAATCTTTTTACCTTTTTTAGCATCTTTGTTAAGTTGCGGAAGCAAAACTGCTACTTTTTGTTGCTATGGTCAAATAGTTTTTTCTTTTCTTCCTGAGAAAGGCTCGCATAGCCATTTTTGCGAATCTTGTCCAATATGCGGTCTATCTCCTCTTCTTCTTTCTTCTTGCGGCTGTTGTAGTCCCAGTCGGCATTGTGACTGCTTGTGCTGGAAGAACTGCTGTCGCTGCCACGGTTCTTGCGTCGTTCCCAACTATTGCGAAGATTGTCAAAAAATTGTTGGCCATTGCTGCGGCCGTAGCGGCTGCCACCATAAGGATGATGTTGCCAATAACGGATAAGCAGGAATCCAAACAGCATACCTCCCAAATGGGCAAAATGGGCCACATTGTCGCCTGTGCCAAGAGCTGACACCAATTCTATCACAATATAAATCATCACAAACCATTTTGCCTTGATGGGGATGGGCAGAGGGAAGATGAAGATACGTTCTTCGGGAAACGTCATACCGAAAGCCAGCAAGATGGCATAGATGGCTCCAGAGGCACCTACTGTGGTCCATGTGTTGAGAGCCATGCGTACCGATGGGTCGAGTGAGAATAGTTGGGAGAACTGAAGTTCAGGCGATACAGTAATATAAAGTTGTACAAGTTGCGACACTTCCTGAAGGATTCCGGCTCCCATGCCGCAAACCAAATAATAAATCAAAAAACGTTTGGGACCCCACACTCTTTCGATCACGCAACCGAACATCCATAGTCCAAACATGTTGAAAAAAATATGCTCAAAATTGGCATGCATGAACATGTAAGTGAAAAGTTGCCATACTTGGAAATCGGTGGCTAAAAAGAAATGCAGACCTAACAAATTGTTTAGGTCCAGACCTCTCATCTTTAAAACATAGTAGGCCAAAAACGCCAAAATGTTGATGATGAGCAGATTTTTTGTTATTGTTGGTATATTGCGCATGTTATGATGTCCTTAGTTGAAAACGTCTGCAAAAATAGAAAAAAAATCCGGTATACCACATAAAATCAATGGTATACAACCCATTTTTAGTGAAAAATGCTACTTTTTTTTATTTTTTGTTTGTTTTATGAAATGATTAACCTATATTTGCCACAAAATGAAGATTTTTCCGTATTAATCATTTTTATAGCACTTATTTATGAACAAAACAGAATTAATCGACAAGGTGGCTGCTGCCGCCGGTCTGAAGAAAGATGATGCAAAAAAAGCAGTGGATGCCGCAATCAATGCTGTGAAAGATGCTTTGGCTGCTGACGACAAGGTTGCCCTTATTGGTTTTGGTACATTCAGCGTGGCTACACGTCCCGCTCATGAGGGACTGAATCCCCGTAACAAGGAGAAAATCCAGATTCCTGAGAAAAAGGTTGTGAAGTTTAAGGCTGGTTCTGAGTTGAACGCAGGTTTGAAGTAATTGTGTTTTCTCTGAGAATAAATAGTCGGGCGCCTCACCTATGGTGGAGCGCCCGATTGTTGTCTGTGTTGTTAGCCTGTGACATCAGGGCTGCTTGCCGATGTAAGCCAGTATACCGCCGTCTACATACAGCACATGACCATTGACAGCATCAGAGGCATGAGAGGCTAAGAATACTGCCGGGCCGCCCAGTTCTTCCGGTTCAAGCCAACGGCCGGCCGGTGTCTTGGCACAAATGAACGAGTCGAATGGATGGCGGCTGCCATCGGGCTGACGCTCGCGAAGTGGAGCGGTTTGAGGTGTGGCGATGTATCCCGGACCAATGCCATTGCACTGGATATTGTACCCGCCATACTCAGAACAGATATTACGGGTAAGCATTTTTAGTCCACCCTTTGCAGCTGCGTAAGCTGATACGGTCTCGCGGCCCAGTTCACTCATCATGGAGCAGATGTTGATGATTTTGCCTTCGCGACGCTCCATCATTTCGGGCAGCACGGCAGAACTTACGATAAATGGACCGACGAGGTCGATATCGATTACCTGTTGGAACTCGGCACGTTTCATTTCGTGCATGGGGATGCGCTTAATGATACCGGCATTGTTCACGAGGATGTCAATATTGCCCACCTCAGCGTGTATTTTCTCTACCAAGGCCTTAACGTCGTCTTCTTTTGTCACGTCGCATACATATCCGTGGACGTTTTCAATACCGGCCTCTTTGTAGTTGTTCAGGCCGCGCTCAAGGGCAGCTTCGCTGATATCATTGAAGATAATGTTCTTAATGCCGGCTGCCACAAAGGCTTTGGCAATGTTGAAACCAATGCCATAGCTGGCACCGGTTATCCAGGCGTTTTTGCCTTCCAGTGAAAATGGGTTGTTCATTTTGTTAGTTTTTATTGGATGATTGTTTTTTACTTATTTCAAGTCGGTGATAAGGGAGAAATCTTGGTCGCCGTAGTCAAGGTTCTCACCGCCCATACCCCAGATAAAGGTGTAGTTGTGTGTGGCGGCTGCGCTGTGGATGCTCCATTCGGGTGAAAGCACGGCCTGGTCGCCTTTCATCCAGATGTGGCGGGTCTCATTCACCTCACCCATGAAGTGGCAAATGGCTTGGTCGGCAGGCAACTCGAAGTAGAAGTAGGCTTCCATACGACGGCTGTGTACATGGGCGGGCATGGTGTTCCAAACGCTGCCAGGGGCAAGTTCTGTCATACCCATCTGCAACTGGCATGTGGGCAGCACCTGGTTCACAATCATCTTGTTGATGTTGCGCTCGTTGCTCATCTCAAGGCTTCCCATGTGTGCCACCACAGCATCGGCCTTGGTTATTTTGCGGCAGGGATACTGCTTGTGGGCAGTGGCACTGTTGAAATAGAACTTGGCAGGGCAAGCGGCATCTTTGCTGCTGAAGGTAACGTCGCGGTCACCACTTCCTATGTAGAGGGCCTCTTTGAAGTTGAGTTCAAAAGTTTCATCACCAACGGTCACTGTTCCTGGACCTCCTACATTGAAGATACCCACCTCGCGGCGTGTCGTGAAAAAAGGCGCTTTCAGAGGGTCGATGGCCTCCAACTTCAGTGTCTCGGCCACGGGCATGGCTCCGCCCACCACCATACGGTCGTACATGGAATAGACCATATTCACTTCATCTTCGGCAAACACTTTGTCAATTAGAAAGTCGCGGCGGATGCGGGTGGTGTCATAATTCTTTGCGTCCTCAGGATGGGCGGCATAACGAATCTCATAGTTTGTTTTCATCTTATTATTTTTATGTAGTTTGTACAATTATCTATGCTTAATTATTCAGAATGCAAATTTACATAATTTTTTAATATATAAGGTAAGTCAGCTTTTTTTTTTCATCTTTCGTCTACATCATGATGTCTTATCTTTACAGAATCAGTCTGTTTACGGGTGAAACTCACCTGCAATATGCAATATTGTAAGAAATCGTAATAGTTAATGAAAAAAGAGAAAGATTGGTAAAATGGCTTGATGAGATAAAAACAATAAAAAACCAAGTTGCGGTTTTGCGCAACTTGGCAATTTATAATGTTGTCCTACGCGGATTACATTATATAAAATCCAATAAAACTCATTGAAATTAAAAGCACTTATAATCAGATAGTTATAATATCAATAACAATTACATTCCCCCTATAATCGTATTATTGTGACCCAAATGTGACCCAAAATGCGAAATTTGTGCCCAAAATGTTTGGAGACTACAAGATTAAACGCTATCTTTGCGGTGTTAATCAATATTTTTTCTTCACTTATGGCTACTACCCAGCTAAAATTATCAACCAAGACCGATGCCGCAGGCAAAAGTCAGATTATCGTGAAACTCACCATTTCACGCAGCAACCGCCCGTGTTTCAAGTCCGGGGTCTCCATCCGCCCGGAATGGTTCAAGCCCGTCAGAGAGACAAAGAAAGGGCTTGTCTATGGAATCGCCGTGCCGAAGAAAGGCAGGCTCAACACTTCCGAGGTACGAGATGCCGAAAGCGCGAAGAACCAGCTCGACACCTACATCACAAAACTTGTCGCCGTCACAAATGCACTGTCCGGCAATGTGGATTTAAACCATGACACCATCCAGGAGGCCGTGACGCTCGCCAAGTACCTGCAACCCGAGAACATCACATACCAGGCACTTCTCGACAAGCGCAAGGAAGCTGAGGACAGTGAAGGCGGCAACGATAGGACATTCTTCGAATGGTTCGACCTCTTCATCCAAAAAAGGGAAATCTCGCCCGGCAGAAAACGCTGCATACGCGTCCTCGTCCGTGTACTTGCAAGATACGAAGCCTTCATACGGCTCACCGACAAGCATAGGAAAGACTTCACTCTGGACATCAACACAATCGACAAACAGACCTTGGAGGACTTCTTCGACTATATGGCCAATGAGAAACAGCTCAGCGAGGACTACGGGACCATCTTTGAGAAGATACTCGAGAAATACCCCGTGGAGTTCACCCCAAAACACCACAGCTGCGCCATCATGGAGCGCGGGCGAAACCTGCTCGTAACAAGAAAGAGAATACTCAAAGCCTTCTTCAATTGGCTGATCGAGAACAAATACACCACCAACCGCCCGTTCGACGGCATCACCATCGGCACGGAGAAATACGGCACACCCTTCTATCTCACGCTGGATGAGCGGAACAAGGTAGCCGAATGGGACTTCTCCGGGAAGGAAAAACTTGGGCAGCAGCGAGACATCTTCGTCTTCCAATGCCTCATAGGATGCCGCGTCAGCGACCTCGTAAAACTCACACCCGACAATCTCATATCGGCAGGTGAAGTCCTTTGCGTTGAGTACATCGCACAGAAGACGAAAGGCGAAAAGCCCGTCTCCGTCCGCGTGCCCCTCAATGGAAGGGCGAAAGCGCTGGTCGCGAAATACAACGGCGCAGACCCCAAAGGCAGGCTGTTCCCCTTCATCAGCGCGGACAAGTACAACGATGCCATCAAGAAGATTCTCAAGGAGTGCGGAATCAAACGGATGGTGTCCGTCATCAACCCCACCACCGGAGAGACGGAGCAAAGACCCATCTGCGATATGGCATCCTCCCACATGGCAAGACGCACCTTCATCGGAAACCTATACAAGAAAGTCAAAGACCCCAACCTTATCGGGAAGATGTCCGGCCATGCCGAAGGGTCAAAAGCTTTCGCACGATATAGGGACATCGACATCGACACCATGAAGGAGACCGTTTCACTGATTGACTGAGTATAGCGATATGGAAAATACAAACATCACATCTACGGAATCTCTGCTCGCAGACATCGACAAGGCCATTGATGCTATTCAAGTTGATTACATGGAGCCGGAAGGGAAAGAAACCCTCTCCAAAGACATTGCCCTATGGTCCGACAGAAATGTAAAAGAACGAATCGCCCAAGTACGGGCAGAGGCATACAAGTACAGAGAAACGGCAAAATTGTGGATGGTCTCCGTCACCTCCGCCCTAAGCTACGGCCATGAGTGGTGGGCGGTGAGGGAGAACCCGCAGTTTTGGCTCACCCAGGGCAAAGGCTATTTTGGTGGAAGTGTCGACTTTCAGCAGGCCACTGACGCTGCGCAGGTGACCGGGCAGGTGTACCGCGCCATACAAAGGCTGAAGGACATCTTCGAGGACGTGGAGAGGAAGTACAAGGCATCCTCCGCCGACACCGCAGCACAGCAGCCCACACAAGCCGAAAAGCCAGCACAGCCGATAACAAAAGGCGGATGCGAGTTTAATCCTATCAAGCCATTCAACGCGGAAGGATTGCACAGATTCCTCTTGAAAGAAAAAATTATCAGAGTTAATTACTCCACCTTCTTGGCTTGCCTTAAAAGTGCCGATTTCACCGAAGTATATAAAGACTGCAAGAAAGCCAAGTTGAAGTGTGTTATTTTTGAATTAAAGTCTTACTACGAATCTTTATGGTACGATATGGTGCTCCAATATCTCGGTGAAACTAATTCATCTATGTCGAAATTTAATGTGGGTGATAAAAAGGAAAAACTCATATTTAAAGAAAAAATATGGAAAGCTATGAGAACATAGGGTAACATTCCACAATTTTCCACAATTTTCCACATTTTTTTCAATTGCATAATCCATTGAGCCATAACGACTTGATGGATTATTTTTTGCCACAGACGAAACCACAATTAGCCTTTGGCTGATTTTTTTATCATCCCTAACTTTGCAAACGTCAGCCCGGCGATGTCCAACGACCGGGAAGACCGCACCCGAGCAGCCGTGAGGACAGCGGCCGAGCGGAGGGCCTAATTTAAATGAACATTTCAAATTTAATTCAAAAAGAAAACGTCCTGCTGTGCGTCACACCCGCCCAGTTGGAGGAGTTCGCCCTTTCAGTGGCGGAGAAGGCAAAGGCCCAGGGCAGCGACCCCGAGCAACTCTACACGCCCACCGAGTTCGCCAAGAGGCACCACGTCACGGCATCCACCCTATGGCGGTGGTGCAAGGCGGGAGTGCTCAAGCGCACCATCATCGGCGGCACTGTGTTCTACAAAGACAGCAACCTTAAAATCGAGGAGGGATAGGAAATGGAAGATAAAACGAAGGCGGCCATCTCTGACCGCCATAATGGGGATGAAGAGCGGAATAATTGTACTGCAAATATACAAAATTCCGGTGAGACAACCAAGCAGGAGAACGAAAATTTTTCATGCCAAGAGCAGGAAACGCGCGTCTCCGAAGGCACACTCAAGGATAGAAAGGGATTCACCTTCTATGTATCCTACGATAAAGCAGCCTCATGTCTTGAGGATGACGGGGACAAACTCGCTTTCCTCACAGCCATAGTCCGCTACGGCCTGCATCGGGAAGACACGCATTTCGACAAACCTATATTGAAGGTCTGTTGGGAACTTGCCAAACCTTCGCTGGAATCCGGATGGGCGAAAGCTGAGAAAGGCCACATGGGAAAAGGCACGTTAAGGAATGTTGGCAACGACAACGCATCCAAACAATACAGAAACAATACAGAAACAATACAGAAACAATACAAAATCAATACAGAAACAATACAATATAATAAGGTAAAGGATAAGGTAAAGGTAAAGGATAAGGTAAAGATAAAGGATAAGAGAGAGAGTAATGAAAATGCTCTCTCACTCTCTCAGGAAGTATTCAAAAAGGAATGTATGTCTTTCGTGGACAAGGATCCTTACACCAAAGAATTGGTCGTCGATTTTTACAGATACTATTCAATGCCCACACCCGACGGAAGAATGCTTAAAGACACCCTGCCTGCATGGGACACTGAGACCAAGCTACACAAATGGTACAAAAATGAAAGGAATAAAAATCATTGACAATTATGAGAACTCATAACAAAGCGACAATCATGGTCGCAGACGAGAATTGTGAAAGAGCCGTGCTCGCCGTGCTCATGTCATTTGACCCGTGCAATCTTGCCGACACTTCGCTGCTGTCGCCCGATTCATTCTACAACGAGGCCAACAAAGCCATCTACATGGCCGCCAAGGCTCTCGAGAATAAAGGTGACAAGCCAGACCCCATCAGCGTCAACGCTTATATCCAGGCGCACCCTAAACTGACGGATGCCGAAGTCGGGCTTGAATATATTCTCGACATCGCAGAGGGCACAATGTCGGCGGCGGCTTTCCCGCAGCATTGCAGAAGGCTCGCAGAACTGAGCAGAAAGAGACATCTGTGGCGCATCAATAAGAGAATTGAGGTTACAGCAGAGACGGAGGCGGGTGATGTGGATGAAACCGTAAACTGGGCCATAGAGGAACTCAAAAAAATCGACGATGCGCCCGACAGCAACATCAAGTCAATGTTCGATGCGCTGAAGGAAGTGGACCAGTCTGTCGACCGCAATCTCAGCGGACAACCGCCTATCGGCGTCCCCACCGGATTCCGCATCCTTGACCAAAACGGAGGACTGCAGCCCAGCGACCTAATCCTCATCGCAGCGGAGACATCGCAGGGAAAGACAAGCCTCGCCCTCGACATCGCCATAAACGCGGCAAAAGCAAATAGGCCAGTCGCATTCTATTCCACAGAAATGACGGGTATGCAGTTGGCTGCAAGGGCTGAGGCTCCGTTATGCGGAATACCCTCCAACGTCCTGCTGACGAGGAAACTGAAAGCGACACAGCTGGAAGACCACGACATGGCAATGCGGAAACTCGAGGAGATTCCCTTCTACTATGACGATACTTCCACACTCAGCGTCGACCGCATTGTCTTGTCAATACGCACCATGTACCGCAAGCACCAAATACAAGTGGCATTCATCGACTATCTGCAGGTCCTTCAGAACAACAAACGGATGCTGAATCAGACAGAAGAGCAGTTCTTCGGAGAAACGGCAAGGCGGTTCAAGAACCTCGCAAAGGAACTCGGCATAAGCATCGTGCTCCTCTCACAGCTCAGCCGCGACAGCAACAATACCGAACCCTCCATCAGACGGCTCAGAGGCTCCGGCCAGCCTGCGGAGGCGGCAGATATTGTACTGCTCATCTATAGGCCGGAAGTCTACGGAAAGATGTACACCGGGGATAAAAGCGGCATCAGCCCCAAAGGGACAGCGCAGATAACCATAGCCAAAGGAAGAAACATAGGGCTTGGAGACTGCATCGTAGGCTTTAATCCACCGCTCACCCATTTCTATGAACTTGAAAACTTGCCGACGCTTGAAAGCCTGCAGGTGCCCGGTGCCCCCTCTGATACAGAGGACGATTACTATAATATCTTCTGATGGTCTGCCTGCAATGCCCGAACATGGCCTGCAAGGTCTACTATCCAAAAGCCGAAAGGTGGACCGGATATTGTACCAGGCACCACCGCAATGTTACCGACAGCGGCAGATGCGGCGATGCTGTACAGCTTACTCTCTTTGACACCGATATATAGGTTTTTGACACCGATACATAGGTGTTGCACATAGCGGAAAGACGGGAGCCGCAGAGGCCATTTCCTTTGCTTCTGACGGTCTCCCCTCCCGCTTGTGGGCATCCCTCCCGCAACCCCCTTCCGCACGGCTGGAGAGGAACACACACAGCCCTGCACAATACGCAGTACCCCTAAGATACATAATGGTATCTTCATGCCCGCTCAGACAAGTGCTGACCTATGTTTGTGGCAAATGGGTTGCATCTTGCCGATACGCTTGTCCCGGAACAATTCACGCACACCTCACCACTGCCAAACGCATCGCCCGGACACTTCGCCAAGCCCCTTTTCCACCTTCATGCCAAAGCACTTTTCCCACCCCTCCGTTTAACATTTCTTAACCGCCATCCGCACGGGTGTAACGGGGGGGTATAACATACTTACAGACCCGCACCGAAGTACCTATAGCCCCCCTCCCTTGCAGGTCAGAATTTGACCCGTGCGTGTACATTGCCCCTACTAATAATTTACGCGATGGGACCCGTAGCCCCCACCCCCCTTGCATGGCTCCGTCCCTCTTCCTTCCCTGAGCACATACCCACTCCGCATCCCGGCATACACTCCGCTCCGCCTCCTTGTGCCATATATCCCCCTCCCGTCATAGGTGGACAGGAAAGTGCTGCAGTGCGCTCCGCATCATACATCGTCATGGTTCCCGTCTTTTCTTTTTATACCGTATTTTCTTCTGGCCAAAGTCCTCCATCGGCAGCGACACAAAAACAGCCGGAGCCATCCCAAGCCCCGGCCATTGAATCTAATCACCATTTGGCGGACAGTCCCGTCAGAACTCTATGACCCGCCTCACGGGACCCGTATAGTACACGGCCTCCATCGTCTCACCCTTCCGGATGAATACCACATCATCAACGGCCACAGCCCGGCCGCCATTGGCATCTATCAGCCCGCGCACCTTGTCGGCATCTGCTTTTGTCCATCTCTTGATGGATGATGTTATACCCATGTTGTACCTTGCTGCCACACCTGCCACCTTGCAGAGCGACTCAAAACGATAGTTGGTTTCCATAATCTATATTTTTTAAAGTGAATAATGTTTACGGCACAAAAGTAATACCTTTAATTCAACTTTCCAAACATTTTTATCAAAAAGTATTATTTTAATTCAACATTTAACAACATTTAAGTTTACTTATAATGCAGATAATATATTTATAGGTAAACGTATGATAAAACTTTTTTCGCTATTCCTTTTGCCATGACGGGATAATTCACTATCTTTGCGGTTGAATTATAGCACAACAAAGCATGGACATCAAGTCAGTCATAAGGGCACACGGCTACACCATTGAGAAGGTGGCGCAGCTGTGGAAGCCGGAACCAATCACCAAGGGAGCACTCTCAAAGAGCATCAGCAACAATCCCACCGTGGCCACCCTGCGCACCATCGCGGCTGTCATCGGCTGTCCGGTCGCAGAGTTCTTCAGCGACGAGACACCCCAGGCGGCACCGACACACGTCTGCCCCCATTGCGGCAAGCCCATCACCATAGCCATCACCAAAGAATAGTGTGAGCCGACCGGCCCCTGCCCGGCGCACATTCAAACACGAAACATTTATTCCTTTCTATCTATCAGTGGCTCAGAGCGTGAGCCAAGAGGTGGGGATAAAAGCCCCGGCCTTTCATAATAAAACGCATCACTGATTTATTTGCAAGTTAGTAGGATAATGACTATCTTTGCGCATTATTGCCATAAGCAATAATATTGATTAACATCATAGGCCGTCTGTCGTGAGACAAAACGGCCTATTTTATACCTATTGTGACCCATATGTGACCCATTTGAAAAACGCAAAAATGCCAAGCCATTGATTATCAACAACTTGGCAATTTATAATGTTGTCCTACGCGGACTCGAACCACGACTGAGAGAACCAAAAACTCTAGTGCTAGCCATTACACTATAGGACAATCGTGCAACAAAAGCGGTGCAAAGTTAGTGGTTTTTTGTGCCACCACCAAATTTTTTCTTTTCTTTTTTCTGTTGCACCCTCATTTTCATCTTTTATGCTTACAAGACACACAATAATCGGGGATACGCCAGACGATGTATCCCCGATGGTATGAATGTTGCAGTTAAATTGTAAACAGAACTTACTTTACGGTGATGAGATAGTAGTTTTTCTTGCCTCGCTGCACCAACAGGTATTTACCGCCAATCAGGTCGTCGGTGGTGATGGGGCGGTCGAAAGCGTTGATTTTTTCCTTGTTGATGGAAACACCGCCACCCTGTACAAGTTTGCGCATTTCACTCTTGCTGGAGAACACCTTCGACTCCTCACGGGTGAACAGGTCAACTGCAGGCTGTCCGAGCAGTGAGGCATCCAGGGTGAAGTGAGGCACACCGTCGAATACATCGAGGAAGGTCTGTTCGTCAAGATGTTCCAGTCCTTGTTTGGTCGACTTGCCGAAAAGAATGCCTGAGGCTTCTTGTGCCATTGCCAAGTCCTCGGCCGAATGCACCATCACTGTCACCTCTTCGGCGAGCCGCTTCTGCAAGATACGGCGGCCTGGATCGGTCTGGTGCTCGGTGATGAGACTCTCTATCTCCTCTTTTTCCAGACTGGTGAATATCTTGATGTAACGCTCGGCGTCGGCATCGCTCACATTGAGCCAGAACTGGTAGAAGCGATAGGGTGAGGTGCGTTTCGGGTCAAGCCATACGTTTCCACTCTCTGTCTTGCCGAACTTGTTGCCGTCGCTCTTGGTGATGAGTGGACAGGTAAGGGCAAAAGCCTCGGCCTCAATGCCCAGGGTGCGGCGGATAAGCTCAGTGCCAGTGGTCATGTTTCCCCACTGGTCATTGCCGCCTAGTTGAAGTTTGCAACCCTTATGCTGGTAGAGGTAGAGAAAATCGTAGCCTTGAAGCAGTTGGTAAGTAAACTCAGTGAATGACAGACCATCACGTGCTTCACCGTTCAGACGCTTTTGCACACTGTCTTTGGCCATCATATAGTTTACAGTGATGTGCTTGCCCACCTCGCGTGCAAAATCGAGGAAGGTGAAGTCTTTCATCCAGTCATAATTGTTCACCATCTCAGCACTGTTGGGACCTTCAGCCTCAAAATCGAGGAATTTGGACACCTGGCGCTTTATGCACTCCTGGTTGTGGTATAGCGTTTCCTGATTGAGCAAGTTACGCTCCTGACTTTTTCCTGACGGGTCGCCAATCATACCGGTGGCGCCACCAATAAGAATGATGGGCTTATGGCCGCACTGTTGCAGGTGACGCAGCATCATAATACCACAAAGATGCCCTATGTGGAGCGAGTCGGCCGTGGGATCAGTACCCAGATAGGCTGTGGCCATCTCTTTATTGAGGAATTCTTCTGTGCCTGGCATGATTTGGGCGAGCATGCCGCGCCATTTTAGCTCTTCTACAAAATTTTTTGTCATGGTGGGTGTATAATTGTTTTAATAATTTTCGGTTAAGAATGGTTTTGGGGTCAGGGCACGGGGTCATAGCCACTCCCTCCCCATGGATGACATCGCAGTAAACGTCTCACTGCCAAATAAAGACCTTTTATCGGACCGTATTTGATAATCGCCTGACGGGCATATTCCGAACAGGTGGGTGTGAATCGGCAAGATGGAGGCGTGAACGGACTGATGCACCGCTGATAGAAATGGATGGGGAGCAGCAGAACAAAGATTGCCGCCCGTGAGATACCATGGATCAATAGTTGCAACAAATTCATAGACGCTCCCTGATGCGTTGAAGGATGACTGACATGCGTTGTGCTATCTTGACACTTTGCTCATGATGGTCGGAAAGCCAAATAAATGCCAACAGCAGTTCTTGTCCAGTATGATCCTGCATAGCTTTAAACAGCAGTTGCTTCTGATGGCGGTATGACTCGCGCAACTGACGTTTTACCCTATTGCGGTCGACGGCATGCTTAAAATGCCGTTTGGGCACACTTGTCATGATGCGGACAAGGGGTAGCCCAGGTGAACATTCCGAGAGACGGTAAATGGCACGAATAGGATAGACGGTGACCGACTGGCTGCCTCCACCGAAAAGCGCGTCTATCTGTTTATGGCCCGACAGACGCTCTCTCTTGCCAAGCCTTTGGGATAGCCGCTCCATCTATCTCTTACTGGTTGTCTGAGAGATAGGCGCGAAGGGCAGCCGTCATTGAAGGATATTTGGGAGTGGGAGCTTCCAAATCCAGACGAAGGCCATGTGCCTCTACTTCCTTGGCTGTGGCGGGACCGAATGTGGCAATGCGGATATCGCCTTGTTCAAAGTCAGGGAAATTCTTGGTGAGCGACTTGATGCCAGTGGGACTGAAGAAAATCATCATGTCATAGTCGAAGGAGTCAATCTCTTCCTGCGTAAAGTCATTGCTTACCGTGCGGTACATTACACACTCCGTATGGTTCAGCTTCTTGGCATCAAGCAACTGGGCCAAAGTGTTGTTGTGTACATCACTCACGGGCACGAGATATTTCTCTGTCTTGTGCTTCACCATGGTGGGCACAAGGTCGGCCACATTGCCTGTGGAGCCGAAAAACACTTTGCGCTTGCGGTATTGCACATATTTCTGGATGTAAAGGGCGATGGTCTCAGTGACACAAAAATACTTCATGTCTTCGGGTATGGTGACACGAAGAAGCTTAGCCAGTTTGAAATAGTTGTCAATGGCATGCCGTGAAGTGAATACCACGGCTGTATAGTTAAGAAGACTGATTTTCTGCTGGCGGAAATCCTTCGCCGTAATGCCTTCCACTTTAATAAAGGGGCGGAACACTAAATCTATGCCAAACTCGCGTGCGATATCAAAATAAGGTGATTTTTCGCTCGCTGGCTTAGGCTGCGAAACAAGGATTTTCTTTATCATAAGTGTACTAAAAATTTATTCTGAGATTATCATGATACATCACAAAAATACCCGCTAAACCTGCTAAAGGCATCATTTCGAGCGCACAAAAGTACAAAATTATTTGCAATAAATCGCCTACTCTATTAAAAAACGTTACAAAACTCTTATAAATGAACAGTATTTCCACTAAAATGAACAGAAAAGCGATGCAAGTCGAGCTTGCCTGCCATGTTATGTGCCCGAAAATGTGCAACAACAACACAGGGAGCAAGGCAATGCCGAAACCACCGGAAAGGAGAAGAACCGCCCTGTACCACTGTAAAAATTTTTTATGTGTAAAGAACACCCAGTTTACAATGCCATAAAGCAGAGTTCTGCTAAGAAACCATCCTGCTGCCATAGCCATGCTTGCACCCAAAATGGTGTGTGGCTGGACGAAATAGGGAGTATGCAGACCATTAAGAAGTCCGCAGTAGATGGTTATGGAGCATAACAGAAGGGTGACGAAGGAAAGTGCTCCTTGATACCATATTTCATGGGGTTGTTCTGTTATCTGTGTGGTGCGGGCTTTGGCAGTGTAAAAGAAGCTGTGCAGCTGTTTTACAATAAAATTGCGCGAGTGTGACAACAACAACACCATAATCACGAAGCCTCCTATGAGCATTGTGCCCACCAATGGGTCGGCACTGGGATGATAGGGCAGAGGGTCGGCCATCATGCCGGAAGATACAGTCTTCGCTGTAAGTGTGGAGTCGCCCTCTGTTTTGGGTTCAATCCATTCATGAAATGCGGCAGGATCTTTCCATATACGGTTCGGCACGGGTGCATAACGGACATCCACCCGCTGACCGGGCAGTCCGAGTGTGTCGGGCTGCTCGCTGTAGTGGATGTCTTGGCCAGGCTTGAAATAGGCCTGTATGGCACTGTCTTGTTGCCAGGGCGTGGCACTGTCAGGCAACTCAGCCAGTACTTGTGCAGTGCTCTTTTTCCAAGAATGGGCCGGCACTTGAGCTGGGCGGGCTGTCGGAGTGGCTCGATGCAAGGTGTCGGTGGCGTTCACTGTCATTCGCAGTTAGTCTGTCAGCCCGAATTTTTGTCGAAGTTCTTCCACCATATCGAGTTTTTCCCATGTGAATAGCTCCACCTCGATATCTTTGGTGGGATGGTAATGACTTGTAAATCGCTTTACTTTCTTTTCATAGCGACGGCCCATGTGGCCATAGGCAGCTGTTTCAAGAAAGATGGGTTGTCGCAGCAACAGTTTTTTCTCAATACCTTTTGGGGTGAGGTCGAATAAATGTCCAATGCGGTCGGCAATCTCTCCATCGGTCATTGAGACATGTTTGCGGCCATAAGTGTTCACATAGATGTTCACTGGCTTAGCTACACCGATGGCATAGCTAATCTGAACCAGTATCTCGTCGCTTACACCTGCTGCCACAAGATTCTTGGCCACGTAGCGAGCCATGTAGGCCGCCGAGCGGTCCACTTTGCTCGAGTCTTTGCCGGAAAAGGCTCCGCCTCCATGTGCGCCTTTTCCACCGTAGGTGTCGACGATGATTTTGCGTCCTGTAAGGCCTGTGTCACCATGAGGACCACCGATAACAAATTTGCCCGTGGGGTTCACGTGATAGGTGATCTGGTCATTGAAGAGTGCCAATATGCGGGCATCGTTAATCTGCTCCTTTACACGCGGAATAAGTATTTGTCTCACATCGTTCTTGATGCGTGCCAGCATGGCTTCATCATCTTCAAGGAAGGGATCGTGTTGTGTGGAAACCACAATTGTGTCAATGCGTTGTGGCACATGGTCATCGGAGTATTCTATCGTCACCTGACTCTTGGCATCGGGCCGAAGGTATGTCATTTCACGGCCTTCCTTGCGTATCTGTGCCAGTGTGCTCATAAGGAGATGGGCCAGATAGAGCGGAAGTGGCATATAGCTTTCGGTCTCGTTGGTGGCATAACCGAACATCATGCCTTGATCACCGGCACCTTGCTCCGACTCTTCCTCTCGGTCTACACCCTGGTTGATGTCACCGCTTTGTTCATGAATGGCGGTAAGAATACCGCAAGAGTCACCGTCGAACTGGTATTCCGACTTTGTATAGCCGATTTTTTTGATGGTATTGCGGGCAATGGTCTGAAGGTCTATATAAGCCTCAGAACGCACCTCACCCATAATCACCACCTGACCGGTGGTGACAAAGGTCTCTATTGCACAACGTGCCTTGTCATCATAGGCCAGAAATTGGTCGAGCAACGCATCGCTTATCTGGTCGGCTACTTTGTCGGGATGTCCTTCTGAAACAGATTCAGATGAGAATAAATAGGCCATGGGTCTTCTTTATTATATAAATATGTATGCTATGTTAAAAAAATCCGTGCTTCTCAGCTCAAGGCTGTACGGCACTAATGGGGATGCAAAGTTACGGCAAATCGGAGGGATAACAAAATAAACCAGTGTAAAAAAACAAAAAAGTGGCGTACGTAACAAAAGCATGGGCTATGTCACGTCTCGGGCATACGTTTATTGCGTGGATGATGCTCCAAAATCTCACGGCGTAGCATTGTGGTGTCGATATGGGTGTATATCTCGGTGGTGCCTATGCTCTCATGGCCCAGCATGGCCTGAATAGCACGAAGATTGGCACCGCCCTCAAGCAATGCCGTGGCAAATGAGTGGCGCAGTGTGTGAGGACTCACAGTCTTATGGATACCAGCCTCTTTGGCCAGCTGTTTCACGATGATAAGAATCATGGTGCGTGTGAGATGACCACCGCGCCGGTTCAGAAAAACATAGTCCTCCTCTCCTCGTTGTATGTTCATGTGCCGACGCATAGAAAACCACAGGTCAAGTTCCGAAAGAGCACTTCCTGAGATAGGAACAAGGCGTTCTTTGCTGCCCTTCCCCATAATGCGCAGATAACCTTCCTCGGCATAGATGTCAGAAAGCCGCAGATTGGTGAGTTCCGACACCCGAAGACCACAGCTGAACATCACCTCGATGATGGCACGGTTGCGGTGGCCTTCCCATTTTCCAAGGTCGATAGCAGCCTCCATTCGGTCTATCTCTTCCGTGCTCAGCACTTCGGGCAGACGGCGTCCTGTCTGTGGCGACTCCAACAGTTCAGTGGGATCATCGTCCACATAACCTTCTGTCTGTAGAAAACGGTAGAATGAACGTACACCGCTCAGGATACGGCACTGGCTGGTGGCACCGATGCCCAAGTCGTGCAGGCTCGCTGCAAAATGTTGCAGGTCTTGTAAGCGGGCCTCAGTGGCGGCAACCCCCTCGCTCGACAGGTAGGACATCAGTTTCGACACATCGCTGAGATAGGCATCTACTGTATTTGGGCTGAAATTGCACTGCAATTTCAGATAACGCTGGTAGGTGGCCATGATATTTGACAGCCTTTTCTTGGGAGTATCCATTTTTTTCCCTAATTTTGTGCCATTGCTGGTCATTGTCACTATGACAGATGACCATGCAAAGATACTGTTTTTTTCGTTAATAACATCTACAGATGAAAATACTCATTGTAAATGGCCCAAACTTGAACCTGCTTGGTAGGCGTGAGCCTGGTATCTATGGAAACTCCTCGTTCGACGATTACCTTAAGCGACTCATAGAACGCTATCCCGATGTGCAGCTCAATTATTTTCAGAGCAATGTGGAGGGACACCTCATAGATGAGATGCAGCAAGTGGGGTTCGATTTCGACGGTATTGTGCTCAATGCCGGTGCCTATACCCATACCAGTGTGGCCTTGCACGACTGTATCCGCGCCATCAGTTGCCCTGTGATAGAGGTGCATATTTCCAATGTGCATCAGCGTGAGCCTTTCCGCCACAAATCGATGATAAGCGGTGCCTGTAAGGGTGTGATTTGCGGTTTCGGCCTCGACTCCTATCGCCTGGCCATCGAAGCGTTGATGGAACTGAAACGACAGCAGGCATGAGCGACACAATGCACCACCCTGGGATTCTCGATGAATATATCGGGAAACACATCAATCCTGAACCCGATTATCTCTACAGGCTCTGGCGTGCCACCAATGTGCATCTGCTAAACGGACGTATGGCCAGCGGGCATCTGCAGGGGCAGCTTCTTCGTATGCTTGTGACGATGATCAAGCCCAAACGTATTCTTGAAATAGGCACTTTCAGCGGCTACAGTGCTCTTTGCATGGCAAGTGCCCTGCCGGATGACGGGCGGCTCTACACCTATGAAATAGATGATGAGCTTGAAGATTTCACACGCCCTTGGATAGAAGGGTCTAATGTGGCCCATAAGATAGAGTTTATCATCGGCGACGCCATCAAGGAAGCTCCTGCTTTGGGAGTGCAATTTGACATGGTGTTCATTGATGGCGACAAGCGGCAGTATGTGGAGACGTATGAGATGGCACTTAAAATACTGGTTCCTGGTGGATACATCCTGGTGGACAATACCCTTTGGGATGGACATGTGGTGGATTCCGCCTATGACCATGACCATCAGACACAGGGTGTGAGGCGTTTCAATGACTATTTGGCCGCTGACTTGCGTGTGGAGAAAGTGATAATACCCATGCGTGATGGACTAACCCTGATACATCTTCCCGTATGAGTGGAATATGTTGGAAAAGTGCGTAATGTGAGGGTTTTTCTCATAATTATATCGATGTAAGACTTAAATATCCTTTTTTTTCCGTACTTTTGCACCCCATGCCCATAAAGGGCAAGATTATGTAAGTTGTAATATTCTGATTATGCAAGAAACAAGACAAAACCGTATAGCACGTCTGCTGCAGAAAGAGCTGGCGCAAATATTCCTGACACAAACCAGAGCCATGAAAGGCGTGATGGTGAGTGTGACCAGGTGCCGAATCTCTCCCGACCTGAGTATATGCACTGCCTATCTCAGTGTATTCCCTTCAGAGAGGGGTGAGGAGATTCTCCAGAATGTGAATGCCAATGAGAAAACCATCCGCTATGAACTGGGTACCAAGGTGAGGCATCAGTTGCGCATCATACCTGAGCTAAGATTCTTTATTGACGACTCGCTCGACTATATCGACCATATCGACGAGCTACTTAAAAAATAAGGACACGACACATTCTGCGCGCCATGAACCTTCCTTTCTATATAGCACGAAGGTATCTCTTCTCAAAGAAGAGCACACATGCCATCAACATCATAAGCGGAGTGTCGATGGCTGGCGTGGCAGTGGCCACCATGGCATTGGTAGTCACCATGAGTGTCTTTAATGGCTTTCATGACCTCGTGGCCTCCTTTTTTACTTCTTTTGACCCACAACTCAAGGTGGTTCCACTGAAAGGGAAAACAGCACGTGCAGATGACCCTGCATTGCTGGAAATTAAAAAGATGGACGCTGTGGATGTGGCCACCGAATGTGTGGAAGACCAAGCACTTGCCATTTATAATGACAGGCAAGCCATGGTGATGGTGAAAGGGGTGGAGGACAATTTCGACAAACTCACCCATATTACCGAGATTCTATATCCTGAAGGTGTGTTCGACTTGCATGTGGCCAATCTGGAGTATGGCATACCTGGCATCCGACTGGCACAGAATCTGGGGCTAGGAGCGGAATGGCCGGGCTACCTGCATATCTATGCTCCGCAGAAAGAGGGACAGCTCGACATGACGAATCCCACTGATGCTTTTGTCACAGACTCTCTGCTTTCGGCGGGCGAGGTGTTTAATGTAAAGCAGACAAAATACGACCGCAATTATATAATCACCTCTGTAGCTTTTGCAAGACATCTCTTCGGACAAGAAGGACGTCTTTCTTCGCTTGAACTGCGTCTTAAGCCGGGTTCTGACCTCCAAACAGTAAAAAAGAATATGCGGCGGATGCTGGAAGACCGCTTCCAGGTTCTTGACCGCTATGAACAACAAGCCGACACTTTCAAGATTATGAACATTGAGAAAGTTATCGCATATCTCTTCCTTACGTTTATCCTGATGGTTGCCTGCTTTAATATTATCGGCTCACTGTCTATGCTTATCATCGACAAGAAGGAAGATGCTGTGACCTTGAGCAATATGGGTGCCACAAGCAAGCAGATATCACGCATTTTCCTCTACGAAGGACGTATGATATCTGCTATTGGGGCTTTGGTAGGCATAGCACTCGGATTGCTGTTGTGCTGGATGCAACAGACATTCGGACTGGTGTCGTTGGGTGACAGTAGCGGCTCGTTTGTAGTGGATGCCTATCCGGTGAGTGTACATTTGACCGACATCATTCTCATCTTTGTCACTGTAATGGTGGTGGGCTGGCTGGCCGTTTGGTATCCAGTACATTATTTCGGCAAGCAACTTGTGGCCGAGTCATAAGTGCCTGGAATAAATTTTTTTATTGGTGTCCGCTAAACCTTTTTGAGCCCTATACAAATTTAGGTCGAGTCCCTCGCTTGGAACTCGACCTTTTTTGTTACCTTTGTTTTTGCTACAAAACTACAATAACATGAACAAAGGTACACATTTTATCGGACA
>JAEEGL012957506.1_pt1 | contig 51119 bp, 52 predicted proteins | sample 9134231 | NCBI WGS metagenome assembly JAEEGL01 (sample SAMN16246548, study PRJNA631951) | gut metagenome | biome: gut microbiome; feature: rumen; material: fiber-attached | host: Bos | place: Iran: Karaj | collected 2018-10
GCGCTAATTAATCAACTGTAAGGCTCAACCCAAAGCTCGCAAACTCGGGTGCTATGCCCCCTCAAACATGCTCGCTCTGTCATTGTTTCGCCAACGTTGATTATTAGCTCCGTTATGCTCGAGGATGATATTATTCTTTTTGCCGAGTCCGTGTTGCTCAGCAACGGTAGGACTCGTCATGGTGCGGGCTCGCCCGCAACATCCATTTAATTATACGCCCGCAGGGCGTATAAGACATCAAATGGGTTTTTCTTTCTTGGGCGACATTCTTTCTTTTTGTTTTGAGTAAAAAGAAAGAATGTCGAAATATAAAGAATAGATAAAATTAAAAGTTTTTACACCAAAATATACATTTTGATGCATTTGTGAATATTACACATGAAAATAACCATGTGTTATAATCTTGTTATGACAACAGACAAAATCACAATTAAAGGGGCAAGGGAGCATAATTTGCAAAATGTTTCTTTGGAAATCCCAAAGAACGAACTTGTCGTATTTACCGGAGTTTCCGGTTCGGGAAAAAGTTCGCTCGCTTTCGATACAATTTTTGCGGAAGGTCAAAGACGTTATATTGAAAGCCTCTCTACGTACGCACGCCAGTTTTTAGGACAGATGGACAAACCTGATGTCGATTATATTGACGGACTTACTCCCGCTATTTCTATCGACCAAAAATCGACGAGTAACAATCCACGTTCTACAGTCGGTACAGTTACCGAAATATACGACTATTTAAGATTACTGTATGCCAGAATAGGCACCCCCTACTGCCCCAAATGCGGAAAACCTATAAAACCGCAGACAATTGATGAAATTGTGGATAGTATTCTTAAACTGCCTGAAGGTACAAAAATACAGATTCTTGCACCTTTAATAAAAGGTAAAAAAGGTGAGTATCAATCATTGTTTAGTGAACTAAAGCAAGAAGGATTTGTTCGTGTCAAAGTCGATGGTGAAATTTATAATCTTGATGAAGATGAAATTTCTTTAACTAAAACCAAATCCCATCATATTTCTGTTGTAGTAGACAGAGTCGTTGTTAAGACCGAAGCCCGCTCAAGAATTGCGGACAGCGTGCAAATCGCACTAAAAAAAGCTGACGGAGTTACAAACATAGACAAACTTGACGGTGAAGAAATTATTTACAGTGAAAAGCTTGCTTGTCCCGACTGCAATCTGAGTTTTGAAGAGCTCACACCACGAATATTTTCATTTAACGCACCCTATGGCGCCTGCGAAAAATGCGGCGGGCTGGGCGTAGATTTTAGAATTGACCCGGATTTAGTCATTCCGGACAGAAGTAAAAGTATCAATGACGGTGCTATTTATCCCTGGAGTAAATCTCAGACATCTTACTATGATGATGTTTTGAAAGCCGTTAAAGAAGCATATAATATAGATTATGATATTCCGTTTAAAGATTTGCCACAAGAACATCAGAATATAATTCTTTACGGTTCAGAAGAACGTATTCCGATGAGGATAAGAGAATTTGGAAGTCATAGGTACAGAAATACATTGCAAAAATTTATCGGTGTAATTCCGTTTTTGATGAAACATTATAATGTCGATAGCGAATATTGGAAAGCCGAAATTGAAAAGTATATGATTACTACCCCTTGCGAAAAGTGCGGAGGAGCAAGACTGAAAGAATTTCCGCTTGCTGTAAAAGTTGGAAGTAAAAATATTCACGAATTCTGTACTATGTCAATTGAAAAAGAACACGAATTTATAACGAATTTGTATCTTACACTTACTGATTTCCAAATGAAAATTGGCAAACAAATTTTGGATGAAATTAGGGCAAGATTAAAATTCCTTATGGATGTCGGACTAGGATATCTTGATTTAGCGAGAATGGCAGGGACATTATCCGGTGGTGAAGCCCAGAGGATAAGACTTGCAACACAAATCGGGAGTGGTTTGTCCGGGGTATTATACGTTCTCGATGAACCTTCAATAGGTCTTCATCAGAGGGATAATGACAGGTTAATTAAAACTCTTTTAAAACTACGCAACATGGGAAACTCTTTAATTGTTGTTGAGCACGACGAAGAAACCATCCGCAATGCGGACTATATCGTTGATATTGGGCCAAAAGCAGGAATAAATGGCGGTAGAATCATTGCGCAAGGCTCAGGTGTAAATGATATCATTAAAGAACCTGAATCAATTACGGGGAAATATTTGAGCGGTGAGTATTCAATACCTGTTCCTGACAAAATAAGAGAAGGAAACGGACAATTTTTGCAGATAAGAAATGCTTTTAAAAACAACCTTAAAAATATAGATTTAGATATTCCATTAGGTAAAATCGTAGTTCTGACTGGTGTTTCCGGCTCAGGAAAATCGACTTTAATGCAAGATTTGATTTATGAATACGCAATTCATAAACTCAGGAAAAATAAACCTAAGCCGCAAGGTGTTGATGAAATATCCGGATTTGAATATCTTGATAAAATTATAGATATAGATCAATCGCCCATAGGCAGAACTCCACGTTCCAATCCGGCAACCTATACAGATGTATTTACCCCAATCAGGGAACTTTATGCAAAGACCAATGAAGCTAAAATGAGAGGTTATAAACCGGGAAGATTTAGTTTTAATGTCAAAGGCGGGCGCTGTGAAGCCTGTTCAGGCGATGGTGTTCTGAAGATTGAGATGAATTTCCTTTCGGATGTTTACGTAAAATGCGATGTTTGTAAAGGCCAAAGATACAATAACGAAACACTTGAAGTTAAATATAAAGGAAAATCAATCGCCGATGTTTTGGAAATGAGTGTAAAAGAAGCATATGACTTTTTTGAAAATATTCCGCAAATCGCTAATAAACTAAAAACTCTTGTTGATGTTGGTTTGGACTATATTAAACTGGGGCAGAGTGCAACTACGTTATCAGGAGGTGAAGCACAGAGAATAAAACTTGCGTCTGAACTTAACAAACGTGCAACAGGAAAGACTCTTTATCTTCTGGATGAACCTTCCGTCGGTTTGCACTGGCATGATTTGGATAAATTAATTAAGATTATTCAGCAATTAGCAGATAATGGGAATACAATTTTAATAATTGAACACAATATGGATTTAATAAAAGTTGCCGATTATATAATTGATTTGGGGCCGGAAGGCGGAGATGCAGGCGGAGAAATAGTTGCCTGCGGAACACCTAAAGAAATCTCAAAAAATCTAAAATCTTATACAGGACAATATTTAAAACAATATTTTAAATAAAGCGTTCAAAGATTTTGTCTATATTTTTTAAATATTCATTCGATTCAAAACACTGTTCAATGTCTTCTTTTGATAATTTCTCTGTTACTTTCGGATCATTATTTAATTCCGATTTAAAATTTCCTCCCTCAAGGGCATTGATTGCATGAGTTTGAACAATCTTATAAGCTTCTTCCCTTGTATAACCTTTTTCAACAAGTTTAAGCATTATTTTTTGAGAATATATAACCCCGCCATACAATTCTGAGTTCTTAAGCATGTTTTCTTTGTGTATTACAAGATTTTCCATAATATTTATAAATCTTGTAAGCATAAAATCAACAAGTATTAAAGAATCCGGAAATATAATTCTTTCTGCGGAACTGTGTGAAATATCTCTTTCATGCCAAAGGTTAATATTTTCGAATCCGGCTAACATATTGGAGCGAACAACCCTTGCAAGCCCGCACAAATTTTCGCACAGAACAGGATTTTTTTTATGAGGCATAGCTGAAGAACCTTTTTGATTTGCACCAAAACCTTCTTCCAATTCTCTCACTTCTGTTTTTTGAAGATGTCTGATTTCAGTTGCAAATTGCTCAATTACGGACGCTATAATAGCCAATGCTGACAGAAATTTTGCATGCCTGTCCCTTGAAATTATTTGAGTAGATATTTTTGCAGGTTTTAATCCTAATTCATTACAAGCAATTTCTTCCACTTCAACAGGTACATTACTGTATGTTCCGACGGGTCCGGAAATCTGACCGACTAAAATTTCATCAAGTGCATTCTCAAATGTCATTTTTGCTCTTTCTAATTCGTCATACCAGTTTAAAAGCTTAAAACCAAATGTCATTATTTCTGCGTGCACACCATGCGAACGTCCTATACATAGGGTATTTTTATTTTCAAATGCTTTTTTCTTTATTATGGCCAACAATTTTTCCAAATCACATATAATGATTTTTGCCGAATCTTTGATTTGAAGTGCAAACGCCGTATCAATAACATCGGAACTGGTTAACCCCATATGGATATATTTTGCATAATCTTTTCCAACAGACTCATTAACATTAGTAAGAAAAGCAATAACATCGTGGCGTACTTCTTTTTCTATTTCGTCAATTCTTTCAACAGAAAAAGAAGCTTTTGCCGTTATTTCACTAAGTGCTGCATCAGGGATTTTTCCAATTTTGTTATAAGCCTTGCACACGGCAAGCTCTACCTCTAAATAATATTTAAATTTAGATTCCAATTCCCAAAGTTTTGAAATTTCTTCCCGTGAATATCTGTCAATCATTATTTTATCCCTTATATTGTCTAAACACCTGCTGTGCTAAACTGCATTTCATATAAATGTCTATATTTCCCGTTAGGTTTATTTATAAGTTCGTCATGAGTACCAAGTTCCACCAGCACACCTTCTTGCAGAACTGCAATTCTGTCTGCATTATTTATCGTTGAAAGTCTGTGAGCTATTACAAATACAGTTTTATTCTTAATCAAATTATCCAATGCCTTTTGTACTACAGCTTCTGATTCATTATCAAGAGCGGACGTCGCCTCATCAAGAATAACAATGGGAGCGTTTTTAATTATTGCTCGTGCAATAGCAACCCTCTGGCGCTGACCGCCTGAAAGAGACGCACCTCTTTCACCTACTACAGTATCAATACCTTCAGGTAATGTATCAAGAAATTCGTCTAAGTGAGCAAGTTTTACTGATTTTTCGATTTCAGCCTCAGTTGCATCAGGCTTTCCCATAAGTATATTTTCCCGTAAGGTACCGGTAAATAAATAATTATCCTGAAATACAAAACTGATATTGTTCCTTAAACTTACTAAATCATAATCTTTCAACTCAGTACCGTTTATGGTTATTGAGCCGGATTTAATATCATAAAATCTCGGAATCAAATTTACTACAGTAGACTTTCCGCCGCCTGAATTACCAACAAGTGCTATAGTTTCATTTGGTGAAACATCTAACGAAAAATCTCTTAATACCGGCTGATTTTCTTCATATTCAAAATTAACATGGCTGAATCTGATGCCCGAACCAATATTTTGGAATTTTTTCGGGTTATTAACATTAACTATTTCCGGCATTAAATCAAACAATTCAAACACTCTCGCCATTGCAACAAATGTATTCTGGAGAGATGTAAGAGTCAAACCGAGAGACTTTGTCGGCTTGTATAGCAAGAGCAATGAGGTGACAAAGGATGCAAATGCACCGGCTGTCATTTCACCGGAAAGGATGAGACTGTTTCCGTAGTTCATTACAATTGCAATACCTATAGAACATATAAAATACATAATAGGTGACATCCAACCGACTCTTTTTGTCAGAGCCATTGCTAAAGAGAATTGCGTTCTTATCTGATTTTCAAATTTTTGATTTTGATTTTCCTGCAAGTTATAAGCTGTAATTATTTTATTCCCTGCAAAAGTTTCATTAAAGTTGGTAGTCATATTTCCGCCTACAACCATTGTTGCATTTGAAACCGATTTGATTTTCTTTCTGATAAAAGTTACCGGTGTAATAGCGATGGCCATTACTCCAACCCCTATAATTGCAAGTTTCCATGAATTTACCAAAAGCACAATTACAAGCGCAGCAAGTTCAAATATTGAAAGAATAAATGTTTTTATTGTAAATATTAATGTTCTGGAAGCTTGTTCAGGATCTGTCAGAAAACGACTTAAAACAAGTCCGGAAGAATTTATATCATAGAATTTCGTATCCATTGCGGTAAGTTTTCTGAACAAATCTATCTTCAATGTATTGGACATTTTGTTTCCTGTCCACTCAGTCAAATAATTGCAAACATATCTTAAAAGCCCCTGTATCAATGCAAAAAATACTATTGCATATGGAATAAATTTTATTAAAAATGATTGCAATTGAATTTTATATCCCTGAAATTCAAAAACCTGTGTTTCATTCCCGTTAACAACATAATCCATATAAGGACGTAAAGAAAATGCAATTACACCATCCAACAAACCCAAAGGAATCGCAAGTAATATTAAGAGAGCAGTTCTTCCCAACACAGTTTTTATATATGGATACATCCTTTTCATCAGATGTCCGTACCTAAATGCATTTCTTGAATTCGTATCTTTAAGCTTCAACGTATTATCACTCATTTATATACTCCCAAAACTACATTTAATATTTTATCATAGAAACTTTATAAATCCGACTTTTAATGTTAAAATCAAACTGTTAGCAATCATAAGGAGAATTAATATGAAAATTAGAGCAAGCCATATCCTTGTAGATACAAAAGATCAGGCTGAAAACCTTCTACTTGATATTGAAAATGGAGTTTCTTTCGAAGATTTGGCAAAAGAATACTCAAAATGTCCTTCAGGCCGTGACGGAGGTGATTTAAGATGGTTCGGCAAAGGTATGATGGTTAAACCATTTGAAGATGCAGCATTTGCATTAAAAGAAGGCGAAATTTCACAACCCGTTGAAACCCAATTCGGATGGCACTTAATCAAATGTACAGGTATTGATGAGGGGTAAAGGGGTCTATTCAATTCTATGCAAATACCTGATTTTAACCGTGAATTGTTAAAAAAATATGAGATTGATTATCTTTTGGTAAATTCCACAAATGAATATTTAGTGGAATATTCTGCATTATCTGAAAATGCCCGTTATACATTAACGGGTTTTTCAGGTTCAACCGGCGATGCGCTAATTACTGAAGATAATATTTATCTGTTCGTTGATGGGAGATATCATGAACAAGCCGATAATGAAGTCAAGGAAAATATAACTGTCATAAAACTTCAACTCGGGCAAAAACAGGATGAAGAAATAAAGAAACTTCTTAATCCTCAAAAAAGACTGGGAATTATATCTAAAAAAGTTTCACAAGCCAGATTAGAGGGATTTAAAGACTTTAATATAAAGCTCATTAACAAAGACCCTATTACTAATTACACAGAACCTCATAAAAGTATAAAGACCCGTGCATTTGATGAAATAAAATATCTGCCAAAATATCCCACTTTTATTACAAATTTGGAAGAAGTATCATATTTAACAGGACTCAGAGATTTTTCAGAAGACGGTTCTTCAAAAATATGGGCAAAACTTTTTATAGACACAGATGGTAATTACAAATTATTTGAAAATGAAACGGATACAGATAATTTTTTAAAACATTTTGAAGGGAAATTAATTGTTGATAAAAATTCAATTAACGCTTACGACTATTCTTTAATAAAGAATCCGATAAACAAAGTTTCTGAAATAAAATATATGAAATCTATTAAGTCAGAAAAAGAAATTAAAGCATACAAAGAAGCATTTAAAAATACTGATAAAGCTGTAATGGCAATAAGGGAATTTATAGAAAAAAATGACAACCTATCCGAATATGATATTTCTGAACAATTAAGAAAAGAATTTATAAGATTCGGAGCAAAATCTTTAAGTTTTAAATCTATCGTAGCTATAAATGAACACTCTTCACTTGCCCATTATTCCAAGAGTGATAGAAATACAATCCTCAAAGACGGAGATTTAGTTCTTATTGATTGCGGAGCATACTACGAAAGCGGTTTGGCTACAGATATAACAAGAGTTTTTGTAAAAGGCTGCCCCAGTTCTATGCAAAAAAAGATATATACAAAAGTTTTGAAAGCTTTTTTAAACTGCTATCATTCAGATTTGAAAACCGGATACGAAATTGATCTGCTTGCGCATACAATATTGGACGCAGATTCTGACGGATTTGTATTCTCACACGGACTCGGACACGGAATAGGTATAAATGTTCACGAAGCACCTCCTGCATTAAACAAAAATGAAATAGCAAAAACTGAAATCATAGACAATATGACATTTACTATTGAACCCGGACTATATAACCCGAAATTTTTTGGAGTCAGACTTGAAAACTCTTGTTACAAAAAGGATGGGCAGATTCATTCTTTTGTAAAAATGGGATATGAAGGGAAACTGATTGACTTTAATATGTTGAATCCTCAGGAGCAGGAATGGCTCAAGGAGTTTGAAATTTTATGAAAATAACTTCAGTAAACAATGATTTAATAAAAGAAACCGCAAAACTCTTAAGGGGTAAATACAGAGATGAGAACAAGTTATTTCTCATAGAAGGTGCAAAAGGAATCGAAGAAGCCGTTAATGCCAAACTTGAAATTGTCCATATTTTTTCTGCTGAAGGGTTTGAGAATCACCCCCAAAGGATTGAAGTGACAGAGCCTGTTATATCAAAGATTTCTGACGCAAAAACTCCCCCTAAATGTGTGGCTGTGGTAAAACAGCCTAAATATGAATGGTCGGATAAATTTAAAAAAGTTGTTTTATTAGAAGGGATTAAAGACCCCGGGAATTTGGGTACAATTCTGCGTTCGGCTGCCGCATTTAGTGTCGATGCGATAGTTTTGTACGGAGATACTGTTGATTTATATAATCCTAAATGTGTCCGTTCAACAGTCGGAAACTTGTGGAAAGTTCCGGTATTTAAAATGTCTGACTTGAGCCGCTTCAACGATTTTGAAAGAATAGCAACTCTTCCAAAAGGAAATAACGTAATTCCGCTTAAAAAATATAAGCCGACAGAAAAATTCCTTGTTATGTTCGGCTCGGAAGCGGATGGATTGAGCGAAGAGCTGAAAAATTTTGCGACTAAAAACGTCACAATTGAGATGGGTGGAAATACAGAATCACTTAATTTAAGTGTTTCTGTGTCTATTATTTTGTATGAACTATTTATAAAATAATTAAATCAGCACATCACAATCCAAAGCAATCTTCTTGTCCACCGGCCAAGATAAATACCCAAAACCGTAAAGAAAACATCATAAAAAATTTGTACACCGCTTTGCGATGATATCCAACCCCACACCAATTCCATTGGTGCATGTCTTAAGGTCGAAATAAACAGCATATACAGTACACCTATCAAATGAATTGAAAGAACACCCACCAAACCCATTAATACGATTCGTAAAAAATCTGTTTTAATTTTCAAAAGCGTTCCGGTTAAAAATATTGCCGGTATATAAGCTAAGATGTACCCGAATCCGTATTCAAAAAGATATGTAATTCCGCCTCCCAAAGCAAATATCGGAAAGAACATCCCGAGCGTTATATACCCTAAAATAGCAATTATACCGAATTTTCGTCCTAAAAGCGCTACAATAAAAAATACTGCAGGTATCTGCGGAATATATCTGTATGTTTTTGTAAAATGATGAATTACTTGAGAATCATTCGGATTTTGGTTCAGAAAAGGTATCACATCAGTCGGTATAAAAGGATGGTTTAACGTTACTTGAGTAAACGTTGCAACAATCAGCAATAAAATACAAAGGCAGGTCAAAACCAAAGTTCCAAGTGTAACCTTAATTGGCTCTCCGTTATATCTAAAACTTTTCAATTGTTTTTCAATTCTTTTTGCCATAATACTTTGCCCAGTGGAATTATAGTATTGTTATAAAACCGCTTAATTTCTCTTTATTTTCATTAAACTTTGTTTTAAATTTATCGTAAAAAATATTTTCAGTCCACATAATTAAAGCACTTTCGTTATTATCCTGATAATAACCTTTTCTTGTTCCTAATGACTGAAAACCGTACTTGGTATACAAGTTAATTGCCGGAATATTCGACTCTCTTACCTCCAAAGTCAAATATTTAACTTTGGATAAATAACAATCTTCCAGTATCTTTACTATCAAGGCTTCACCTATATGTTTCCTGTAATAATCAGGTTTTACCGCTATTGTAGTTATGTGTCCTTCATCCAAAATATGCCATGTCCCTGCATATGCCACAATTTTATTATCCACAGTCTTTGCACAGTAATATTTGGCAAGATTATTATTCATCTCATCATAAAAAGACGATTTTGACCAATGATGTTCACCGTATGCTTCCGCTTCAATAGCTACAACATCCTCAATATCACCTAAACTCATCTTTGAAATATAAATTTCGATTTTTGTATCTACGGACATATACTTTCCCAATCAATATCATCTTCGGTTTCTTCACCGGGTTCAACTATATGATCACCGTCTTCCAGCATTAACATCAATGATAGTCTTAGCTGTTTTTTATAGTTCTCAAGTGCTTTTTCTCTTGTCTTCGCACAAAAAGCAAAACTGGGAATTTCTTTTATTTCAATATAATGATATGGATTACCGTTAAAGTCCAAATCGGTACCTTCTATCAAGGTCCAATTTAAATTCATGTAATAATCCAAGTCCTTTTTTATATCTTCACTCACTTTTTTGTTCCTATTCTTCCAAAGAATGTTCATTAAGAGGTTGTTTAATCATAACCCCCTCTCCGCCTATCACATTTGCCTGTCTGCCATTAATGTAGAGATATACCGGAGTTGATGTATTTGCATTAGCCGTGCGAATTACTTGTTTAATTCTTAAATAAGTACTTTCCGCTCCCCCGCCTGTTTCAAACTCCGAAGATAAATCAACCATTACACTGTTGGAAGATTCTCTAACAGAAAGGAGTTTCGTTCCCGCAGGAATTTCAGAAATATATCCTTTAGTTTTTTCATACTCGGATGGTGCTGAAATAAGTTCCTTTATCGCATATTCAAAACAAGAAAACTCTTTAGAAGGTTGACATTCCCTGTTCATAGAACGTAAATTTCCTGACTTATCCAGAATAAATATCTTCACATTTTTTTTCTGTAAATTGTTTTGTTCGTCAACAATCTGTGAAACTTGATTATCCATAGGATTATATACATCCTGCTTCTCATGTTTTTTCAAAAATTCAGGCATATTAAAATCTTTTGCAAAGAAAGAAAAATACACATAGGCAATGGATATGAGTATCAATATAAAAAGCCCTAATCTTTGATGGAAATTCATTTATTTTTCTCCTTTAATATACATTTTACCATTAATTGCTATAATATCATCTTCTATTTTTATATTTTCAATTTTACAGTCACAATTTTTTTCATCAATTAATTTTAACGTAAAGTTCAATGGATTAACAAGATTAACCAAATTATTTACCTTATCAATCGGAAGATTCCCGTATTTTTCATTAAAAGCAACATCATAGGATTTTATTTCATCATTTAATATCTTAAATTTGCTGGATACCATAAAGGTTCGATCTTTTTCTCTGGGAGCTAACGGGAAATTATAAGACATAATAATGTATACCCTTTCCCCTTTAATTTTGACTTTTACACCGCTTAACGTAAATACAGGGAATGCTTTTTTATTTATTTGTCTTAAAACTTTCATATATTCTTCGCTTTTAAGTGCTTCATTAATTGATTCTTCTGATAATTTAGTTAAAATTTCCAGTTCAATATCGGATTCCACCACTATCGGAGTTTGCTTATAATTAATTCGGTTATAGTCTGAAAGGGTTTTGATATTTGTATATGGTATCGGAATATCATTTATGACAAAATCCTCACCCGTAATTTCCATGTACTTAAATACACCTGACTTGATACTCGATAATGTATAACCTGAAAACTTAACTTTATAATTCCCTTTTAATTCCTTTTTTAAACTTTGCTTAATAGCCTTACTAATCATATGTTCTACAAAAGGATTAATTGCAGAAATATGATTTTTAGATTTGAGATAATCTGCCGAAGTTTTATCGACTTTTGCAAAGGCAGGAAGTATCAACAAACAAATTACTATTAAAAAACTCAAGTACTTTTTCATACACGACCACCCATTTTTACACTATTAGCTTTCACGAATATTTTTAAAAAATTCGTCCGTAATAAGCTGTGAATATTTTTTCTTTTCACTTACAGAGAGCAAGAGTTTCTCTGAACCGTCTGATGTTTTTATGCTTGATACAATGCCCGAAATATCTGACACTGGAAATCTGTTAGATTTGGCTTCGAATTTAGCATAGTGAACCGTTTGTCCGTACGCAGACATTGAACCACGAGAAATAACTTTTATATCCTGAAACGATATCGCTTGATATTTAATTTTAGAAACCAACTCTTTAAGCTTTTCTTCAACAGAATTACTCTCGATATCTTGTTGTGTTAAAAGTGCTTTATTACCTGAATCTATTATACACATTCTCTGACCGGAAATTTTGTGTTCTGCAAGTACTGCTTTATAACCCATAATATTCACAGTATTGTCAATTTGAAATTCTTCGTGTAAATTTGAAAAATCCGCTATTGATTTAGCATTATTTGCAACTCTCTGCTGAATAAAATTTGATATTCCTGAGAGAGCCATTTCTACATATTTTTGACCGCCAATTGCATTAAATCCGATTAAAGCCAAAACTATCAAGATACTGTTAAAAATAATTTTTATAAATCTAAACATTACTTGCACCTCAATTCTATATTATGTACAATTATAACTATGACAAAACCTGAAATCAATCATATTAACAGTTGCGATGTAATACCGGAAGAAACTACCGATGTTATGCGTCAGTATTTAAAAATCAAACGTGATAATCCTGAAACTATTCTCCTATACAGGTTAGGTGACTTTTATGAAACCTTTTTTGAAGATGCTGAGCTACTGGCAAGAGAATTACAATTGACGCTTACTGGTAAAGATGCCGGTAAAATATTAGGACGTGTACCGTTAGCAGGATTACCGGTAAAAGCTGTTAACGGATATTTGGAAAAATTAATTTCTAAAGGATACAAAGTCGCAATATGCGAGCAATTGGAAGATCCCAAACTGGCAAAAGGATTGGTTGATAGAGGGGTCGTAAGAATAATTACCCCCGGAACTATTATTGAAAGCGATTTTCTTAATCAGTCCAATAACAATTATGTATGCGCTTTATTTCAAGAAAAAGGAATTTGGGGATTTGCATACTCAGATATTTCTACAGGAGAATTTTGGGCAGCAAAGCTCGATTCTGAAACAGTTTTAACTGAATTAGCCAGAATAAGACCTTCGGAAATAATTGCACCTGCTAAGAAACTAAAACTTGAACCGTTTCAGATTGTTCCGGAGGAAGTTATTGATCTGCCTGAAGAAATTACAAATTTTTATACATGTACAAAAGTTCCCTCAAGAATTTTTGAAAAGGATTTTGCCGAAAATAATTTAAAAGCTGTTTTAAAATTATCAAACTTAGATTCATTGGATTATAAAGGAAATGAGTTAGCATACAGAGCTTCTGCAGGAATATTATCGTATATATGGGAAAATATGAAAGATGGTCTTCCTAGGTTTGAAAAAATTCAGCTGTATGAACTCTCTAAGTATGTTTCATTGGATATTCATACAAGAAAAAACCTTGAATTAACAGAAACTTTACGAGAAAAAAATAAGTACGGTTCGCTTTTATGGGCAATAGATAAAACAATAACAAGTATGGGCGCAAGACTTTTAAAAAACTGGGTTTGTCAGCCTTTAAAAGACAAAGAATTAATTATTGAAAGACAAAATATTGTTAAACAGCTATACAACAATACTTCTGCAAGATATGAAATCCAAAATATTATGCGTGATATTTACGATATACAAAGACTTTCTTCCAGAATGAGCAATGGAAGTGCAAATCCCAGGGACTATTTAAGTCTTAAAACAACTCTTCAAAATATACCCTCACTTACAGAATCTGCTGAGTCTGCCGGTATCCATATTTTTGATTTTATAAAAAACAAAATTGGTGATATTGTAGAGTACGCCAATTTGATTGAAAAAACAATAAATCCTGATTCTCCTATTACAATAAAAGAAGGCGGGATTATAAATTCCGGCGTTAATTCTACATTAGATTATCTTCGGGATATAATGCAAAACGGCGAAGGTTGGCTGAAACAATTTGAAGAGAATGAAAGACAAAAAACAGGAATCAATACTCTTAAGGTAGGATACAACAGGGTTTTTGGATTTTATATAGAAATTACCAATTCAAATCTAAGCAAAATTCCTAAAGATTACGTTCGAAAGCAAACACTTACTGGTGGAGAACGTTTTATAACAGAAACTTTAAAGAAACACGAAGACGAAGTTCTCACTGCACAAATAAAAGCGAACGAACTTGAATATAAGCTATTTAGTGATTTTAGAGAATATTCCAAAGAATTTGTCGACATTATAAGAGAAATTTCAAAAGCAATAGCTGAATTAGATGTATTTTGTTCTTTTGCAGAGATAGCAGCTGAGCAAAATTATGTCTGTCCTGAGATTGATGATAGTACCGATTTTATTATAAAAAACGGCAGACATCCTGTCCTGGAAAAAATACTTCCACTGGGCTCATATGTATCAAATGATCTGGAAATATCATCGGAAAATTCACTAAAGCCCCAGTTTATGATTCTAACTGGGCCTAATATGGCTGGAAAATCAACTTACATGCGGCAAAATGCACTCATTGTCATTCTTGCTCAAATTGGGGCGTTTGTTCCGGCTGATTATGCCAAAATAGGGATTGTGGATAAAATTTTTACCCGTGTTGGTGCAAGTGATGATTTAACATTGGGTAAATCTACTTTTATGGTGGAAATGTCTGAAACAGCTTATATTCTTAATCAGGCAACAAAAAACAGTTTTATTTTGATAGATGAAATCGGGCGAGGAACAAGCACATATGACGGAGTTGCTATAGCCTGGGCCGTTGCAGAATATATAGCCGCAAAAATTCAGGCAAGATGTATCTTTGCAACGCATTACCATGAGCTCAACATTATGGCTAATACTTTCCCACAAATTAAAAACTACAGGATAACTGTTTCCGAACAAGACGGCGAGATAGAATTTTTACGTAAAATAGTTCCCGGCGGTGCCAGCAAAAGTTACGGAATTCAAGTTGCAAAGATGGCAGGTATTCCAGAGACTGTGATTGAACGCTCAAAGGAATTAATGGCCAGAATGCAGAAAAATTCCTCCAAAAATATTATTAATAAGAAGAAAACGGCTGAAACAACTCTTGAAATTGAAACTCCTCAATTGAATTTATTTTAAGAGTTCATATTTTCAATACGCTCTTTTAAATCTTGAACTTCATATTTTAGACGATTGAGCTCACACGTAATAGGATCTGGAATTCTGTTATGCATTAATATACCATTTTTATCCATAACTTTCTGACGTACGATTCTTCCCGGAACGCCAACTACTGTACAATTTTCAGGAACATTTTCCAATACAACAGAACCCGCACCAACTCTGACATTATCCCCAAGTGTTATATTCCCTAATACTTTTGCACCTGCCCCTATAATAACATTGTTACCTATTGTCGGATGGCGTTTGCCGTGTTCAGAACCCGTTCCGCCTAACGTTACTTGCTGATATATAAGAACATCATCACCTATTACCGTTGTCTCTCCAATTACAACTCCTTCACCGTGGTCAATGAAAAATCGATTACCGATGCTCGCTTTGGGGTGAATTTCTATACCTGTAATAATTCTCGTCCAATAAGAAATATACCTTGGAATAAATGGAATTTTCCAGTAAGCAAGTTTATGTGCAATTCTATGAGCCAAAAGCGCTTGAAAGCCCGGGTAGCAAAAAATAATTTCTGCCAGATTATTAGCTGCAGGGTCTTTCTCGTATACGGTTTTTATATCTTCTTTTATCTTATTTATTACTCTTTTAATCATTTTTACCACACCGATAAATATCTTTCTCCGCTATCAGGAATAATTGCTACAACCGTTTTTTCAGGATATTTGGGAGCAATCAGCTTTGAGGCATAAACATTTGCACCCGCAGATATTCCGCAAAAAATTCCATAATTCTTTGCCAAATCTTTAGCTTCATTTATGGCATCATCACCATTAACCGTAATAATCCCGTCCAAAGCGTTATCCTGAGCAATTTCAGGGATAAAATTTGCACCAATACCTTGAATCTTATGAGGTCCTGCAAATCCTTCAGTAAATAGAGGACTCTCCTTCGGTTCTACACCATAAACAATAGCATTATTCAGATACTTCTTTATTCCGCACGCAGTTCCCCCTGTTCCGATTCCCGCAACTATAACAGCAGGTTTACCATTTAAAGCATTATATATTTCTTCTGCCGTTTTTTTATGCGCTCTTGGGTTATCCGGATTTGCAAACTGCATTGGAATAAAACTGTTAGGATACTTTAATTTAAGCTCATTTGCTTTATCTACCGAACCTTTCATTCCTGATTCTTTTGGAGTTAAAACAAGTTCCGCACCATAGGCCAGCATGATTTTTTGCCTTTCAACAGACATACTCTCTGGCATGCATATAATTAATCTTAACCCCATTACCGCACAACACATAGCAAGTCCTATTCCGGTGTTACCGCTGGTTGGCTCAATTATCACAGTATCTTTATCAATTTCTCCTCTTTGTATTGCACTCTGAAGCATTGAAAAAGAAGCTCTATCTTTAATTGAGCCTGACGGATTAAAAAATTCCAATTTTAAACAGATATTGTCTTTGTATTTGACCATCGGCGTATTACCGATAAGTTCCAAAACATTTTCGTAAATCATTTTTACCCTCAAATATCAAAGTTAATTATATCTAAACCTATATCAAGAATCAATAACAAAGGGGATTATTTGGTGAACAAGGCTAATAACCGAAGCGAACCAAATCAAAAGATTAAGTGTAAAAATGACATTATAAATATAGCCCAAAAGTATTACCGTATAAGGATTGCGCAAATATTAAGTGTATGGTATAATATTAGTAGAGCGTATTGTACATTTACACTAACATTTTTAACAGATATGAATCCCTTAATAAGGAGTATACATATAAAAGAGTGTTACTAACCCCACACCACTCTCTAAACAAAAAGGTATCCGTTACTTAACCTCAGGTAAAAAAAATGGATACAACACTAACCCTCGAAAGACCAATACTTGAAAAAACCGCAACGAGTGCGGCTGCTTTAGCCGTTTTATTGGTATTTACTATCACTCAAATTCCTACAATATTTGCTAAGGATACGGAAATTGGACTTTACACCGGAATTTCACCAACCATCAATTATATCGCCGAACAGCGTGAAAAAGAGATTACTTTTGACAAAAACATTAAATTAAAATATTCGGGTGCAAAAATAACCGATATTGAAAAGGGAGTCAAACACATAAAAATGATAAGGTATTTTAATGGAAGACCGGTTAGAATAAACCTAATTGAACTTTCAACCGACGTAAACAGCAATTTGGAAGTGGTTCCGGCAATTGCCTCCGATACCTTAGCCTCAAGAAACAAAATATCAAACATCGCACAGAGAGAACATGCAATTGCAGCAATTAATGGCGGATATTTTAAACCTCAAAGCGGAGTCCCTCTGGGAACATTAATGATAAACAAAAAAGTGTACACAGGACCGATATATGACAGAGTAGCCATGGGAATATTTGATAAAAGCTACGATATGGCAAGGGTACAGCTTAAAGCGAAACTAAATACTAATAAAGGAGGTATTAAAATTGATAACATTAATCAACCCAGAATGCTTTCAACAAATACACTTGTTTACACTTCAGATTGGGGAAAATATTCTCCGCCTTGTCCTAAATATGGTAAAGCGATTGCGGTTTCGGATGGGAAACTTCTAGCAGAATCCCACGGTTCACTGGAAATACCCGAAGACGGATTTGTTGTTGTTGCACCTGAAAAAGCATTAAATCAGATTACAAAAGCAGATAAATTTGAACTTGAAATTAAAATGAATCCTCAGTGGGAAGAAGTAAACCATATAATAAGCGGAGGACCATATTTAGTAAAGAATAACGAAATATATGTGGATATGACTGCACAAAAACTGGCTGCAATCGGCGGACGTAACCCGAGAACAGCAATCGGGTATACAAAAGATAATCATCTTATTATGATGACCGCAGACGGAAGAGAAGGTGCTTCAATAGGATTAACATTGATGGAACTTGCAAGTCTAATGAAGGAATTTGGTTGTGTAAATGCTATGAATCTTGACGGAGGCGGTTCAACGGTCATGTATGTTAACGGTGCAGTCGTTAATAAACCTGCTGTCCAAGGAGGAATACCACTTTCTCACACACTCACAATTTCGCAAAAAAAATATTCATAATCGATTTTTAAGATTCATAAAAAAGAGGTATTTTTGTTTAGTAAACAGAAATACCTCTTTATAGTTTTTATTTATTTCGCTCAACTTCAACTCTTACAGGAATTCTTTTGTTAAAATCTCCATTTTCCATTTTAAATTTTGAGAAATCCCCGTGGTGAAATTTCTTGAAATACATTCCGTGGTGCATCGGCGGTCTCATCATACAGCGATGGCATGGCGGCATTGGCGGCTTGTGAAGTGCTGCAAAAAGCGATAGTGCAAAGAATACACCAACAAAACTCCCCAAGGCAATTTTTAAAAAGTCTCTAAACCCTTCAGAACAACATAAGCATTTACATTGTTTTTCCTCTTTAATTTCTTGATTGAATTCTTCTGTCATAATAAAATCTCCTATACTTGTATTTAATCGTATTTGCCTCTTACATATGGTTAACGATAATGAAAACTTATTTGTTCAAAAATTATACAAGCGGTGCGAAAACCTTCCAGAACAAGTAAAAGGATGCAATAACCAGAAGTACTCCGCTAAATTTTAATCCCCATTCAGTAAAAGCAGACATTGCTTTCATATTTTTTAGAGCAGAAGTACATAATCCGGCTATTATTAAAATTAATCCCTGTCCTATGGAAAATAAAAACAGCATAAGTATTGCAAGTCCCAAATTTTTACCAATCGCTGCAAAAGCCATAATCCCGGCGAGAATAGGTGTTGAACACGGTGTCCCACCAAGGGCAAAAGTCATACCCAGAAGTACAGGATACAAAAATACTGAATTATTCCTGTTTTGTGGCATCGCCTTAATAATTGTGGGGATTTCAAAATCTAACAACCCAAACAATTTTAACCCCATTATTAATAAAAGAGATGCAATTATTAATGTAAAGTATCCGCCTAAAGCAGAAGCAAAAACAGTTCCTGTCAAGGCACAAAGAATGCCGATAATGGTAAATACTATGGCTGTACCTATAATAAAACAACATAATTGTATAAATGTTTTGGCAGTATTTTCCTTTGAATATCCTCCAATATATCCGACAATTAACGGAAGCATTGCCAGAGAACACGGCGAAACAGATGCGATTATCCCTCCCAAAAAGGATACGCTAAGCATTACATACCAGGTTTGAACGGGATTGGAAAAAATATCTGAAAGGCTATTCATTAATCTGTTCCTTTATATAATTCTCCAGAATCTTTGGCTGAATTGAGCCTTCTGTGGTTCTTATAACATTTCCAGCCTCATCTTTAAAAACGCATGTCGGAACAAGATTTACATTGTATTCCTTTATTAATTCTCTTGTTATTTTGTCATTTTGCGTCACGTCAACTTTTCTTAAACTAACTTTGTTTGAATAGTTGGGGTAAACTTCTTTAAAAACTTTATCCAACTCCTGACATTCATAACACATTGGAGAAGAGAACTTTATAATTTCTGCTCCTGCATACGCAATCCCCGGAAGTGCAGTTAATGACTTGTCCCTTGTCAATCCCCAGTATATTCCTAATGGTACAAGAAAAATTAATAAAATTGTAATAATGTTTTTATTCATAATGTTCTCCTCCTTTTATTTTATCATAGAATATTACACTTTAATCTGCAGTAAAATACCCGAGGCAGGCAAATTTTAAATGTTATTGTAAAATGTCTTATCAGCGTATATTTCGCGTTACAATTGTTCACAAAAAAGCAGGTAATGTTTTACATTTACCAAATTTACATGTATAATTTTTAAAGTGTAATTTTTACAATAGAGTGAGAAAATAAATGGCATTGAACTTTCAAGATTTAATTTTAAACCTCTCAAGATTCTGGTCAGATTACGGATGCATTATTCAGCAGCCTTACGATATTGAAAAAGGCGCTTCAACTATGAATCCTGCAACATTCTTAAGAGCACTGGGGCCGGAACCGTGGCAAACTGCAATGGTTGAGCCCTGCAGAAGGCCGACTGATGCAAGATACGGTGAAAATCCAAACAGGCTTGGACATTATTTCCAGTATCAGGTTATCTTAAAACCCTCACCGGATAATGCTCAAGAATTATATCTTAAAAGTTTGGAAGCTATGGGGATAGACCTTTCTAAACATGATGTCAGATTTGTAGAAGATAACTGGGAATCTCCAACACTGGGTGCAGCCGGTGTGGGATGGGAAGTTTGGCTTGATGGAATGGAAATTACGCAATTCACATATTTCCAACAGGTTGGCGGTTTGGAAGTTAAGCCCGTTGCTTTAGAGATTACTTATGGACTTGAAAGAATCGCTATGTATATACAAAATAAAGAATCCGTATTTGACATTATGTGGAATAATACTTTAAAATACGGTGAAATTTACCTCCAAAACGAAATTGAACAGTCGAAATATAATTTTGAATACTCGGATGCGGAAAGACTTTTCGGTTTGTTTGATGCATACCAAAAAGAAGTTGATAATTGCGTAAAAGCCGAACTTGTACTTCCTGCTTATGATTATGTTTTAAAATGCTCTCATACATTTAATTTGCTCGATGCAAGAGGGGTTATCTCCAAAGACGAGCGAATTAACTTTATTAATCGAGTGCGTACAATGGCTTCCGCTGTTGCAAAGCTTTATGTTGAACAGCGCGAAAAACTTGGATTTCCGCTTTGTAAATAATTTTAGCGTGAATGGTGAATGGTGAATCGTGAATCGTGAATCGAATTTAAAATAACGATTCACAGATTACGACTCACGAACCACGAAAGGATAATAATGGCATTAACCGATATAGTAAAAAGTTTAGTTAAACGAAAAAACCTTGATGAAGCAATCGCAAATGCTCAAAAAGGAGGATTAGAAAAGACTCTCGGAGCTTGGGATTTGATTATTCTTGGCGTGGGTGCGATTATAGGTTCAGGAATTTTTGCCATAGTAGGTGTTGCGGCAGCCGGTGAAAGCGGTGCCGGGCCGGCATTAATAATTTCGATGGTAATTGCAGCGATTGCGTGTGTATTTTCAGCACTATGTTATACAGAATTTGCAACTATGATTCCTGTTGCAGGCGGAGCTTATATGTATACCTTTGCGACTTTGGGTGAATGTATGGCTTGGCTTATTGGTTGGATATTGATGCTTGAATATGCAATAGGTTTTATTGCAGTTGCATGTGCTTGGACCAATCATTTTATACAATTTCTGAAAGGCTTTGCAAATATTTTACCGACTTGGGTTGTAAATCCACCGGCATGGCTAATAAATGATTTCAGAAGTGCTGTTAATTATTATAACTCTCAAGGTATTGATTACCATTCCGCAATTCCGTCTTTTGCGGGAATACCGTTTTGTATAAATCTACCCGCAATAATAATGATAATTTTGACGACTCTGATTTTAATAAAGGGTACAAAAGATTCGGCTAAAATGACAGCAATAATGGTAGCCGTAAAACTTGGTGTCATAGGTTTATTCGTTTTAACAGGCGCATTCTTTATAAAACCGGAAAACTGGACTCCCTTCGCACCAAACGGATTTGAAGGAATATTTATGGGTGCATTTATAATATTTTTTGCATATATCGGATTTGATGCACTCGCTACTGCGGCAGAAGAATGTAAAAATCCGCAAAAGGATTTGCCGATTGGGATAATCGGTTCTTTGGCTATAACCACCATTGTGTATACACTTGTTGCACTTGTACTTACTGGCTTACAGCCCACAAGTGGCGTTCCTATCCCTGAAGGTTTAATAAAAGCCCCAATGGCATTTGCCATGTCAGCCGTTAAAATGGATTGGGCAGCAGGGTTGATTTCTATAGGTTCTCTTGCCGGTTTAACTTCCGTTTTAATTGTCCTCCACATGGCTTCTACAAGAGTTTTGTACGCAATGAGCAGAGATAACTTTTTGCCGAGAGTTTTTCAAAAAATTCACCCTAAATTTAACACTCCGCACATTTTGACATTAACTGTAGGAATCGTAGGTATATTAGGAACATTGGTTTTAGATTTAAATGTTGCAGCATCACTTTGCAATTTCGGAACATTCACGTCATTTATAATAGTTTGTGTAGCCATTCTTATTTTGAGAAAAGTTGACCCTGACAGAGAAAGGCCCTTCAAAGTTCCCTTCTGTCCGTGGTTTCCGATACTGGGAATTCTTTGCTGCGGAGGTTTAATGGCATTTTCTATGATGGTGGCAAAAGGAGAATCTGCAATTTTATCTACGGAGCTATTCCTTGTTTGGGTTATAATGGGAATAATTATTTACGCAAGCTACGGTTATAAGAAAAACAGAAAAGCCGAATTATCACAAATAAAAGAAAAATAGAAAAGAATGGAAAAGTTCAAAAATATTTTAAAAAACATAGCCGATAAACGCTCTCCGCAAGAATTAATTGATGAGGGGGTAAATTCGGAGTTAAAAAAGACTCTGAATGTCTTTGATTTGATTGTTATTGGTATCGGTGCGGTTGTCGGAACGGGCATTTTTACAATAATAGGCTCCGCAATAATCGGAAGCTCTGACGGATTGGGCGCAGGTTCTGCCGTTGTGATTTCAATGTGTCTGGCAGCTATTGCGAGTGTGTTTTCTGCACTTTCTTATTCAGAAATTGCAGCAATGATTCCGGTTGCCGGCAGTGCTTACACGTATACATATGCTACAATGGGCGAATTCATGGCATGGATGGTTGGTTGGATTTTAATGTTGGAATATGCTATCGGAAACATTACTGTAGCAAGTGCTTGGACAGGATATTTCGTTCAACTTCTCAAAGGATTTAAACATGTACTTCCTGCTTGGGTAGTTAATTATCCTTTATGGTTAAGAAACGACTACCGTTCGATGTATGAAATATGTAATAGGCAGGGACTTGACCCGCATCAGATGATGCCTTTTGTGCATTTGCCATTCGGATGGGAGATTCCTGTTGCGGCAAACATTCCTGCAATATTTATTGTTCTTGTTTTAACTATATTACTTATTAAAGGTATAAAAGAATCCACAAAAGTCGCTACCATTATGGTAGGAGTCAATTTATTTATAATTCTATCTTTTATAATTGTTGGTGCGTTTTATGTTCAGCCTGAAAACTGGGCACCATTTGCACCAAATGGAGTCGAAGGAATATTTACCGGTGCTTTCGTAATATTTTTTGCTTATGTCGGGTTTGATGCAATATCGACAGCAGCCGAAGAAACAAAGAATCCTCAAAGGGATCTACCTATAGCAATATTGGGGACTTTGGTTCTTTGTACAGTCCTTTATGTCTGCGCAGCTCTTGTTTTAACAGGAATTGTTCCTTTGCACTTCATTGACACACAAGCGCCTTTGGCACATGCAATGAGGTTTGTGGGAATTCATTGGTATGCAGGTTTAATCTCGGTTGGTGCTTTATGCGCATTAACTACTGTACTTTTGATTTACCAACTCGGAACAACAAGAATTTTATTCGCTATGAGCAGAGATAGCTTTTTGCCAAAATCCCTAAATGCTATTCATAAAAAATTTAAAACACCACACGTAATGACATGGATTTCAGGTTTGATAGTTATCATCTGTGGTTTATTTATGGATTTAAACATTTCTGCAGAACTCTGCAATTTCGGAACATTCACTTCTTTTATAATAATTTGTATCGCAGTATTAATATTAAGAAAAACTGAACCGAACAGAGAAAGACCCTTTAAAGTCCCATTCTGTCCTTGGTTTCCGATTTTTGGCATAATTAGTTGCTTGGGATTAATGTATTGTAAATTTAGCGCCAAAGCAACTTCTGCACTCTATTTCATAATTTGGCTTGTAGTCGGGTTTTTAATTTACGTATGTTACAGTTATCATGAAAAACGCAGAAACGAAAAATAATCTATCTGTTTTTTAATTCAAACAGATAAAGTATTTAATTAAATTTTCAAAATGCTATAATCCAAGTATGCGTTTAGTAACACCAAAAGAATTGAGCAGTTTTAAGATATTGCCTTTTGATTTGTATAATGAAGCAAACATGAAGGTGCTTAATGCGGGCGAGGTATTAACACCCGGCAAGCTTATAATGCTTAAAAATTACGCAAAACTTTTTACTGAAGAAGTTTATAATGTAGAAAACAAAAATGATGATGATTCACAAAGCAGGGAAAGCTTAACAAAACTTGCAAATTTTTCTTTTGATAGTATAGATATTGCAGATTTCGAGACCGTAATTAATAAAGAGAACACATTAAAATCCGATATACAAATAAAAATTAAGTACTTTATGCGTAAGACGTTAGATTTATTTGCACATGAGTATTTTAATGAAGGACTTGTAAAATTAAATCAGCTGGCTAATATAATGCTGACTGACATATTTAAACAATTATTCAAAACCAAGAAAGGTTCGCAGGTGCGTTTTCTTGGTGAATACGAAATTTGTCACCCTCTTAATGTTGCAATTGTTTCTGGGTTAATTGCAAAAAAACTCGATTATTCTAATATTGCTATAGAGCAAGTAGTTTTGGCGAGTTTGATTCATGATATCGGTAAATTCAAGATGAAATTGGATGATGAAACTCCTATTCTCACAACTCATGAAGCAATTATAGCAGAACATACAACCATAGGATATGAATTAATTAAAAACGATTTGAATCTTGACGAAGCAATTGCCAAAGTAGCACTTGAACACCACGAAAATAATGATGGTTCCGGATATCCGCAAGGTTTGTCAAGTGATTATATATCTGAATGGGCACAAATAGTAAATGTCGCAAATTATTATGATAATCTTGCCTGCAACAGAACTGCAACCCATGTTTCTAATAATAGAGATGTATTAAGGACAATGCTCGAGGTTGGAACAAAGAAATTTTCTGCAAAAATACTATATACTTTTGTACATATGTTTAATTATGATGATCCTATAGACTTTAATGATATGATTTTCTAGCGTGTAGGGGAATGTATTTAAAAACTTTTTTAAATACTCTGTATAAGAAAACGTACAGGAGATTTATTATGGACAAAGCAAAACATTTTAAAAAAATCATGGGAAAAAGTGACTCTTCAAGAGTTGTAATTTTAACTGCACACTACCAAATTATTGGAAGCGTATATGATTGCGAAGAATGCAACAAAGAATCCTGCGTAAATTTAACTAATGTCAAAGTTTGTAATATAAGTGATTCCTATGAAGGGATTTGTGAAAATGAATCACAATATGACTGGCTTCATGTAAATATGGATGCGGTTGTTGCATATAGTTTTGTTTAACAAAAAACCCTCTCTTAATATGAGAGGGTTTTATATTTTATTTTTCGAGTTATACACTGACTTTCATTGTATTTGCGATTATTTCGTTAAAACTGTCAGCCTTTAAGCTTGCGCCACCTACCAATGCACCATCTATATCAGACTGCGACATTTGCTCTTCTATTGTAGAAGGTTTAACTGAACCACCATAAAGGATTCTTATTGAATCAGCGGCAGATGCTCCGGCAACTTCGGAAACTACACCTCTAATCATCTTAATTACTCGGTTAGCCTCAACAGAATCACAAGTTTTACCGGTTCCTATTGCCCAGATAGGCTCATACGCAATTACTGATTTTGCAATATCTTCAGAAGAAATTCCTGCCAATGCAGCTCTGATTTGAGATGCTATATGAACATCAGTTGAACCTGCTTCTCTTTGTTCAAGAGTTTCACCGCAGCATATAATAGGAATTAAGCCTCCTGCTAAAATAGCCTTAGCTTTTTTGTTAATCATTTCATCGGTTTCAGAAAAATACTGTCTTCTTTCACTGTGTCCGATGATTACATAATCACAACCTGCATCTTTTAACATTTCTACTGAAATTTCACCTGTGTAAGCACCGGAAGTTTCCCAGTGACAGTTTTGACCTGCGATAGAAATTTTATTTCCGCCGCAACCGCAATTACATGCAATTGAATGTACCTGATTCAAAGATGTAAATACAGGTGCTATAACAACTGTAGGAAGTTGAACTGCCGTATAATTTGAAACGTAAGAACAAATTCCTTCAAACAAAGCTTTTGCATCAGCTTGAAGTAAATTCATTTTCCAGTTACCTGCAATAATAGGTTTTCTTGACATAATAAATCTCCTTATTCAAATTGGGTAATACATCTGAATATTAGAACAAAAATACCGTAAAATCAATTACATAGCATGTTATTTATTATATTCTAAGGTGCACACAGAACTGTCTTGAAGATATTTATTCCACACATTTACAACGGGATTATTTTGAACATTACTTAATTTTGATATATCTACTTTTTCTCCTGAATATTTTTGCACGGTAGAATACGCCCTCATAACATTTACTAGTTCATCAATTTGTTTTTTAGATAGTCTGCAAGTCGTACAAGAATTAATTCCCGCAAAATCAACATACTCTTTATAAACGCATTTATCACCACTTTTACCGACAATTTCATTTTTAAAACTTACGTTCATACCTTCCGTAGAAACTTGACCGCCATCAGAATATGGTGAACAAGTTTGCAAAGCTTTATAAAATTTTTCGTCATCAGCTGATACCGTTATTACAGCACAAAACAGTAACACAAATAATAAAAAATACTTTCTCATACAGAACTCCTACTGATTTAATGCAGCTTTAAGTCTTGCTAAAGCTCGTGCCAAAGCTGCTTGAGCTCTTTGTGTATCAATTTTTGCAGCATTATCGGCAAGACGTGTTTCCGCACGATTCTTTGCCGCGTTTGCACGGGTTACATCAATATCTTTACCATTCTCACAAACATCCGTAAGAATTGTAGCAACATTGTCTTTAAACTGAAATACACCACCCATTGTTGCAAAATATTTGTAATTCTCACCCTGTTTTATTTTTGTAACACCAATGTCCAGAACTGTGGTAACAGGTAAACGATCTTTTAAAATACCCATTTGCCCTGTTTTTGTCTGAATGACAATTTCATCGGCTTCACCTTCGAATACTATTTTTTCATGTGTTATTATTTTCAGTTTCATATTAACCTCTTAGAAGTTAATAAGAGTTAAGTTAACAAGTTAATAAGAATTTTTAATGAACTTATTCACTTATTTACTTATTCACTTATTTACTTAATTTAACGTTTTAGCTTTTTCAATAGCTTCTTCAATAGTACCAACCATATAGAAAGCCTGTTCCGGAAGTTCATCGTGTTTGCCTTCAATGATTTCCTTGAATCCTCTTATTGTATCTTCGAGTTTTACATATTTGCCCGAAATACCAGAGAACTGCTCTGCAACAAAGAATGGCTGAGATAAAAATCTTTGAATTTTTCTTGCCCTGTTAACAGTCAGTTTATCTTCATCAGAAAGCTCATCCATACCTAAAATCGCAATGATATCTTGAAGTTCTTTATATTTTTGCAAAATTTCAAGAACCCTCTTTGTTACGTTATAGTGTTCTTCCCCAATAATATTCGGATCCAAAACTCTGGAATTTGATGCCAGCGGATCGACAGCAGGATAAATACCCAAAGATGCAATTTGTCTTGAAAGAACTGTTGATGCATCCAAGTGCGAGAATGTTGTCGCAGGAGCAGGGTCAGTTAAGTCATCCGCCGGAACATAAATAGCCTGAACTGACGTAATAGAACCATCTTTAGTTGACGTAATTCTTTCTTGCAATTCACCCATTTCAGTTGCAAGAGTAGGCTGATAACCAACAGCAGAAGGCATACGACCTAATAATGCAGATACTTCGGAACCTGCTTGAGTAAATCTAAATATATTGTCAATAAACAATAAAACATCTTGTTTTGAAAAATCACGGAAATACTCTGCTGCAGTAAGTGCAGAAAGTCCAACCCTCATTCTTGCTCCCGGTGGTTCGTTCATCTGACCGTATATAAGAGCTACTTTATCAATAACACCTGATTCCTTCATTTCATTCCAAAGGTCATTACCTTCACGTGTTCTTTCTCCAACACCGCCAAAAACAGAAACCCCTGAATGTTCAGATGCAATGTTGTGAATTAATTCCATAATAAGAACCGTTTTCCCAACACCTGCACCTCCGAACAAACCGATCTTACCACCCTTTTGATAAGGCTGAATAAGGTCAATAGCTTTAATACCGGTTTCTAATATTTCAATATCAGTATTTTGGTCAACAAGTTTTGGCGATTCTCTATGAATCGGAAGATATGTATCAGTTTGAATATCCCCCATCCGGTCGACAGGCTCGCCTATTACATTAAGAATTCTTCCTAAAATTGGCTTTCCTACAGGAATCTTGATGGGTTCATACGTGTTTTCAACCTTCATTCCACGTTTTAACCCGTCAGTGGACGACATTGCAACAGTTCTAACCCTATTTGAACCAAGCATTTGTTGAACTTCAGCTATAACAACATGCCCGTCATCGCAAGTTATTTTCAGCGCATTATATATTTCCGGTAATTCTCCCTGTTGAAATTCAACGTCAATGACCGGTCCAATAATCTGAGTAATTAAACCTTCGTTTTTGTTTAATGTCTGCATATTACAACCTCTTATAACTAAGGGGAAACTCCCCAACTCTCTCTCCAGCTCATTATACTATAAAACAAAGGGGCTTGCAAGAATTATACATTTTATTTTTTAATTATTTTTTTTAGTTTGCAGAATATTAAAAATTTTACCTGATATCCCTAATAAGTTTGCAGAAAAATTGAAAATTTTCCTCAAACCTCTGAGTACGTTTAGAGTCAGACCACGTATTATCCAGCACTTGACCCGAATCTCATTCAAATTCTCTCGTCCAATTGTAAACTTTTGTTATGGATTGTTACATAAATTGGCAATTATTTTGAAAAAAAACACTTTATATATATGGAAGGTTAAATTATGAAAGAAGGTGTATTATGAACATCGCACTAAGAAAATTGGCTATGCTTGAAGCAGACATGACAAGGCGTGAAGAAGAAGCTCGTATGGAAGGTTTTACAAGTTGTCCGATTGATACGGATTTAAAACGACGCATCACAGAATTAATGGACAGAGTAAGGGTAATTTAGTCCGAGTTGAAATTTAAATAAACGGATTTATATGATATAATATCCTTAAAAGAGGAGGGTATTATGTCAAATCCGATATTTAAAAAGTTAGAATCAGACTCTGAGTACGTAAACACAGCTGCATATCCGCAAAATTCCGTGATGACCGTAGATGGCACTTTACAGATAACAGGCGTTATGGGGCTTGTTATGGCAGCCGCAGCGTATTATACCTGGTCAAGGTTTTCGCTGGGGTATATGGATATTGCTACCATGCTTACGGGTTTGGGTGCAATTATCGGTTTTGTTCTGGCTTTAATAATTTCATTTGCTAAAATCAAATATTTAGTTCCGTTTTATGCTGTATGTGAAGGATTCTTCCTTGGAGGAATTTCTGCTTCATTTGAGGCATCTTATCCGGGTATAGTTTCACAAGCTATTGCAGGCACATTTGCTGCGCTTTTTGCCATGATAATTTTATATAGGTTTAAACTCATTACATGTACAGAAAAGTTTAGAAGCACTGTTATTACTGCAACTATTACAATTGCAGGAGTTTATCTTATTGATATTATCGGAAGATTGATTTTTCATCACAGTGTACCAATAATAAATTCGGCTTCACCTGCAGGCTTACTTGTAAGTGTTATTATTGTTATTGTTGCAGCATTAAATCTTATATTGGATTTTGATTTTATAGAAAAAGGTTCACAGATGATGCTCCCTAAAGATTATGAATGGTTTGGAGCATTTGGACTTATGGTTACGATTGTTTGGTTATATGTGGAAATTTTGCGGCTGCTCGCAAAACTTCAAAGGAGATAATTAATGCTTTTTTACATTCTGTCTTTTATTTCAGGAGCTTTAATTGCTTTTATTACTACGTTTATATATGCTTTAAAGAAAATTAATTCATCAAAAGAAGAAGTAATATCTTTGCGCGCCAAACTCGAATCATCAGAATCCCTTCGAGAAATTATTAAACGTGATTTTGTACAAATTGCTAATGAAACAATAAAACAAGAGCAAGAAGATTTAAGAAAGCAGAATCGAGAAACTTTGGAAGAAAAAATACTCCCATTAACAAAAGAACTTGGAGAATTTAAGCAAAAGGTAGAAAGTTTTAATTTGAAAGGGGTCGAAAACACTACTAAAATTGTAGAACAAATTACCAATTTGGAAAAAAACAATAAAGTAATTGAGCAAGAAGCTAAAAACCTTGTAGAAGCTTTGACAAAAAACCAGAATGTAAAAGGTTCGTATGGAGAAAACCTCTTGGATACTATACTTCAATCATGCGGAATGACAGAAGGCATACATTACAGCAAACAGTTTATAACAACTTCAACAAATTTAAAAGATGAAGAACTTCATATGATAAGACCCGATGTTGTTATTAATCTTCCTAATGAACGACACTTGATAATTGATTCAAAAGTGACTTTAACAAGTTATATTAATTATATTGAGGACGAATCTAAACTTAACGAATTTAAAAGTGAGGTAAAAAAACGTATTACGGATTTGGCAAATAAGAATTACCAAAATGCCGGTGATATTTCTCAGCCGGACTTTGTTTTGATGTATATGCCGGTAGAATCATCAGTAAGCCTTTTGTATGAAGATTCCGATTTGATAAATATGGCCTATAAATCCAATATTATAATAGTCGGAACGGCATCCCTTTTGACTACTATTCGTCTTGTAAACCAGTTGTTTGCTCAGCAGAAACAGCAAGAAAGTGTTTCTGCAATTGTCAAAGCCGGTTCGAATCTTTATGATACATTTGTACAATTTTGTGATGATTTGGTTGATTTGCAAAGAAAATTTAATGATATTTCTTCAAAATTTACCACAACTATTAATCGTTTCACCAGAAATAGTAAAAATAAACCGAGTTTATTTTCTCAAGTTAATGCACTCAAGGAATTCGGAATAATCTCCACAAAATCAATCCCAGAGAGTTTGCTTGAAGAATCAACTGAAGAGCAATTAGATGGAGTTCTTGCAAATGACTAAGATATTGGTAATAGATGATGATAAAGCTATAAATGAACTAATAAAAATTAACCTTGAACTTCAGGGATATGAAGTTTCTCAAAGTTATAACGGAACTGATGGATATGCATTGGCCAAGCAGGAGCAGCCCGAGTTAATTATATTGGACGTTATGATGCCTGAAGTTGACGGCTTCACTGTAGCACAAAGAATACGACAGTGTGATAAGACAGCAGATACTCCTATAATAATGCTTACTGCCCTTTCAGAATTAAATGATAAAGTTAATGGTTTCAATATTGGCGTGGATGATTATTTGACAAAACCATTTGAAATCGACGAACTGTTAGTCAGGGTAAGAGCTTTACTAAAACGCTCAAACCAGATTCCAAAATCTATCGCCGTCAGAGATTTATTAACATATAAAGAAATCACTCTGCTTCCTGAAACATATAGTGTAAAAATAAATGATAAAACGCAAAAACTTACCCCTATAGAATTTGACATTTTTAATACATTGTTTCAAAACCATGGGAATATGGTTTCTGCGCAAAAGTTACTTAAAGATGTTTGGGGATATGAACCGGATGATGATATAGAAACCATAAGAGTACATATAAGACATTTAAGAAGTAAAATAGATAAAATATCCGATGGTAAAAAATACATAGAAACGATTTATGGTGGCGGTTATAAACTTAATATTTAATCTATGTTATGCTGCCGAATGAGCAGATTTTTCAACTTCCATTTTTACTTGATTGAGGGCATTCATTACAACAGTTTGGGTTTCTGCTTGGGCTCTGGCTTTTCTCTTATCATTCATATGCTCGCCTATTTTGTTTGCAAATGGAGTTATCAAAACCGGAGCAATATAACGATAAATCATCGCAAATATTGCTAAGCTGATAAGTGTTCTTACACCCTTTAATTTTTGCCCCAGGTCTTTTTTCAACACTTCAACTTTTTCAGGAGAGAAATTAGGATCTTTGCTTGCATTTGCAATGAAATATTCTTTTAAGTTTGAATAACGATACTCTATTTTTTGTTTTGTCCAATTTTTCAGTACTTTGTCGACTGTATAAGCACAGATTGTCGGAATCAGGAAACATAATCCCTGATTGACGGCCAAAGTTCGTCTTCTATCATCGTCCAAATCTTTTTTATGCAGTGTTTGATACATATACACACTACTTGTTAATAAAGCTCCCAGTGTTGCCATATGATTAGTCATTTCACCGGAGGTTTTTGAAAGTCTATCAGCAAGATTATTTGCTCGTTTCGATTCATACATTGGTCTGCCGTACACTTTTGCTAAAGGTTTCGAAATAATTCTTTGTAGAAAATCTTTGATACGCTCACCCAAACCTTTTCCGCCAGATGTACCTTTGGCTTGGAAAGACAAAGCTGAACCATCATCATTGGTATTTATTTTTCCCTTAAATGAAGGTGCTTTTTGTGTATTTTCAACAGTTAATTTTTCTTTATCGCTGTCGTTTTCTACAAGTTGCTGTTTATTTAAATTCTCTTTAATTTCAGACTTTTTGCCTTTTTCCAAGTGAAATACTCTCTTTAACACAATAGGGATTAAAGCAATCGTAGCTGTCGCAACTAATGGTCTTGTAACGATATCAGGCGCCCATGTTAAGAATTTATCCAGCATTTCATTACGCTTGTCCGTTTCAGCCATTTTTTCATCAACTATCGAACCCAAGTCACCATTTTTACCGTTCTTGAGATAAGCTGCTTTTTTAATTTCCCCTGTCGATTCAATTCTAAGGGCTCCACTAATTCTCGGATTAGATATCGTCGTATCATAAGGAGATGACAAACCGACATTATCAAGGTTTAATCTCCATTGTTTACCGGTTCCTATTTCTTTCCACTGCCTGAAGTCAACAACCTTACCGTCTTTATAAACAGAATTAATATCCAATTTCTTCCAAGTTGAGTCAGGCTCTGCATCTTTTATTACCTTCTCAAGAAAACCTCTGTCAAGGTCTTGAAGCAATACTTTTGTGCTGCTTGTGCACTCTTTCTGCATTTTTTTAGAGAGTTTTGCAGTTCCAGTATACTCTTGATCAACTATTATACCTAACCTTCTCCAATCTATTGCATCGTAAAATGCTCTTCCGTCTTTTGTATAAACTTTATTGAACGATTCTCCTTTATACTTTGCCCAATCAACATCTGCTCCAAATATTCTGAAAGATTCAGCAGATATCTCATTCAGTTTTTTTAGAGTAGGGATCTTCTCAACATCCTTGTAATTTTTCAGGAATTTGTTGCCGTCTTTAAATCTCCATTCAGAAACAGGCTTTCTAAATTTCTTTAACTTGTCTATATATATTGTATTTAAATCAAGATTCGGACTAAGTCGTTTAAGAGCATCTTCGCTTAAATACTTGTACATTTCGTTCATTGTGTATTTCGCTCCGGATTTAAACGGCAGAGCAATTAATCCTGTTGCAACAAGCCCCATAAGTCCTGATGATACGGCATGAGCAGATGCATATGTATTATCCTCTTTTGTTTTACCTTTTGCCGGAAGTGCCATTATTGTTGCAGGTCGTAGGAATATACATATTACGGCAGATATTGCGGCTTGCATTACAGGCTCATTTTCAGACCATTTTAATAATTTATCAAAAAATTTACTTTGTAAAAACTTATCGCCTTTCCTAACTTCCGGAACGGGTTTTTCTTTTATATCACCAACGACGTTTTCTTTAATACTTCTTATTGTTTGCTTAAAATCATCAGAACTAACTTTTGCATTTTTTTTCTTGCTTGCCAATAACATAGCAAGCCCTGATATAAACATTGCACCACTTAGCAGCACTGCCGCATTTACAGCCATGTAGTTGGGACTTTTATAATTATTTACTGTTCCATCTTGTCGAATATCCCTATCATTAGAACTTCTGCGGGTAAAATTAAAATTCGATAGCGATACACTGTTGGTTGGTTGCTGCTGAGATAAGCCCCTTAGATCTTGCGTTGTATGAATCTTCATCATAGTTTCCAATCTAATTAATCTGGTTACACATTAATCATAAAACAAAGCAAAATTTTTTTTGCTAGTTCTTAACAAATTTGTTACAATTTGTTAAAATATAACAAGAGAGTGGACTTGAGATGAAGCTTATTGAAATAAAAGTACTAATAATTTTAATTTCTGCCATGCTTGCGGCTCCTTTTGCGCATGCTTTTGATTTGGATGAAACCGTAAATGATGAAATACGCAGAAATTATAATGCCAATAAATTAGTTGAGGATGCCGGTATTAATTTGGAGGAAGGTATTGATGAAAATTTACCTGATTTGCCGAATATTACCAAAAAAGAACAAATTCAACAAAAAAATCAACCTGATATAAAAACAACTGCAAATCAAGTTCCATCTTCTATTCCGATAGCAAACCATTCTGCCGGTGACATTGCAATCCGTAAAGGAACAGTTTTTAAAGTGGTAAATACAGGTGCAATCTCTGATTGGCAACAAAAAGGAACGGTGGTTAAATTTAAATCCAATACTAATATTAACGGTAAAAAATATACTATCCCTTCAGGAACTATATTTACAGGTGAAATAGTGGAATCACATCAACCACAGATTACATGTAACGGCGGTTTGGTCGCAATAAGGATTTATTCAATGTTATATAAAGGGCAAACAGTTCCTCTAAGTGCTTATGTTATACGCGCCAATGATAGGAAAGTCTTTTTCAATGATATAAAGGGAGACCGAACATATTTAAAAACGATGTGGAAGAAGGGGAATTGGGGAAGGTCTTTATTCAATAAAATGTGGACATTAACCGTTAATTTGGGAAGTAAAAATTCAACGCTTGTGCTTTCTCCGTTTCCAATTGCATATGGAACAATTTGTCTTGGAGCAAATACTTTAGTATCGCCAATTACAGCCTTTTTTTCAAAAGGCGGTCATGTTTCAATCCCGGCAGGAAGCAAATTCGCATTAAAACTCAACGAGCCTGCATATATAGATTAGACTATACAAGCTCTTTAACATCTATACAGTGCATTTGTAGTCCTTTTATGACAGCTTGAACACGATTCGTCGCCCCTAACTTCTCATATATCATTTCAAGATGTGCCTTGACGGTATGCACTGAAATATTCAAGACTGCGCCTATTTCATTATTTTTATAACCCTGTGCAAGATAATATAAAACGTTTCTTTCTCTCTCCGTTAACTCCATTTGGGGCTCCTAAAGCTATTCTTCTTACATTAAATATATACCTCACACCAAAATAAATTTATATAGGTAATTCGTCTATTTTTAGGTTTCTATGTATTATGATTTTGTATTATAATTAAACTTGTATAAGTATTTATAGTTAGGAGAAATAATGGAGAGCTTTTTAAGTTATATTGAGTCAAACGCTCTTATAGTATCTGCTTCAATATTGATTGTTGCTTACTTTTTTATAGCGACTGAAAAAATCCCAAAAGTAACGGTAGCATTGGTGGGTGCTTCTCTTACACTTTTGTTGGGACTATTAGGACAAAATGCTAAAGTAGACGGAGAATTAAATCCATATTATTTTATAAATTATGTCGACTTTAATGTGATTTTTTTACTTGTATCAATGATGATTATAGTAAGTATAGCAACCAGAAGCGGTATGTTTAATTGGGTAGCGAATGAGATGCTTATAAGAACAAAAGGACACCCCAAAACGAGCTTATGCTGTTTGGCGCTATTTACAGCTATAGCATCAGCCTTTTTGGATAATGTTACAACTGTTATCCTTGTTATGCCGGTAACATTTGCTATTGCAAAAGAATTGGATTTAAATCCTGTACCATTCTTAATTACAGAGATTCTTGCCTCTAATATAGGTGGAACTGCAACACTTATCGGAGATCCGCCAAATATCATTATTGGGAGTGCAGCAGGATTATCGTTTATGGATTTTATAAATGAACTAACCGGAATAGTTGCAATCATTCTTGTGGTCGTAATTATAATAATGACCTTGTGGTTTAAAAAGTCACTTAAAACAACAAAAGACAAAATGGAAAGAATTGCCCTTATGGATAATTCCCGTACTATCAAAGATAAAGGTCTTATGTTCCGCTCGTTAATTGTACTTTGTTTGGTAATAGCAGGGTTTGTAACTCACGATATTACTCATATTCAAACTTGTGTTTGTGCTATGGCAGGTGCAAGCATATTATTACTGTTTGAAAAACCATCTGACATATTAACAGATGTAGAATGGAGTACAATATTTTTCTTTATCGGATTATTCGTTATAATCGGCGGATTTGAAAAAGCCGGCGGCATTGAGCTTATGGCTAAATGGTTAATTGATGTCACCCATGGTTCTCAGGCACTTGCTTCCATGTTTATACTATGGGGCTCCGGAATACTGTCCGGTATAATTGACAATATTCCTTATACAGCGACAATGTCACCAATGATACATGAAATTGCAATTGCAAAAGGAGCTGAATTTGCGGTTCCAATGTGGTGGTGCTTATCGTTGGGCGCATGTTTGGGTGGAAATATGACAATTATTGGTGCTGCCGCAAATGTTATTGTTTCTGAAACCTCAGCTGCAAACGGACACCAAATAAAATTTATGGAATATCTTAAATACGGTGTTGTTGTAACAATAGTTTCTCTAACATTAAGCAGTATTTATATCTGGTTTAGATTTTTAGTGTAAAATAGACTTATAAAATCATATCATATTATATTGACGGCTTTTTAGCCGTCTTTTTTTATTTAACGATTTTAGAAATAAATCTTATAGAGTCATCTCTGAGTTCTTTGAAGAAGTCAACGGTAATTTTAGAGAGAGGTCTGCTGTCGATTTTATCAAAAATAGCGTAGATAGGGTCGCCACCGTTGTTGAATCTCATTTGGCGGTCTCTTTTTCTCAAATAATATAAATCAAAATCTTCAGGAATTTCTAAAGCGCCTGCTGGTTTTTTGTTTCTTTCTACTGCTGAATAAGTTGTTGACATTTTTGAAATCTCTCTTTTAAATAACTCTTACATATATATAAAGTATATAAGTTGCAAAAAATTGCCTTTTTTAGGGGCAAATGTAACGAATTGTAAAGACGAATTTTGGATTTGACAATAAGGTTGAAACCCTTGTAATTTGCTATATGATGTGATGTGATATGAGTCGTTCTGTGCTTGCATCAGGCAACTTTTTATTCTCCAAAAACTTTAATTATGTATACGAGGAAATTTAATTAAAGGAAAAGGAGAAAAATTATGAACGTATCAGCAATTTTAAAAACAGCGGCATTAGTAGGAACAGCACTTGGAATCGGGACAATGGTATCATCTTGTAAAAAACAAGAAGGGCCTGTAACGCCAACACCGACTCAAATTATTGATGTTCAAGACCCTCATTTAATATCCATATATGATTCGCTGGATGAAGAAGGTCGGCAGGCATTTGAGGCTTGGTACAGTGCCAATGTTCCATATTTTATGCAACCCGGTTATAACGGAGGGTTACCTGACAATTTTCAAGAAATACTAGCTAAATTCAATGAATTATGCGCACAATGGATTGAGGATTGGATTAATAATCATCCGGGTTCAGGCGGAAAAACAGGTTTTATAGGATAATTTCAGAATTTTATCGACAAGCAAGGCAGGTGCGATTGTTTTTATCGTACCTGCCTTATATTCTGTTTTATTAATTTTTGAGTTTACGCTTACGCTAAAAACAAAGACAAAGTCTACAATACGATGTGGTTAAAATTTTTCTCCGTGAAAATCTGTTCCGCCGGTTTGTATTAATTCGGGGTATTTGTCTGCAATTTTTTTAACAGTTATTGCGGAATGAAATTTTACAACACTTCTGAATCTATCGTAAGGATAATAAACTTCAACCCCATCCAGACCAATTTTCATAAGATTTTTAATAAGTCTTTCAAGACTCAAAGCCCAGCAGCATGCCGGATGTGCTAAAATCGCTATGCCGCCAGCATTATGAATAGCTTCTATGAGTGATTTTACATTTCTGAATGTTAATAACCTGATTACTGCATGGTCAGTACCAAGTTTATTTTTTGCCAGAAACTTTTTAAATTCAGTGTTATTTATATCAATACCGTATGCAAGAAGGTGTATAAAAACATAACCAAACCAGCAGTCAAATTCTGCGCCAGTAATTAATATGCCATCCTGCGCCAGTTGATGTGCCTCTACTGTATTGTGATCAGTAATAGAAATAATCTCGTAACCTCTTTCCTTTGCACTTTTCAAAATTTGTGCATAACTTGCTTTCCCGTCAGAAAAAGAGGTGTGGATATGCAAGTCTATTTTTTTGTCTGCATAATCATTTTGGGTATATTTTTTTAGTTTTTCTGTTAAATTATCCATATTTAGTATAAGATTATTTTATGACAAAAAAGAATAAAACACCTTTTGGAATTTTTACAGAGTCTGTCGGGCTCTATTTCTCGAATTTTAGCCAATTTGTCAAATATATGACTTTTCCAGTTTTAGGTCAGGTTGTCGGTTTAGGTGTAACTCTATTGTGCACATATATTTATTCTAAAAATTTACCCGCTTTGATTGATAAATATCCAATATTTAATGATTTCGGAATTATGGTTTTATTTTCCGTAATAATTGCTTTGCCGGGTATGATTATTTTTATTAAAGCATTCTGGGAATATCTTGTTGCATATGGCGCCGTAAATTCAATGCTTGAGAATATGCTTAAATCAGGAAAAGTGTATGATTTTAATGCACACACCGAACTTATTAAAAGAAGAACCCCCTCCTTTGTTGTGGTGTGGCTAATTTTAGGTGTATTTTCAGTGTTTGCGGCATTCCCACTATTCTGGGTACCTGCAGGAATCATAGCAGTATATTTAACATTGGTATTCCAAGTGTTTACGTATGAACCGGAACTATCTCCGGTGGGCTGTATAAAGAAAAGTTTTAACCTTATTAAAGGACATTTTGGCTCAACGTTTATGCTTCTTGCACTGGCAGGAACTCTAAGCTGGATATTTGTACCGCAAATTTTTAATTATTTATTTAATATTACCGGTGCAAACAGCTTTTTGGCTAATTCTTTTGCTAAATTAGTTGAAATATTCCCGCTAAATGAGATTAACCGTTTCCTAAGTCAGGTAAATCTGCCGCTAATTACAAACGATGATGTTTCAATGTTTTTTGTAACAACAACTGTAACACAGGTAGTTATTCAATTCACATTGCCCATACGTTCAATGATGTGCGGACTGTGGTACAAAGAGTTAAACGGTTCAATTTCTTCAGTTAAAGTTGAAAAGAAAAAAAGTTCCCCAAAACGTCCGAGTGAAAAATTAATGGAAGAATCTCATAAAAATTTAACTAAAAAATCTAAAAAATTAGACAAAAATATCCTCAAACGTGCGATGGAAAAAGAAGAGTAAAGGTAACCTGCAAAGCGGTAAATATCCATAAACATAAGAAAAAAGAGAAGGACTTTTGTCATTCTCTTAGGTTTTGAGTAGAAGTTTTATAAAATAGGAGAAAATTATCAGTTTGATTAAATGAGATTATCCATTGCCAAATTCATTACTTCCGGAGCAATACCAACCCCGAATTCTTTTTCAATTAGTGCCATCATTTCTTCAAATTTTGGCATTGTTGCCATGACTCTGGCAGCGACATCCGGTGCGAGTGGTGCCGGTGTTGTAGTTTCCGGCTTGTTAATTACAGGTGCATTTGCTGCCAAAAAGTTTAATACTTCATTCCCGTCAACTTGGGTTTCTTCTCTGATGACAGGTGCTTCAGCCGGAGTTTCCTGCGGTGATTTTTCTTTTCTCTGAGAAACATAACCACCCATTCCGTAGCTATTTCCACCGATATTAATTCTTCCGATACTGTCTGCCATTTCAGATACTCCTTTTTTCTTTTTTCCTTTGTGTCATGTATTACGGCATATTTTTCAAAAACTTTAGGGTTTTTAAATAAATATTTACAATTCGTTACAATATCGACCCCAAACGCTGTTATAAATTAAAACAATACACCTAAATGTATATTTTGGTATTTAAAATTTGTAATTCTTTATTTATTCCGTTCTTTAATGATAGTATTTACTTTACATAACCCCTATATTTACCCCTTCTTTCTTTATGTTGCAAGTAAAAAGAAAGAATGTCGTAAATTAAATTATAAATAAAATTCAAAGACTTATACGCCAAAAATATATAACAACACAAAAGTCAGGACTTGAAAAAATATGTTTACCAAATACAATGTTATTGGTCGAAGTATAATTTTCAAGTTTGGAATCTTGAAGGAAAGAAGGTTAAAATGAAAAGCGAAATACATCCGGAATATAAAAAAACCGTTATTAAATGTGTTTGCGGTAATGAAATTGAAACCGGTTCAGTTGCAGATGATATAACTGTTGAAATCTGTTCAAACTGCCATCCGTTTTTCACAGGTCAACAAAAAATTCTTGACTCTGAAGGACGTGTTGAAAGATTCAATAAACGTTACGGCGCTAAGAAGTAAGTTAAAAAAAGATGACCAATGGTCATCTTTTTTTATAGGAATATGTATTTGCAAAAGAGCAGAATACCTATCAGTGCACTTATTATTGAAGCAATCATTACTGCACCTGCGGAAATATCTTTTGCCATACCGACCATTCTGGAATATCGGTTATGATAGATGGAATCTAATGTAAATTCTATTGCCGTATTTATCATTTCAGAGATTATAACTATAGCGATGGCAATTAATAGAATACAATATTCTATATAATTAAATCCAAAAAAATATGCGGCAATTAGTACTAATGCCGCTATTATTAGATGAATTCGTATATTCATTTCACTTTTAAAAACAAGCCGAAATCCTTTTCTTGCGTTCATAAAGGTTTTATTAAATCCTTGTGATTTAAATTTGGTCATAATTTATACACTCCAAAGCTTTTCTTTGTTCCCCTATAACAAAATTGTATTCCTCTTCGTCTCTGTGGTCAAATCCCAAAAGATGCATCAGTCCATGGCTTATTAAAAAATATAGTTCCTGTTCTTTGTTTTGTGATTGGCTTATATCACGATTGCAGCCTTCTTCTACTTTATCAAGAGCAATAACTATTTCGCCAAGATTTATATCATCGTCAAATACAAACCGATTTTCGTCATCGGCAAAAATAGCGAATGTAATAATATCAGCAGGTTTGTCCTTGTCTCTGTAATCCCTGTTCAATTGATGCGTTTTTTTTGAATCACAGAATAAAATATCCAACGTTATTGAATTATATTTATATCCGTATAAGCATGAATTCTGTCCAAGTTCTTTTATATAGTAATTTAAAAGTATACTTGTATTTTCAATAATTTCTTTTTCGTCAACTTGCCAGCCTGAATAAATATTTTCTGTGAAAATATTAATCGTTATCATTTTTTTTACTTTCGAGTTCTTTTATCTTTGATTCCAAATCGCTATCAAAAACTTTTGAGATAACTCCTGCAGCCGCGGATTCTCCGTTATTTTCATCACTATGTCTGCTTTTATCAAGCTCTTGAACCAAATCATTATGGTACTTAATTCTCTTATGGTGCATACCTCGAAGCATTCTGGAAAATGTCTCTGCTATGATTTTCAAATCTTTTAATGTTAAAGGCGAATCTTCAAGTTGTCCGTCATTAAGTCTTTCTTTTATAATTTTTTGTATTATTGAATCAATATCTTCATTTGAAGGATTTTTGGCGGCTCTAACAGCGGATTCAACTGCATCAGCAATCATCAGAATAGCAGTTTCTTTCATATTCGGTTTAGGTCCCGGGTATCTGAATTGTTCTTCTTTAACATTATCAGCCCCTTCCTCTTTTAATGCTTCATTGTAGAAATAGCTTACGAGACTTGTTCCATGATGTTGTAGTATAAAATTATGTATAACCTGAGGCAAGTGATATTCTTTTGCCAACTCTATACCGTCTTTCGGATGAGCTGTGATAAGCATTTTACTAAATCTTGGTGTACAAGTTTTATGCGGATTTTCTATTCCGTAAAAAGATTGATTTTCGACAAAAAACATTGGTCTTAAAAGTTTTCCTATATCGTGGTACATAGTTCCGACTCTTGCCAAAACGGGGTTTGCTCCAATAGCTTCTGCGGCAGCCTCAACAAGCTGAGAAACTATTAAACTGTGATTATATGTTCCCGGGGCATCTGAAAGCAGTCTTTTTAGCAACTTGCTGTCAGCCAATTCAGCTAAGCCATAGGGAGTAAGTATTCCAAACACATTTTCAATAATAGGAAGGACGCCCAATAAGAAAACTCCGCTTATCACAAAACAATTAATGACAATGTACCCTAAATCTCTGAGTATCATTAAATTGTTTATATCCATCATATATTTTTCAAGGAAATATATTCCCCCGACCACCAATATACCGGCCAGTGATATTTTAAGACTAATTATCAATAAATCTGAACGTTTTGAGAACTTCAAACTGGAAACAGCCGTCATAACAACAGTATTTAAAAGCATAAATGATACGACTGTCTCTGTGTTGTAATGCATACCAACCGATAACAGAGCCAACAATATAGTAGAAGCAAAAAAAGCATTTCTGGGAGTCGTGAATATTGAAAGCAAAACCGTATATGCAGGTATCGGAAGTATATACGGGGAAAATCCTGTAGGTAAAATCGCGGCAATGAATGCCATAAGGACGGTAAAAGATGCCATAATTATCATATGGTTTTTGTTATAGTATGGTTTCTCAAAATTTTTTTCATATTGCAAGAATATAAATGTGAAGAAAGCGACCATAAGGTATATTCCGGCGATTCCTCCAAAATTAACTTCCAGAACATTATATCCTGCTGCTCTCAGAGCATCACTTTTTAACTTAGTGACAGGTTCACCATCAAAAACTATTTTTTGACCTTTTTTAAATACAACCTCATAAGGTTTAACTGAATTTTGAGCATTTTTCCTTGCAATTTCTGTTGCAAATTCATCTACAACCAAATTCGGGACAATTACTTGATTTAACAGACAGTTAATCATATATATCTGTCCTCTTGGTGTAGTTATAGGAATACTTTTAGCAATAATTGTTTTAACATTGCTATTTTCGAAATCTTTTGCAGAGATTCCGGTATTTAATGCACCTATAAGAGTGACTTTTGCCCGTTCAAATAAACCGTTCAAATCATTATCGCTGCTTTTTAAGAGATATTCCACAAAACTTTTTCCGGGGGCTTCTTCGAACAATATACTTATTTCATCTGCCTTAGTATCCTCCGAAGCATTTTTTTCTCTAATTTTCACAACGGACTTTTGCAAAGTTTCAAGACTGGAAATAATAAATTCATCCTCGGCTTGAGTTAAAATTGGCTCAACAGATTGAGCGACCTCTTTTTTATGAAGCTCTGTTTTTTTTGTATCAATAACTTTAATATCTTTTTGAGCAATTATATCACGCTTGCTGATACCGTTTTCCACGACTTTTTGGAAAAAGTAGTTTTGTGAAGAAATTGCAGCTGTTATCAAAAATGTAAAGACAATGAAACATACAGCATTTCTAAAGCTCTTTGAAAATATAAAATCTAAAAATTTCTGCATCAATTATTCCTTTATGTTAGTTGCAAATATTTATTATAATTTTTTATAACCCACTGTTAAGATTATTATTTATCTCTACTCCTACCCTTTTTTACTACAAATCCGCATTTAATACAAGCCAAAACTTCTCCTGTGCTATCCACAGGCATGAACTTGTGTTCACAGGTTAAGGCTTCATCGACTTCCTTAAAAGAAGGTTTTTCCGGTTGAATTTCTTTTGTCTGTCTTTTATTAAGCCACTTAATGAATATTTCAAAAATGTACATAACTATATTTTAAACCCGCAGGGAAGGAAGTAGCTTAGCTTGTTAATCTCAAGCTGTCCCATATTTTCAGTAATTACTTCTATTTCTTCATTATCACCTTGGAACTCGTACATAACCTGCCTGCAAGCACCGCACGGATAGCAGGAATCTGAATTCGGTGAATATATTGCAACCGCTCTGATTTCACGATATCCTTCCGAAACTGCTTTAAAAATAGCACATCTTTCTGCGCAAATAGTCATACCGAAAGAAGAATTTTCGACATTGCAGCCTTGAAAGATTCTGCCATCAGAGGTCAAAACTGCGGCACCGACAGCAAACCTTGAAAACGGTGAATAAGAATTTTTAGAGGCACTTTTAGCCTCTTCCATGAGCTCATTATAGTTTATATTCATATTAATATATAATACTTTACTTCAACCAAAAGTAATCCCTTAGTTGGTTGATATTGGGATGTTATTTGACTATAAGTAAAGAATTAATTTTAACAATCAAATTTGTCGTAAATTAATACACATTAAGTTTCTTTTAAAATGCCCTATTTACACGATGTATGGTGGCAAATCAGACTGTATAATTATAATATGAGAGAGTTAGATTATAGCAAGTACACTTATCTTAGCTGGAAGAATATTTTTAAAGAAGATTTTCTTAAAAAATATGAAAATATGCAATTATTAAAGCAATCCTGCAAAGACTCAAATCAAATTATTGAAGCATATATTGATTTATTTAATAGTGCAATTTATACAATGAGGGTGTTCTTAGCGAACAATGGTATCTTTAAATCAAAACCAAGTGATATAATAAGAGAATTTTACTTAATTGAGTATATAAATATGGGGAGAGAATGGCTTGAAGCATTAACATTAACCGAATTTGAAGATAGAGAATTTGTTAAACCGATGCTGTTAATTTATGCACATGTAAAACAATATTTTCAGATATTTGACGAACTTAAAAACAAATTAACGGAGTGTTTAAGTTATGCATAATATCCCTAGATTAAAAAGAAAAATTATCAAATTTAATGAAGCGTACGAAATATATTTTAATAATTATGATGAAACAGATTTAACCTCTACGGTTATAAATTTGAAAAATGTTTATATTGCATATAGGCGCTTTCTGCAAGATATGGTTAGAGAAGCGGACTGTAAAATATTCTTACCGGTTCTTATTTTTAGGAGAGCAAGTGAACTAAATATAATAGAAGATGCTGATATATGGATTCAATTTATATATGATTTCAATTTGCTTATTTATGAAACTGATAGAGATAAAATAAAAGAACTTCAGATATATTTACTAAGTAAATATACTGATTATTTGAAATGTGCAAAGAAATTATTAAATAGAATATTCAACTATTTAGGAGAGGAACCTCATTTTGATGAGATAGCGCTTACTGATACTATACATGAATATCAACCAAATGACTTTGGTATAGATTATTATACTTATCATTGTTTAATCGGATATTTTAAACAACATGTCGAAATAAAAAGAGTATGGCTCTACGGTTCAAGAGCACAGAATAAAGCTTTGCCGCACTCGGACATTGATATACTTATAGAATCACCCTCGGACTCATTTGAAAAAATAGCACAAGGTATCATGAATTTAAGAATACCAAATTATATAGATGCAAAGAATACAAACATTATTCGTAATGATATTGATAATAATTTTTACGCAAGAGTTACGCAATCGCATCCCTTATTGATATATGATTTTAATAACACTGGGACTGCGAGTATGTAATCCGCAGTCCAGGTGTTTATTTAATGTTATAATGTTTATATTATGTTTATGACCCAACTGGCGGATCATTATAGAACGGATCGCTAACATAAATTATTATGTCTTTCGTATCCATTACAGTACCATCTGCATAATATGCTTTGACAGTGATTTTAGTTGTACCCTCCCCTACGCCGGTATACGTTCCGTCACTTGTAACTGTAACAATATTTGTATTTTTAGGTGTATACGTATAATAATCTGCGTTAGTAGAACCGACTTTACATTTAATATTCTTCAAAGTGCCAGTATTACCGACATTACATTGACGTGCACTGGCATTATCCCATACTATGGTGTTATTGCCGTTTGTGCCATCAGCGCCATTTGAACCTTGTGTTCCGCTATTTCCTGATACTGTATCATAAAATTCGCAGAATTTATCCCATACTTTTGATTTGTCAAATGCTATAGCATGCATGTTTACTAATGAAATTGACTCAAGCCAATATAGTCCGGACTCAGATGCGATAGACCCATTCATTATCGCATCCCAGGTATTTACACAATCTGAAGCATGGTGAGTATACTGTATTATATTATTTTGTGATTCTACTAAATTACCGTTAGCATCATAATATTGATAACTGAATGCGTGACTGCTAAAGTTTTTATTTATTGAGCCGCTACCTGATTGATCATAAAGTGCATCAATTGCTGCATCATAATAATTATTAACACTAGTAACCGCTCGATTTAGTAATGTTTCATCAAATCCTTGAGCTGTTAGTTTGGTTTTTATTAATGCAACATAATCGTGTAATTGCTCTTTTGCTGCTGTTTTAGCTTTTTCAATATTCTTAAGTGCAAATGCTTCACCGCGAATTCTTCCGTTTGTATCCGGCGGTGTGACATTACTGCCGTGTATATCCATGTTCCCACTTGGCGGATCCACCTGAGGCCCGTCGTTGCCGTTTGTACCGCCTGTACCATCAGTACCCTCTGTACCGACGACACCATTTATCGCATTATGAACAGCATCGACAACCTTCATAATTGTATCTACATTCTCATTCATTAAACCTGCTGGAATACAAGTTGAGAAATCATAATTCATACCGTCTACCGAAATTGACTCTATAGCCTCTTTAGTAGCGCTATCTCTCTGAGCTAGTTCTACAACCCATTGAAGATAAATACGTGCAGATTCTTTAACATCTTCATCGTTATAATTACCATAGTGCGGTTTCTCTGTCAAAGCTTGTGTCCCGACAGCATTGTTATACAGAATATCTTCTACGTCCTTATCGCTTGTTATTCCAGCTGCGGCAAGCAATGTGTCTAAATTTTCTTTAACACGTTTTAAAATTTCGTTTTCAAATCCTACCTGAAGGTTATCTTCAGAGGTCGGAATACTTATTGAATTAGGATCGTCCAAATAATCTTGCAACACACCTGCAACTATTTCTTTGAATGCATCGGAATTTATTATTTTCGCAAGACTAGAGCCGGAAATAATAGAGCCGTCAGATTCACCACCAGGAATACCCGCAAAGAATCTTAATATACCGGACATGTGATTACCGCCACCAGGATTGCAATTGTCTCCAAGATTATTCAGAATATCAGCAAAGGCTTTTAAACCTTTATATCCATCAGATTCTTCAAATTTTGCTTTTGTTATGCTGCTTTTGATAGTATTAAAATCCCCTGTTAGCGAACTTTTCCAAGCTTCAAGAACTTGAGTAAATAAATCTTCAAATCCGCTATAATTAACATTCAAACTGGATTTATAATCAGAACATTTTATCGTATCTGCAATCTTCTTATCAATTACAGAATTCTGCAAAGCATTCAAACCGTGGGATTGATCATATTTGTATTGCGAATCTAAACCTTGGGTATACTGTGCCCACCCGGGTTGCAGACCTGCTGTCTGAATATAAGCTTGTATTATACGTTTAATTGTTTGTACAATTTCATAAATCTTGTTAATGTCAGTACAATTAGCACCTTGATTTTGTATATAGCTTTCAATCAAATCTCTTAATTGTCCATCTCCGCTCAAGCTGTAATCATCAGTAATAGAATCTTTAATAACGCTTCCTAAAACTCCGTCATCTTTTAAGAACCCTTCTTTTATTAAGTTGCATGCAGCGGCACAGGCACACTGTTTTGCAAGTGCTTTTAAGTCATTAATATTATTGCCGTTAGCAAGTTCAATAGCACCACTTTTTACCATATAACCTGCAGCCAGCTCTTTTAGGTCATCTGCGGTCATATTAACCTGGTTTGCATAGTGTGAAACTGTATTAAACACTGCAGGCACAGCACTATCCAAAGCATCATATATCTTGCCGTATGCAACCATTTTTTGTTCTAAATTCGCTGCTTCTGTCGCATTCAGAGCATTTAAATCCCTTACGCCACGTTTGATATCGCCGGATTGAAAAGTATCCAACTGAGTCCAAAAAGCATTAAATTGATTTGCAGTGTAGTTAATCCCAGAGTCTCGCAACAAATCACCCATTTCATCCTTTGTTAAAACTCCGTCATTATTCGTATCAGCATGATCAAGTAAAGTTTCATAATTTCTAAATTGGCTGATAAATAAGAATAAATTTGCTCCGTTTGTCATAAAATGCTCCTTTAGTTTTTCCCTTTTGCATGGTTTACGGCATTTTTAATCTAAAACTTTAATATTTTTCAGTAAAAATTTACAATTCTTTACAAAATCTTCTAAAATTTTACAAAAATACTATTTATCAACATTTATCCTACTGGACAAAAAAAATTTTTAGTTATACAATTGTAAATAATTGTTAAATATCTTAATCACAGAGGTAGAAATGGATCAAATAATCAAAGTTGCCTGGGAATTGAATGAAAAAACCGATAACAGATATAAACTGGTTTACGAAATAGCTGAATTAGCAAAAAAATTGGTTGATGAAACTCAAATGAAAAAAGCCCGAGACGAATTCGGATTCGAAGAAGTTGTTCAAGACAGTTCTTTCAAAAAAGAAAATTCCGTTGAACACGCTATTATGGTGAAAGCTTCTGAATCTGACGATACTGAGTTGGTGGGTTAGATTTATAAGTTTATTCTTTAAAAGAAGCTTTCCAAACGGAAAGCTTCTTTTTTGTTAAGGGATTTGTAAAGATTTTGCAATAAATAGGCAATTTTATTTTTTTAGAGACTTAAAAGGAAAGGAAGGTCGAAATGATAAATAACAAATACAGTAAAAAACTCATGAATCTAAGGTGGGGGTTGTAATATGGCAATAAACGCAGCAGCAATATTTTCAACTCTGGGAAATCCAAATTCCCTTGTACCCCTTGCCGTTAAAGATTCAACCGGAATCGCCGGAATGACAGCCGGCTCACTTATTACCGGAAAGGAAGAAGGAAAAGACAGATTTATAGATGAAATGGGGACTTCGCTCATATGGTTGCTCGGCATTCCTTCTCTTAAATGGTTATATAATTCAACCGTTTTTAAAGCATTTGGGTTAGACGCTCACTTTGATCCAAGAAATCTGGAAGATAAAGGTGTCTTTGAAAAAATTAAACAATATGCCCCGACTGATGATGTAAGAAAAAGTATTGAAAAAGTAGAAAAGAAAGAGAAACTCTTTAAAAATACAGTTTCTACAAGATTTGTTTTTTCTACCGCATTAACAATCATAGGGTATATTATGCTAACAAAATTTAAACAAAAATATACCGATAAACAAATCAGACAAAACCTTATTGATGAATACAATAAGAAAAAAGCCGAAAATGAAACAAAAGAAAACAATCTGACCGATTCTGACAATCCGGCTAAGGATGTATCAAATCCGACATTCAAGGGAATTGGTCCTATGGTGGAATACTTTGCATTTTCACCTGTCAGAAATATGTGGATACTTGAAGGTGCTATAACAGCAACAAGGTTGAAGGATTCAAGAACACCTCAGGAATTTATAGGATATACAATAAAAGAAGCTGCCGCATGGACATTCTTATATTTTGCAGGAGGAGCTATCCAAAAAGCCGCAGAAAAAAGAACTAAGGAAAAATTCGGCAAATCTATAGAACTGGATGCCAGAGTTATTGAAGGAGACGAACTCAAAAAAGCTTTCGAAAATGGCACCGTTACAAAGAGTTTAGAGGAATTCCCGCTTGCTAATTCTTCCAGATCTAATTTGTATGAATTTTTGCACAAAAATCCGGATAATATTGTAGTAAAAGCTGCTAAACAATCCGATATTATCAAAATGTATGCCGAACCCCAAAAATGGTATCAGATATTTAAGAAAAAAGAATACACAAACAAAATAGATACAAGAGAATTTATCGACCTTAAAGAAGTTGAGGGCGTAAAAAATAAGATAGAAGAGCTATATGGACAATATAAAACAGCATTAGCGAAAGGAGAAACATCTGAAAAATTCTTTGAAGGACTAAAAAAATTAAAACGGAAATCCGTAATATTGAATATAGGCTCATGTGCTCTGGCATTAGGTGTAATTACACCGGGGATTATGCTTGCAAAGAGATTTATATTCCACGATGATACGGAATTTCAGACTAAAAAGGATATCAGACAGCAGCTAATTGACGAAGGGGTTATTGCATAGAAAGAACAATAGCAACTTGCAATTTTATGTTGATATGATATTCTAGACGGGTGAGGGTTTGGTAACTTTTACACAGCAGAATATGGAATATGCGTCTGTAGCTCAGCTGGATAGAGCATCTGCCTTCTAAGCAGAGGGTCGCGCGTTCGAATCGCGCCAGGCGTAAATTTAAGACGATAGGTTAAAACCTATCGTCTTAAATTTTTGTTTTGGCAGGCGATTTGACCGCCAAATGCGTGAGCATTTTATTGCGTTCGGCGGATTTTTTGCAGAGAGCGGAGGATTTTTACGAAAAGCACGCAAGTGCTTTGAAGTAAAATCCGTAGACTCGTTTAACGCAAAAAATCCAAGAAGAATCGCGCCAGGCGTAAATTACAGAGGATAGGAATAAATCCTATCCTCTGTAATTTTTGTTTGTGCCAAGATTTGACGTGCAAGGAACGAAGTTCCTGCGTGTTCGAGCGACCTGTGAGCAGAGTGCGGAGTGCTTTTGCCAAGTGATGAAATCACGAAGGCAAAACACGTAGGCACGTTTAATGCGAACAGGTCAAGACAATCGCGCCAGGCGTAAATTTAAGACGATAGGTTAAAACCTATCGTCTTAAATTTTTGTTTTGGCAGGCGATTTGACGGCCAAATGCGCAAGCATTTTATCGCGTTCGGCGGATTTTTTGCAGAGAGC
>JAEEGL012486191.1_pt1 | contig 51115 bp, 37 predicted proteins | sample 9134231 | NCBI WGS metagenome assembly JAEEGL01 (sample SAMN16246548, study PRJNA631951) | gut metagenome | biome: gut microbiome; feature: rumen; material: fiber-attached | host: Bos | place: Iran: Karaj | collected 2018-10
AATCTGTATCGGCATGCGTCATATCTCCCTTTCCACATGCGGAATCGTTGAAATGATTGACAAACTTGGGGATCTGGATTTACAATTAACATTATCTGTTTCCCTGCATGCGCCCGACGATGAGACAAGAAATCGAATCATGCCGGTGAACCGACGGTACGGCGTCGAACCTCTTCTCGAGGCATGCCGGCGGTATTTTCAGAAGACAGGACGCCGTGTTTCCTATGAATACGCAATGATCGACGGGGTGAACGATACGCCGGCACATGCTCATCTTTTGGGAGAAAAACTTGCGCATACGGGTTCACACGTAAATTTGATCTCCCTGAACGAAGTGGAAGAGAGCCCGCTGAAGCCATCTAAGCCGGATAATGTGTGGAGATTTCTGGGAATACTCAGGGAGCATGGGATTAACGTAACCGTCCGGAGAAAGCTTGGCGGCGACATTGACGCTTCCTGCGGTCAGTTGCGCAGGAAGAGAGAAAAACTTGGGAGTTGAGTTATGAACGTCTGGTCATGTTCCGAAAAGGGTCCCAAAAGACCGCAGAATCAGGATGCCTTTTTTGCCCAGATGGGACCTGATGATGCTTGGGGAATGATAATGGTCTGTGACGGGATGGGCGGCGCAAAATCCGGGAATATCGCAAGCAGTCTTGCAACCAGCGTGTTTTCGGAAATCGTCACCGATGGGCTTGATATCGAGGCTCCCGCAAAACGTGTCGGAGAGCTCATGCAGATGGCGGCTGTTTCGGCAAACGATGCCGTCTTTGAGATGAGTCTTTCCTCGACAGAGTTCTCTGGCATGGGAACGACTCTTGTCGCCGCGGTGGCTACGGCTAGGTTCTGTGTTATCCTCAACATCGGGGACAGCCGGGCGTATCACATAAGCGAGAGCGGTATCCGTCAAATAAGCCGGGATCATTCCCTTGTTGAAGAACTCATTGGACGAGGCGAGCTATCTCGGGAGGAGTCCGGAAAGTATCCCGGGAGGAATCTTATCACTCGGGCCGTAGGTACTTCAGATCGGGTTTCGGCTGACTTGTTTTATCCGGAATTGCGAAGCGGAGAGTACATTCTCCTTTGTTCGGACGGTTTGACGAATATCGTCAGTGATCAGGAGATCCTTTTTGAAGTTCTGCACGGCGGCTCCAGTGAAGACTGCTGTCAGAGACTGATCGGGATCGCGGTTTCCCGTGGGGCACCGGACAACGTGACGGCCGTACTTCTCAAGAAGTAACCCTGAGGAGGAAGACATGGATTCAAATGACAAGTATATCGGCAGGTTCCTGGACAACCGATATGAAATACTTGAAAAGATCGGCGAGGGCGGTATGGCACTCGTCTATAAGGCCAGATGTCATCGGCTCAACCGTTTTGTAGCGGTAAAGATTCTGAAAGAAGATCTTGCCCGGGACGCAGAATTCAGGCGCCGTTTTCAAGCGGAATCCCAGGCAGTCGCTATGCTTTCCCATCCAAACATCGTCGCAGTCTATGATGTCAGTAAAACCGGGGATACGGAATATATCGTCATGGAGCTCATTGAGGGCATCACGCTTAAGCAGTACATTACGCGTAAAGGTGCCCTGAGCTGGAAGGAGACATTGCATTTCGCTACACAGATATCCAAGGCATTGAGCCATGCCCACTCCCGTGGTATCGTCCACCGGGACATCAAACCCCATAATATTATGCTCCTAAAGGACGGCAGCGTGAAAGTGGCAGATTTTGGCGTTGCTCGTCTTCAGTCGAAACAGCATACGTTGACACAACAGGCACTGGGCAGCGTTCACTATATTTCTCCCGAGCAGGCCAAAGGCGCCGCTGTAGATACCCGTTCTGACCTCTATTCTCTGGGCGTTGTCATGTACGAACTGCTTACAGGTCGTGTCCCATTTGATGGGGAATCTGCCGTTTCCGTGGCAATCCAGCATATTAATTCGAAACCGGTCTTGCCCCGGGAACTCAATCCGGATATCCCGGCAGGACTTGAAGACATCACAATGCACGCTATGGATCCCAATTTGGAACGTCGATACCGTTCCGCCGATGAGATCCTGCGTGACCTCGAGGAATTCCGGAAGAACCCGGATACTCAATTCGGTTACGTGCGTGCCATGGCAGAAGACGGGGAAAAAGAGGCAGAAGAGGCCCAGAACAGTAATGTTAGACATTCCCGTAAACCCGCAAAACCACGTACCACTCATCCCGCAGGACAACGAATCACGGCAGAGGAATACCGCAGGAGACGAAAGAAAGCGGCAAAAACATCCCTTCTCGTCGGCATCTTCGGTGCAGCGGTGGTCATTATTCTATTGTTCCTCATAATGTGGCCTACCCTAAAGAGCTGGTTTGATCCTCAGGAACAGCGTATTACTATGCCTAATTTCGTGGGCAATTATTTGGATTTGGTGGAGAAAAACTCCGAATACCAACAGGATTATGTTTTCAATATTCAATATGTGTCAAGTACTGAGTACCCTGCTGGTTATATCATCGATCAGAGTCCTGCTGCCAACCGCCAGCTTGCTATTGTTAGCGACGGTATCGAGGTGACACTTACGGTATCCAGTGGTGCAGACACGGTCCGCATGCCGAACCTCATCAATACTGACTACAGAGAAGCTAAAAACGCACTGGAGAGTCTCCAGATGAACCTCACAGTAGAGCTGATTCCTGTCGCTGATGACAACGTCAGTTCTGGTTATGTCATTGAGCAGGTTCCAGCCTACGATGAGATCCTTACAGATGGTATGACGGTGTTCCTGACCTACAGCACGGGTCCTGATGTCCCCATGGTTTCCGTACCCGATGTTGAAGGCCTTTCCCTGGAACAGGCGATCGAACGCCTGGAAAGCTACAATCTTAGCTATACCGTGGAATATCAGGACAGCAGTGAACCAAAGGATAAAGTCATCTATCAGAGCGTTCCGGCAGGATACTCTGTGGAGATTCACACGAAAATTAAGCTCTTTGTCTCGAATGGTCCAGCAACATCTCCATCGCCGACTGCAAACTGATGCTGACTGAGGGGGTCGTTTTCCGCGCGCTGAGCGGCTTTTTTGACGTGGAGACAGAAGATGGGTCATTTGTCCGTTGCCGCGCCAGAGGGAGGTTTCGTAGAGACGGAGAATCGCCTCTCGTTGGAGATAGTGTTCGAATCCGAACAGAAGTAGATGGTTTCGGTACGGTAATAGAGATTTTGCCCAGGAAGAATGTATTTTTGCGTCCTCCTGTTGCGAACGTTGATGCCATGGTGATCTTTGCTTCAGCGGTGAATCCGATAACGGATCCGTTTCTGATTGATCGAATGGCTGCTGTCGCAGAGGATCGGGGATGCGAACCGATAATCTGCATCAACAAGACTGATGCGAATTCTGCAGATACTCTTTACTGGCTCTATCGGAACGCTGGATTCAAAACAGTACGTACCAGTGCCGTTACTGGAGAGGGCATAGAGGAACTTAGACAGTATGTTCAAGGCAGAATATGTGTTTTCACGGGGAATTCCGGCGTGGGAAAGTCCAGTGTTCTCAACGCGCTTGAACCGGGCTTTTCCTTAAATGTTGGGGAGGTCAGTGATAAATTGGGCAGAGGTCGACACACTACACGGCATGTCGAACTCTACCGGCTCTCATGCGGAGCAAAAATCGCAGACACTCCAGGTTTCGCAGCCTTTGACCCAGAGCGGATGGACCTTACGGATCCCGCAAGGCTGGAACGGGTTTTTCGGGAATTCACACCTCTGCTAGGGAATTGCAGGTTTCAGAACTGTCGTCACGTTAAGGAGAAGGACTGCGCCGTGCGCAAGGCAGTGGAGGACGGACTGATTGCAAAATCCCGTTACGACAGTTATATTCGGCTCCTGGAACAGATTCGGAATACGAAACCATGGGAACGAAAAAGCACCTTCTCATAAGTATTGACTTCTTCTTTTTAGATAACAATACAGCACCCCGTTTGTTAGTCAGTGAGTTTTGCTGCTAACATGCAGGGTGCTGTTTCGCTAGTATTCATTATGTTATGTTCTATCAGACATGGGGATATATTTATGGTATCGCATAGATGACCTGTATGCTGGGCGAATGATCCGTCCTCCGGTTAGGAGTTCCTCTATCCGGTGCGCACACCAACCTGAGATTCTTGCAATCGCAAAGAGAGGAGTATACAGATCCTCCGGAATTCCAAGCATAGAATAGACAAGACCGGAATACAGGTCTACGTTTGCACACATGGGCAGATTCCTGCCAATCCGCTCCATTATAAGCGGTATACCAATGCGTTCTACTGCTTCCAGAAGATCGAAGTCCTTTGAAAACCCCTTTTCGTCCGCCATACGACGAGCATATTTTTTGATTGCCTGCGCTCTTGGATCGCTGATGGTGTAAACAGCATGGCCGAGTCCGTAGATCCTGCCGGAATGGTCACCTGCATCCTTGTTGAGAAGTTTAACCAGATAGTCTCGCATGGCTTCGTCCGTTAGACTAGGGACGTTCTCACGGATATAGCCAAGCATCTCCATGACCTTCGCGTTAGCACCGCCGTGGAGCGGCCCCTTGAGTGCACCAACAGCAGCGGCGATAGCACTGTATGTATCTGTTCCGGCAGAAGAGAGGGTTCGGCAGGCAAAAGTGGAATTATTGCCGCCGCCATGTTCTGCGTGAAGGATAAGCATTAAGTCTAGGAGCCGAGCCTCTTCATGTGTGAAGCGTTTGTCCTTTCGAATCATTCGCATAAAGTTTTCGGCCACAGAAAGATTTTCGTTCGGGATATGGATGTAGAGAGAGTGACGATCAAAAATGTGGCGTTTTACAGCGTAGGCATCTGCCACGATGGTAGGGAACCGACCGATAAGCTCGATGGACTGCCGCATTACGTTCTCCACGTCAGTACCATCGGGATTCTCGTCGTAAGAATAGAGCGCTAGAACACTTCTCTCCAGTTTGTTCATTACATTCTTTGAAGGCGCCTTGAGGATCATGTCTTCAAAGAAACCCTCAGGCAAATCTCGGGCACTGGTGAGAATTGCATTGAAATGTTCCAGCTGGGCTTTGTTTGGAAGTTTTCCAAAAAGAAGCAGATATGAGACCTCTTCGTACCCAAACGTGCCGTCCCGGTCATGGCTTGCGATTAATTCTGAAACGTTGATGCCTCGATAATACAACTCCCCAGGCATGGGAATTTTCTCGAAATCTCGAAGATAATAGCCCTGAACACTGCCTACCCTTGTGACGCCAGCCATGACGCCGGTGCCGTCGGCGTTCCGAAGACCGCGCTTGACGGCATCCCCTTCGTAATGGTGTGGATCGATCCGGTATTCATTTTTGACCTCTGAACAGAGTGCGGTCACATATCGATCCAATTCCGCCCGCTCGATCTTCAAGATATTCACATCCTTTCCTATACTTGTGGGACAGTATACCTCATATCTCTGCGGAATGCAAGTACTTTCTTCGCAATATTGCAAGTTATTTATGCGGCGATATGCAGATAGAGATTCACATTTGAAGTATAAACCGTGTTTAATAGAGTATTGTGAAATTTTAATCGAATGATAATGCAGAATCTTGCGTTTTTTCGGAATCTTTGTTATACTGTACCACAACAGCGGAAGGGGTGGCATTAAAATGGTGAAATGGAATGATGGTACGTATGAGATTCGAAACGGAATGCCCGTACGATGTGATGCAGAGACGTCCCCTGATGAGGGGTGGGGGAAGACCATGGCAGGCAAGATTCTCAGTGCGCACAGCGCCCGAGAGGATTCGCTTGCTGTTTCCTTTGATAGTCTTATTTCACATGATATCACATATGTTGGTATCATTCAGACTGCTGTCGCCAGCGGACTGAAGGAGTTCCCCATTCCGTATGTTCTCACAAACTGCCACAACAGCCTGTGCGCTGTGGGCGGCACAATCAATGCCGACGATCATGCCTTTGGATTGTCTGCCGCGAAAAAGTACGGCGGGATCTATGTGCCCTCTAATATGGCTGTGATCCATCAGTATGCCAGGGAGGAGCTCTCCGGTTGCGGAAAGATGATCCTGGGTTCAGACAGTCACACACGGTATGGAGCTCTTGGAACCATGGGCGTGGGTGAGGGTGGCCCGGAGTTGGTGAAGCAACTATTGGGAGACACGTGGGATTCTCCCCGGCCGGAAATCATCCTTGTCTGGGTGACTGGAACGCCTCCGAAAGGAGTTGGTCCGCACGATGCAGCCATCGCTATGTGCGGCTCAGTATATAAGAAGAATCTTGTTAAAAACAAGGTCTTGGAGTTTGCTGGCCCCGGAATTCAGAACCTTTCCATGGATTGGCGTATCGGACTTGATGTGATGACCACTGAGACCGCATGCCTTTCCTCAATCTGGGAGACGGATTGGCGTGTAGAAGAGTATTACTCAGTACATAAACGGCAGCACGATTACAAAACAATGAAGCCGGCTGAGGGGGCCAGATACGCCGGCATGATCGAACTGAATCTATCCTTGCTGGAGCCCATGGTAGCTTTGCCGTTCCACCCCTCTGAGGCTTTGACGATTCACGATCTTCAGGAGAATGCAGGAGATGCGCTTCGGGAGGTTGAGAGACATATTGAGCACCAGTATGGCGGGAAGGTCTCCATGTCCCTTACGGATTGTCTGGTCCATGGTCAGATAAAGATTGAGCAAGGCGTGATAGCAGGCTGCGCTGGAGGTATGTACGATAACCTTGCCGAGGCCGCAGCCATTCTCCGCGGACACGAAATGGGCGTGGACGGCTTTGAGCTTACGGTTTATCCGCCCAGCATACCAGTACAACTAGAGATTGCACGGAGCGGGATACTCGAACAGCTCACTGTAGCTGGAGCTATAGCAAAACCTTGCTTCTGTGGTCCCTGCTTTGGCGCAGGTGATGTACCGGCAAATGGGACGATATCTGCTCGTCATACTACACGCAACTTCCCGAACCGAGAGGGGTCCCGTCCAGGAGACGGGCAACTTGCAGCAGTGTTCCTAATGGATGCTCGTTCTATTGCTGCAACAGCACGGAATCACGGTATCTTGTCAGCTGCTACAGACGTGGATTATATTCCTCCGACGCAGTCTGTTCGGCAGTATGACACCAGCCCATATGCACACAGGGTATATTATGGCTTCGGAAAACCAGAAACGACAACGAAACTTCGATTTGGACCGAACATCGTGCCGTGGCCGAAGTTTCCCCGCCTATCCAGACACCTTCTTTTGGAGCTTGCTTCCGTGATCCACGATCCGGTGACTACTACGGACGAACTCATTCCCTCCGGAGAGACCTCCAGTTATCGCTCAAATCCAATCAAACTGGCATCCTTCACGTTGTCGCGCCGAGACCCTTCCTATGTGAGTCGGGCGAAAAAAATCGCTGAGGCAGAAGAAGTGCGGGCAGCTGGAGCTAGGGACAACGGTTTTGAGAGAGATATTCGTTTATGCGGATATAATCCCGAGGAATTGGGAGAGACGCATATCGGTTCCGCTATTTTTGCGGAAAAGCCGGGAGACGGGTCTGCCAGGGAACAGGCTGCCTCCTGCCAGCGGGTTTTGGGTGGAAGTGCAAACATTTGCAGAGAGTATGCCACGAAGCGCTACAGATCAAACTGTATCAACTGGGGCATGCTGCCACTTACCATCGCACATGAGACACCATTTAATTACGAACCTGGTGACCGGATATTCCTCCCGGAAGTCCGCGAGGCGATTCGAAAAGGCGATGAGAAGATTTCAGGATTTATGATTCGGAACAATGAAGCTATACCAATCGAGTTTTTGCTTCTGGGCTTCTCAAAGGAAGAAAGGGAAATCGTTCTTGCAGGATGTCTAATGAATTGGTACGCACAGAGAGGATAATGAGAGCTATGGAAAAGATACAGATGCAGAATCCTGTCGTTGAGATGGACGGGGACGAGATGACAAGAATCCTCTGGAAAGAGATCAAAGAACAGCTTATCGAACCGTATGTGGCGCTAAAAAGCGAATACTACGATCTTGGACTTTCCAACCGTGATGATACGGAAGACCGCATAACTGTAGAAGCAGCGGAAGCCATTCGTAAGTGGCGTGTGGGTGTCAAATGCGCCACAATCACGCCTAATGCCCAGCGTATGGAGGAATACCATCTAAAGCATATGTGGAAAAGCCCAAATGGAACTATACGTGCCGTGCTGGACGGCACGGTCTTTCGTACGCCGCTCATTTGTCCAGGCATACGTTCTTATATCCCTGCATGGGAAAAGCCGATCACCGTCGCTCGTCATAGTTACGGAGATCTTTACCGTGACACGGAATTCAGTATTGAAGGACCTGGGCGGGCGGAACTGGTCTTTACTGGAAAGGACGGCACCACACTACGGGAAACGATCTATGATTTCGAAGGTCCCGGTGTACTTCAAGGCTGTTACAACAAGGACAGCTCCATCGAGAACTTTGCGCGATCCTGTTTCGAATATGCATTGAGTGTAAAACAGGATTTGTGGTTCTCTGCAAAAGACACCATCATGAAAAAGTACGATGGCCGATTCAAGTCCATCTTTGAAAAACTGTATGAACATAAGTATCGGCCGCGTTTCGAGGAGGCGGGTATCACCTACTTCTATACCCTGATTGATGATGCCGTAGCGCGTGTCGTGCGGTCTAAAGGGGGTATAGTCTGGGCGTTGAAAAACTATGATGGGGATGTCATGAGCGACATGATCTCCACCGCCTTCGGTTCACTTGCCATGATGACATCTGTTCTCGTATCTGCAGACGGATGCTTTGAATATGAGGCTGCCCATGGAACTGTGACGCGGCACTATTATCGCTACCTTAAAGGGGAACGGACATCAACGAACCCTGTGGCAACTATTTTTGCTTGGAGTGGCGGTCTTCGAAAACGCGGTGAAATAGACGGGAACGATTCACTACGTAACTATGCAGACAATCTGGAGAAAGCCACTATGAGCACAATTCAGTCAGGAATTGCCACAGGAGACTTGGCAGTCCTAATGGATCCGAAACCGCGCGTTGTAGATAGCTGGGAGTTTCTAGCGGAGATCAGAGAACGTCTGGAAATGTTGCTATCATGAAGAAATGAATGCCCCGGAATATCCGGGGCATTCGTTTAGCTCTGGTTGCGTCATTCTGAACGGAGAAGTATGCCAATGCCGTAACGGCCGCTGCGACGACCAAAGAGGGAAAGACCCGCTTCACATTGTGACGTAAAAGATAGTGTGAACCGATCTTTTTGTTTTAGTCGTAGAAGAATTGAGGAGGGGATACTGACCTTACAGAGGTATCCATAACTGCCCGCTTCATCAAGCACATCGTCCGATGCCTGATAATAATGAGAGAGGATGCCTCTGGAATCCGCAGGGGAGTCGGGAAGATAACAGTTTCCCACTGGTATGCCGTCGATGGAAATGGTGACACTGCCTGGATGCTTTATACCGTCTGTCTGAACAAAGGCGTTCGTATTTGTACCGGGATCGCAGCGGTACCCAGGTGGCATGCATTGTTCTGCGAGACCGGGGGGCACCATTCCGACTGGAAAGTCGTGTGTCATGGGCATTCGGGTGGAAGCCTCAAAGAATATGCGAAGTTCATCCGCTTTATCGAAACCGGGGATTTCTGCGGTATTGATATCACACCAAAAAGTTCCAGCACCTAGGCCGTTGCGCTTGTTGCCCTCCTGGGCGGAAAACTCCTGTAAAAAGTCCTGGGAGAAGAAAGTTCGGGGCTCCAGAACAAGGGCGTCGTTGCGTTTTCCTCCGTCTACATCGAAGTGGATATAATTCCGCATGATGGTGTCCTCGCCGTCCATAAGAACCCAGGAGAGAATTGCGGTGCCGTCGTGCGGCGGGATCGCCGTGGAAATCGTCCCTGCCGGGAAGGAACCATAGCCCTCCCATACGATGCGTATCTCGCCTCTATCGACGACATGGTCGCCATCCAATGGATCCAGAAGCTTGAGAGTCCATACCACAGTGAGTAGTCTGCCATGTCGTTCATCGGTAAAACTGGATCCGAAGAGAGGTACTTTAACGACATCGGACGGATGGACTGTACTCATCGGGGCATAATCTGCGCCCACATAATCTTGGCTGTGCAGATCTTTTATACGCATGCCCCACTCATCATATCCGAATTCTTTGTCACCGTTATCTAGTTTATAATATCCGTTGAACTCGTTGACGACATCATGGAACTCCGTGAAAACGAAACCGCAAAGGATATCATTTCGCCGGAACTCATTCATCATATACTTATATTGCCAGGAAATGTCACTCTCACCAGCACTGCCACGTATCCCATGATAATTGCCGCATTCACTGTTCATACAAGGCACGTCGCCCATGAAATAGCCTTCCCGATAGTTTTTCGGAGAACCGATAAATGCGCCTGTACAGAACTTCTCAACACCCTCCTTTACCCTCTGATAGCCGTTCACGTAAAAATGCCAAGAATTTACATCTGTAATCACATGATCTCCAAGACACGGAGAGTTGTCCTCAACAAGTCTTGTCGGATCCAGCGCCTTAACCCGTTTCCAGCAATGTTTCACCCATTCAACTGTTTCCGGGAGATACACATCTGTATTGGAGCCATCCGACGACTTTTTTTGAGTGAATAGTCCCCAGGTCTCATTGAAGATAACCCAGTAAAATACCGAAGGGTGGTTTCGGTCACGTAATATCTGCTGCTCTATCTCTTCTTCGAAGTATTCGCGCGCAGTGGTATCAGGCTCGCCCCAGAAACAGGGAAAGTCCTCCATGATCAGAAGTCCGAGTCGGTCGGCCCAGTAGAGCTTCAACGGTTCTTCGGCTTTGATGTGGATTCTTGCCATATTCAAACCAATACGCTTGAGCCGCTCGATTTCTTCACGACAGTCTGTATCAGAAGGGAGCGTAAAGTATCCCTGGGGGTTGAAGGATTGATCCAATACTCCGTTGAGGTAGATGGGTTTGCCGTTCAGAGTGATATATCGTCGATGATTGTGTCCGAAGATGCCTGAGCCTATCTCACGGACACCAAAGTAGGTGAATACTTTATCCACTGTATCGCCTGAAATAAGCGAGAGCGTTCCTTCATAGAGATACGGATCCTCCGGAGACCAAAGCCGTGGCTTGGAAATCTGGAGAGAGACGACCGTTTTCCCATCGTATATAATGGCTTCCTCTTCGATTCCCGGGCCGAAGTCGACACGGACGACCGAACCATCCGGAGCGGACGCTGAAATATCGATGGTTACTCTGCCGTCAATAGATGTTCGAACAAAAAACGACGACAGGTATGCACTTGGACGGGCCTCAAGCCATACGGACTGCCAGATACCGCGGCAGGGTCCGTAACTCTGTTTACCATAGGTTTGTGTACCTTTTTCTCCAGCGTGAAAGATCAGTAGATTGGTGTTGGGCCCTGAGGATCGAACGTCGCCTGAGTCGCTCCGTGAAGTTCCGCCAAAGGCAGAGACTTCCACAGAAATCACGTTTTCGCCGTCCCGCATCCAGGCATCTGTTACATCAAATGCAAACTGTGCATAGCCGCCGCGATGTGCCCCAATTTGTATATCATTCACTCGGACGGAACAGCGATAATCTGCGGCACCGAAGCAGAGCCAAATCCGTTCTCCGCGGGGATCCCAATGAACTGCCTTGCGGTAAAATCCAATCCCGTCTCGCATCTCAGAAATCCCGGAGAGTGGAGAGCCCCATGGGTAGGGGACTTCGATCTCCCGGTCATAAATCGGATGGTCCAGTGAAAATTCCCATGGACCATTCAGATTCATCCACTCTTCACGTTGGAAATCAGGGCGGGGAAAGGCGGTTTTTCTGACCATGTGCATACGTCCTTTCTCTGCAGTGAATCAGTCTTCGACGTGCTCCGCTGGGTCTTTGGAATTGTCAGAGGGTCTGTGATTGTGGTGAGAGCTTCTTTGATGAAGGCGGGATTCCGCCTTTTTTAGGAGATTACGGGCACTGATAAAGGAAAGACGTTCCAATGCATCCTCATATGGAAGCAGCACAATCTCAGATACCTCAGATTCTTGAGGATGGGGTTCCTGACCGTGGAATTCCCCCAAATAATAAACAACGAGTTTCACGGCACTCTGTGCGCCGTTTCTATGTATCGAGTAGAGATCGGTCTCCCTGAATCCTCCAAGCAGTTTTACAGTTAAACCGGTTTCTTCACGGATTTCCCTTAGCGCGGTTTCCCGTTCTGTCTCTCCCCGTTCCATGTGTCCTTTCGGAAACCCATATACACCTTGGCGAGAACGTATAAGAAGATACAGCAGCTGCCCATTAATTCGAGTAAAGACCACGCCACCGCATGATTTTTCGCGTTTCATCAGTGCCTCCCAGGAATCTTTTTAGTCAGTATATCATAAACTGCAATCGGATTCAACGTTCTGAACTGGAATGACGGTGCCGACGGATACCGAGTATAAGTCATGATGGAGATAGCGAAGAATTTGTGAAAATCGATATTCTTTACAAGAAAAAGTTCATAGTGAGATGCTATGACGATTGACTCAGTATTTATCTTGTGATATATTATTTCATAGAATACTATGGAAAGAGGTTATCTGCATGAAAGATCTTGACCTGGAAAAATACGGTATCACCGGTGTTACGGAGATCATTCACAATCCCGGCTACGAGGCGCTGTTCCGGGATGAGATGGATCCATCTCTGGAGGGTTATGACAAAGGCGTTCTCACCGAGCTTGACGCAGTGAACGTCATGACCGGCATCTACACCGGACGATCCCCGAAGGACAAGTATATCGTCATGGATACGAACTCCAAAGACACAGTGTGGTGGACTTCGGAGGGCTACAAGAACGACAATCATCCCATGAGCGAGTCCACATGGGCGATTGTTAAGAATCTGGCAAGAGAAGAGCTCTGCAATAAGAAGCTGTATGTTATGGACGCCTTCTGCGGGGCCAATAAGGATACCCGCATGGCGATTCGCTTTATTATGGAAGTCGCCTGGCAGGCTCATTTCGTGAAGAATATGTTCATCCAGCCGACCGAGGAAGAGTTGGCGGAATTCAATCCAGATTTTGTGGTCTATACCGCATCCAAAGCCAAATGCCTGAACTATAAGGAACTGGGTCTCAACTCTGAGACCGTCGTTGCATTTAATGTCAGCAGCCGTGAGCAGGTCATCATAAATACATGGTATGGCGGCGAAATGAAGAAGGGCATGTTCTCCATGATGAATTATTATCTGCCTCTCAAGGGGATCGCCGCTATGCACTGCTCCGCTAATACGGACATGGATGGCGAGAATACCGCGATCTTTTTCGGACTGTCGGGTACTGGAAAGACTACACTATCAACTGACCCGAAACGGCTCCTTATCGGAGATGATGAACATGGTTGGGATGACAACGGCGTATTTAACTTTGAGGGCGGTTGTTATGCCAAGGTTATCAACCTGGATAAGGATTCCGAACCAGACATCTACAATGCGATTCGCAGAAATGCCCTTCTGGAAAACGTGACTGTAGACAACGAAGGCAAGATCGACTTCGCAGACAAGAGCGTCACTGAGAATACTCGCGTATCCTATCCCATCGAGCATATCGAGAAAATCGTCAAGAATGTAAGTCCCGTTTCTGCCGGTCCCGACGCGAAAAACGTTATTTTCCTGTCCGCCGATGCATTCGGTGTTCTTCCTCCTGTCTCAGTATTGACTCCTGAACAGACAAAGTATTACTTCCTATCTGGCTTCACTGCAAAGCTCGCCGGAACCGAACGCGGTATTACAGAACCGACGCCCACCTTCTCTGCATGCTTTGGACAAGCCTTTTTGGAACTCCATCCCACAAAGTACGCCGAGGAATTGGTTCGGAAGATGGAAAAGAGCGGCGCAAAGGCATACCTTGTGAACACCGGATGGAACGGAAGCGGAAAACGGATCTCCATAAAGGACACCCGCGGTATCATAGATGCGATCCTTAACGGCGATATCCTAGGGGCTCCCACGAAGATGATTCCGTATTTTAATCTTGAAGTTCCCACAGAGCTCAATGGCGTAGATACAGGCATTCTGGATCCTCGGGATACATATGCTGATCCTGCCATCTGGGATGAGAAGGCAAAAGATCTTGCTGCCAGGTTCATCAAGAATTTCGCAAAGTACGAGAGCAACGAGGCCGGAAAAGCGCTGGTTGCAGCAGGTCCTCAGCTTTAATTCGATTATTATTAACCGCACAGGCGTGCGGACCCTTCGGTCCGCACGCCTTATATGTAAACAAGGACACGTGATTATTATGATATTCTGTTTTAGAATGAACATTTCATGAGGTCTTAGATCAGCGGTATTATTCTAAGGGATTCTAAATAAAACAAGCAGTGTTCGCTTATATTATTATGAATTCTTCTCAATTCTTTTTTGGAAAGCTCTCCAGATAGGAGGACTAGAGATGTCTGTCATTGTCAACCCAAAGTCTGGGGAATCAAGCTGCGCTCTATATGAGATAAAAGTCAATGATATTAAGGCGGAGCCGGAGGATGCTCGTGTGTCTTCAGTCGCATTCAATCGTAGATGGCCCGGCCATCAGCGGGGAATTGAACAGACTGAAATCGCTTGGTTCCTAGAGATTTCCACAGACGAACCGATCAGATTCGAGATCAGACCGAAAGAACCTTTTGAATCGGTTGTTATCCGTCCGCGCTCTCTGGGAATCGTGCCTGAGATTCAGAATGGCGTAATTCGATTTACTCTGGAAAGACCTGCCTATTTCACACTGGAACCCTACGGTAGACATCGGGCTCTGCACCTATTTGTAGATCCACCGGCACGATACAACATTTGTCTGGAAGATCGCAACTTTTTGTTCTTTGGCCCCGGGGATCATGAGGTTGGCGAGCTTCGCCTGCTCAGCGGTCAGACACTTTATATTGCAGAGGGAGCTGTGGTATATGGCAAGATAATTGTGTCTGACGCCAATAACGTGAGAATCCTTGGCAGAGGAATCCTTGATAACAGCAGAGAACGGGAGAGAATCCTCTATCCATACAACGCAGAGGAGAATGAGGTCGCTGTCAACAACGCGGTCAGAGATCATACAATTCGGGTGGAGTATTGCGAAAACATAGAAATTGACGGGATCACGATACGGGATTCCCTATGCTATACAATTCGGCCTCTCTGCTGCCGTAACGTGAGGATTTCCCATGTGAAAGTAATTGGGAACTGGAGATATAATTCAGATGGCTTTGATATGCATAACTGTGAAGACATCCAAATTGAGAACTGCTTTCTGAGAACTTATGACGATTCCATTTGTGTGAAGGGAATTGATTTCTATACCGAACCTGGAGTTGATGTGGAGCAGTTCGCGTGGGAGCAGATGCATAGAAACGGGGAGGTATACGATTGCTTTCGTAACGTTTGTGTGCGTGGCTGTACTATCTGGAACGATTGGGGAAAGGCATTGGAGATTGGCGCAGAAACTCGTGCTGAGGAAATCTGCGATGTTATTTTTGAGGACTGTGAAATCATTCATGTTACCGGTCCGGTACTGGATTGTTGCAACGTGGACTATGCAGATATTCATGATATCATATATAGAAATATCAATGTCGAATATGACGCTCAAATCCCGGAAATGCAGATCCAGAAGCGGGATTCCGAGTCTTATTTCCAAGTACATCCCGATTACACGCCACCATTATGTTGTGTTAACACGATGTACCATCCGGAATATTCGGCAGGCGGTAAACGCCGCGGACAGTGCCGTAACATCATTTTCCAGAATATCTACCTATGGGGTCGCCAACCTCCAATCCTTCAGTTTGACGGGTACAATGATACATATCAGACCCGGGATATCACGGTACAAAGTATAAGGTGGAACGGAAAACTGCTGAATGACTTTCCACCTGAATACCTGCATTGCAACGAATATACAACAAATATCCGATATATGCCAAAAGTAGACCCCAACACTGGAGTCCGAAAGTATTCTGTGGTTACGACGGGGCAAATCAAAGAAAGCGATGTTGTTAGGTTCTGGAATCCCAAAGGTGTTGGGAAACGAGTCCTTTTCCTGGGGAACTCAATAACACTCCACGGCAGAAAACCGGAAATCGGTTGGCTGGGAGAGTGGGGTATGGCTGCGTCGTCACCGGAGCATGATTATGTACATCTTCTCATGAAACGAATTCGAGTAAGGGATCCGGATGCAGCTTTCTGTATCTGTCAGGCTGCGAACTGGGAACGATCATACAAAAATGGTGTAGAGACGTATGAGAGTTATGAGCAGGCGAGAAATTTCCGGGCGGATCTCATAGTTATCCGTCTCGTGGAAAACTGTCCTCAAGAAGGATTTGAACCGAAATCGTTTTGCAAGGAACTCAAAGCGTTTGTTAGTTACCTCGACAAAGAAGGAACGGCCAAGGTTCTCGTTACCACAGGGTTCTGGCGTCATCCAGCTGACGAGGCACTCCTTGCCTATGCTCGGGCAAACAATTACCCATGTGTAGAGCTAGGTGATCTGGGTGAACAAGACGAAATGAAAGCAATTGGACTTTTTGAACATACTGACGTGGCAAATCATCCTGGAGATCTTGGAATGCAAAAGATCGCAGAGCGTATTATTGAGACATTACAGCAAATGGAATTCTGAACATAGGACGGAGTGTACTCAATCAATACAAAATTAAAAGAGAGAATCCTGACGCTAAATGCGTCAGGAATCTCTCTTTGGTGCGGGCAGTGGGACTCGAACCCACACGGTTTCCCACAGGAACCTAAATCCTGGGCGTCTTCCAATTCCGCCATGCCCGCAGAAACACGGAAATGCTCTATTCAGTGGCGTGAAAAAGCGAAAATAAAAACAGTCAATGTTTCAACTAATGTATCAGCACATGCATCTCAGTCACTTGTGATTTCACTGGATTGCCCTTTCCCATCGTTTGCATCATTGCTGTTTTCCAAAGGGCAGTAGGGCAACTTCATCGTAAAGCGCATTCCTCCCTGGCGGCGCCGTTCGGCTGAGACGCTCCCGCCGTGTTCATCGGCGATGGACTTAACGATGGATAATCCCAGTCCACTGCCTCCAGTCTCCCTGGAGCGGGCTTTGTCAACTCTATAAAACCGATCGAAGATATATGGGAGATTCGCTTCCGGGATCCCAATGCCAGTGTCCTCGACAACAAGAAGAATTTCATCTCCCTGTCGTACTGTTCGAACATGCACCTTGCCGCCGCGAACATTATACTTAATAGCATTTTCTACAAGATTAATGACCACCTGATAAATATCATCTTCGCTGCACAAGGCATAGCAATCGCTTCCAAGATCACATAGGATAGAGACATTTCGCTCGGAAGCAATCGGTTTTAGAATCTGAATCGCACCATCAGCTGCGACGCTCACGTTCACTCGCATAGGCATAGAAACGATTTTATTATCGAAACGGGTGAGATTCAATAGCTTCTCCGTTGTGCGGGCCAAACGTTCTGATTCACCACCGATATCCCGCACAAACTCCATGACGGTGGCGGTATCCACTTCCGGATTCTGCAGGATACTATCACTGAGGAGGCGGATAGAGGCTAACGGCGTTTTTAGTTCGTGGGATGCGTCAGAGACAAATCGGCGACGAGCTTCTTCGGTCGTTTGAAGACGTTCGGCCAAAGAGTCAAATTCGTCGCCTAAATCGGCCATTTCATCCCGTCCGTTCATGTTCACGCGGAATCCATACTCTCCCTCTCTAACCTGCCGGATTCCCTTAAGAAGTTTACGGATACGGCTTGTGAGGGTGTGAGAGAAGAGGACGCTTACAGTCATCCCAATGATCAGGATAACGAGAGAAGCCAGGCGGATGGTGTGCTGCAGTTCAAGCAGTATTGCACCCTGATCAGGATCGGCCTCGAAGAGGTACACCGCTCCCGCAATGCGGTCAGATTGATAGAGAGGACCGGAAGCGCAACTCTCATAGACTCCATCTTTATAACGGCAGGAGAAAACGTCGTTTCCGGCTAAGGCTTGGGTAACAGCCCAGTCGACGTTGTAGGAATCAGCGCTTCCAAATCGTCGCTCATAGAGCATTTCGCGGGAAGAATCCACTACGAGAACGAGATTCACGCCCTCAATATCGAGAAGACGTAAAACTTGAGTCACGTTTTCTACACTATAGTTGTCCAGTGCTGTGACGGAAGCCAAAATAACGCTGACTTGATTCTGCAGCGTTGTTTGCTTGGAGTTAAATGTTAACTGCCGTGCTACAAACAGGGGATAGGTATTGACAAGGATCAAAACAAGCAAAATAGAGCTGAGGTATGTCAGCAAAAATTTGAGACGGAGACTGCTGAAAAAGCTTCGCACTTTTTGAAGAGCTTTTGCAGGAACTTTTTCTCCGTGTGCAACGTCATCAATCCTTGTAATAATATCCGACCCCCCATTTTGTTAAGATCTTTCGGGGCTCTGCAGGATTCTGTTCCAATTTATCTCTAATCCTGTGGACATGAACATCAACAGTCCGTATGTCGCCTCGATACTCATAGCCCCAAATGATATTTAGCAGATTTTCCCGGCTGTACACACGTCCAGCGTTCTTCATAAGTAGCTCAAGTAAGTCGAACTCCTTGCTGGTGAGATCCACAACGGTTCCGTCCTTGATTACGGTACGTTTTTCTGTATCCAAACGAATCCCGTCATTCTCAAGTATGGCACTGCTCTCTGCCTGATTTGTGATGCCGGAGCGACGAAGCAGTGCACGCACGCGAGCCTTGAGTTCTAGAATGTTGAATGGTTTTGTAATATAGTCATCAGCACCACACTCGAATCCGAAGATCTTATCCATGTCTTCTCCCTTTGCTGTGAGGATGATGATGGGAACCGTAGAGAATTCACGGATACGCATACATGCCTCCAGACCGTTCAAACGGGGCATCATGAGGTCGAGAATGATGAGATCAATACCGCCGCCTCGAGCGATATCCACGGCCTCCTCGCCGTCATATGCTGTTTCGACCTGATAACCTTCATTCTCAAGATTAAATTTTATGCCTTTTACTAGCAGACGCTCGTCATCAACAACAAGAATCTTCATAATTCCCTCCTGCTATAGAGTAAAAAATAAGGATGTAATCTAAACACTGACACGATTCCTAAAACGAGAGAATTTCCGGAATCCCTTGGAAGAAATAATGATAACAAATCTCAACATGATAGATAGGATACACCAAGTCGGCTTTATTTTTCCTGTTAAATGTGGAAGCTGAGCTTGATTATCGAGTTGAAAAAACAAAATGCCCCGGCGGTCACTATCTGTTTCAAGGCAGAAAGATTCTAAATAATCCTCTTGCACTTCAGTTCCTGTTTCTGTCAACAGCTCGAAAAAATACGGTGTAATGTGTTGATTTTTACTATCATATCCTATATGATGTACACGGAAATGTGCGGGCATCAAAGCGTCACCGTTTCCATCCCTAGATAGTATAGCATACTTTTCAGGAGAACGAAATGATTATTATTAAGAAAATTACAGCGGTCGCCCTCACGCTTTTCCTTTTCTGCGCTGTAATGATTGAAATTGTTCCCGGAGCAAACGCTGCCGGTGGATTGTCTGTTGATGCCAGCGCTGCGATTCTTGTAGAGGTCTCATCGGGTACAGTGCTGTTTTCCAATAACTCCACCACGCGGCTTCCGCCTGCGAGCCTTACAAAGTTAATGACTGCGCTCCTTGCCGCTGAGGCAGTGGAAAACGGACGGCTCAAACTTACAGATAATGTCACTATATCTGAAGATGTTTTCCTCGATCTCAATGATGAGTGCAGCAGCGCCGATCTTGAAGAGGGCGAAGAAATTCCATTGGAACAGTTGCTCTATCTCTGCCTAATGGAGTCCGACTGTGATGCTGCAAATGCCATTGCGGTTGCGGTTTCCGGATCCATACCTGTTTTTATCACAGAGATGAATCGGCGCGCTGAGGAAATGGGATGCACAAACACCCACTTTACGAACACTCACGGCGCACATAGTGAAGGCATGTATACTACTGCAGAGGACATGGCCGTTATTACACGTGAGGCGTTGAGCCATACGGCAGTAAGCCGTGCCTGCGCAGCTATTACCCATTCTGTACCCTCTACAAACGAGAGCAGCATACGCCATCTGGAGAACTCAAATTCCCTAATTAATCCGGAAAGCCGTTACTATAATGAATTCGTTACTGGCGGCAAAACAGGATATACCGATGAAGCTGGTCAATGCATTGCCGCAGCAGGGAACAACAGTGAGATTTCACTCGTTGCGGTCATCCTCGGATCACGGACCGTGCTGGAGGAAGATGAAAGCACCACAAATCTGGCGTTGGCTGATGCTGGCAGAATGTTTAACTGGGGCTTTAACAGCTTCGGCTATCGTGAGATTTTGTCAGTGTCTGATCTTATGACAGAAGTTCCTGTTGAAATGGGTGACGGAGCCGACTCTGTACTGCTCCATCCTGTGAATTCTATTACGGCACTGATGGATAGAACGATTCCAGACACAGAGTTTCATTACGATGTTACTGTTTACGCCGAAGAGAATGGGGAAAAATTGGTTGCTCCCATCGAAGCAGGGCAGATCCTTGGAGAGGTGACGGTTTCCTATAATGGTGTTACCTACGGAACAGTTGAATTGGCTGCATCCAGTAGTGTGGGGCTTCTACACATAGAATATATCCGAAGCCAATTCCGTCAGGTCCTACAGCAAAAGTGGGTCCGAATCCTGTTTCGGGTGGTAATCATCCTTATTCTTGTTTATCTGCTCTATATCATTTTATATTCCGTCCTTCGTGCTAGAAGAAAACGACTTGCCCGTGCGAGAGCAAAGAAACGTCTTGCTATGATTACACAGATGGAGCAAAAGACGAATCCGACACAACGGGACACATCGGATACGGCTGAAGAAGAACGACAGATTGCTTCCCATAAGAGTTTTGAAGAGATCTATCGGCGGCAGAAGTAACAGAATCCAAAATAGACCGCGCGCCGGATCACGGCGCACGGTCTATTTCTATTTTATGGGATGAATATCATCAACTGTGAGCACATGTCCTATGACATGGAATCGCACCTCGTATCCGGCGTATAGAAAGCCGTAAATTCGATTCTCGGAAGAATGATAATGAGGACGGGGATCCAGCGAAAGAATGGATCTGAGAGGCTCAAGAAGGCTCACGGGCAATATGTCAGCAACATCTGTAGGAATCTCAACAGACAGTGTACAAAATTCTGTTTCATCGGTGAATCCAGCTCTGGCTCCAGGATGGGCATCAGTATATGGTAGATATGGTTTTATATCTAAAATGGGGGTCGAGTCAACAAGGTCTGCTCCGGAGATAAGAAGGGTCATTCCGTTTTCCTGGGTATTTCGGACCTCTATGAGACGTACAGAGGATAGTCCAATTGGATTGGGGCGGAAGGGGGAACGAGTGGCGAAGACTCCCATGCGTCGATTTCCTCCGAGACGGGGCGGACGTACTGTAGGGGACCAGTTCTCTCGAATTGCTTTATGAAAGATCCAGACTAACCAGAGATATTCCCAGTCCTCAATTCCGCGAAGAGCGTCATAGTTCCGAAATTCCGGCAAAAAGATGATCTCGCCCGTAGTATCTGCCAGACCACTCTGACGAGGTACGCCGAATTTAGAGGCGAATTCTGTTCGAATATAGGCGATTGGACGCATAGAAAACGCTTCTTCCATGAGATCCTCCTTCTTTCGAAAAAGAAGAACTCCGGGATCTCCCGGAGCTCTTTGTGGAGCTGATATCCAGATTCGAACTGGAGACCTCATCCTTACCAAGGATGCGCTCTACCGACTGAGCTATATCAGCGAATCGTTTCGTGTCCAGCTAGCGTGCTTTTAGATATTAACTCTATTTTCATATTGTGTCAAGTGCTTTTTTGAAATCCACAAACGGTAATGCATGTGAATGAACAAAATACAATCAGGAAATACGAGTGATCTAACAGGGATTTCGTGTATTTCCGTTGTTTAGTAAAACATCATATAAAGCAGGGGAACCTAATTCGGGGACAAGACCAAGAAGATCCTGTCGACGTACAGGAGCGTCGACTATAACAAAATCCCCTGTCAAAGGATGTCCGAAAGACAGACGCGCTGCATGAAGCGCCTGAGTTTCCACCCCTAATAGTGCTGATAGTGAAATAGAAGCTCTAGTACCATAGAGCCGATCACCTAGAAGGGGACTGCCGATGTGAAGCATGTGAACACGAATCTGGTGGGTACGTCCGGTATCAAGATGGAGATGCACAAGTGCAAAATTATTCGGATAAATACAAAGCGTCTCATATCGAGTCACTGCAGACTGTCCGTCTGAAGAAACGATTCTGCGCATATCCAGTTCTCGCTCACGGCGAATCGGGGCATCTATGACGCCGGAGCTATCGGACGGAGGTGGTGAAACAAGAGCGAAGTACTCCTTACCGGCATTAGCTGAAGAGAGTGCACGTTCTGCCTGATCTTTAACATAGGAATTTTTAGCAAAAAGGGTAACGCCGCTGGTGTCCCTATCCAAACGGTTGACCGCATGAACATGAGGAAGACCATTGAGTCTTGCTTCATACCCGCAGACATAATTCATGAGTGTCCCTGTGAGCCGTGCATGGGAGGGATGCGTCAGCATGCCACAAGGTTTGTTTACCCAAAGAAGACCGTCATCTTCCCTCAGTATCTCAATACATCCGGATTCCGGCAACACGGTACATGGCCGCTCCGCTGCGAGTACATTCACTGTAAGTGTATCCCCGGGTTTTAGGTGTAACGTTGTTGAAACAGGGACAGCGTTCACACGGATACCATCAGTTCGCCGAAGACGGCGCACAAACGACTCGGAAATTGCAAATGTATTCCGCAATACATGATAGACGGTTCTGCCGCCGTTCTCTTCAGTATAACGAAGAATCACAGCATCTCACCAAGAGCACAGAGTTCATCGACAATTCGTCCAAAGGACATGCTGTGAGAAGCTTTTACAAGAATGAGATCGCCGGCACGAATCAAACCGGAAAGCGCTGGCAAAAGCGCTTCCAATGTGGGATACCATACAGCGGTTCCTCCAGCACTTACAGCACCAGAACGGATCTCTTCGGCTTCCGGACCGCAACATACGAGACGAAGTGGAAGAGAGGCAGAAAACCTGCCTAAATCACGATGAAGCACCGCTGAAGTGGGACCAAGTTCCTTCATATCGCCAAGTATAGCGACATGACGCCCTGGCAGTTCACAGAGAGACAAAAGAGCCTGATGAACGGATGCGGGGCTTGCATTATAACTGTCGTCAATAATTGTGATCTTGCCTGTTTTATGAACGTTTGCGCGCCCCTCGGTTGGAATAAAGTGTGAGAATCCCCGAGAAATCTCTTCGGGTACCATTCCAAGAAGTTCGCCAACGGCAGCAGCACCTGCCGCCGCAAAGGGAAGATGATCTCCATAAGAACGTATCATGCCCGGAATGCATGCATCCGGCGTGTGGATCAAAAAACGTGTGCCATCAAAGCCAAGACTGTCAATCATCTCGACCCGATAGTCACAATTCGCGGAAATTCCAAAATGTATGGTGTGAGCTCTTGGGTGTAGTGCGGCAAGACGCTCATCGTCTCCGCTGAGGACCAGCCAGTCTGCCGTATGAGGAAAGATCTCGCTCTTCGCACGAAGAACGCCGCCAAGATCTCCCAGAAATTCTAAATGACAGGCGGCTACTGAAGTGAAGACAGTAATATCTGGTCTTACTACATGTCCAAGCTTATCCATCTGACCGAACTCGCTTATGCCAATCTCAATCACTGCGGCCTCATGTTCCGGTTCGATAGCTAAGACAGTAAGGGGCACGCCCAGTTGAGAGTTGAGGTTTTTGGGAGTCTTGTGGACCGAATAATGCTCGGAAAGAACAGAGGCGATCATATCCTTTGCGGTTGTTTTTCCGACGCTGCCAACTACAGCCACTATTGGAATATGAATGAAATTCCGGTACCAGGCAGCAAGATCTTGAAGCGCTTTTTGAACGGAATCTACAAGGATATATGGCTGACAATCCAACGATCGTTCCGCAAAACAGCAGACGGCGCCCGATTCAAGTGCAGCAGCGGCGAATCTGTGTCCGTCATTTCGTTCCCCGCGGATACAGTAAAACATAGAACCAGGAGCAGCTTCTCGGTTATCCAGCACATGACTGGTGATCAAAGTGTCCATGGTGCTCTCAGGGCCGAAATATCTGCCGCCAGTAACCTGTGCGGCGATTTTAGGAGTGATGTTGACAACTCTCATTTTGCTGCACCGTATTTTTTCAGGGATTCTGTTACAACCATTTGACAGAATTCTTCGTAGCAGATCCCCATGGCAGCAGCCATCTGGGGAATGAGACTCGTAGGTGTCATACCTGGCAGTGTATTCGCCTCCAGACACCAAATCTTACCTTTCTCATCCATGAGGCAGTCTACGCGGCAATAGACGTCAAGCATAAGAGCACGATACACTGCTTCCCCCAAGGCCTGAACTCTCTGCGTGGCAACTTCGCCGATAAGGGCAGGACAGATTTCTTCGGTGAGTCCTGCCTGATACTTATTTCTATAGTCGTAAAAGCCTTGCTTTGGGATGATTTCGATGACAGGCATGGCTTTTCCAGCAAAAACACCAACCGTAAGCTCCCTTCCTTTCACGAATCGTTCAGTGAGGACACAGGGTTCATATCGGAATGCCAATTCCATTGCAGTTTCATATTCAGCACTCGTATTAACGATGGAAACACCTACTGATGAGCCGCCGGAACAGGGTTTTACAACACATGGATAACCGGGAAATGGGGGCAGTGAGGAGCCACGCTGTACCGCAAACCCATCAGGAACAAGTATTCCTGCTGCCTTCATCACCGTCTTCGCGAGATCTTTGTTCATAGCTAATGCGCTGCCGAGATAGTTGCTTCCCGTGTAGCGGATCTTCTCAATATCGAAAAGAGCCTGCATTTTTCCGTTCTCGCCATCTTCACCGTGAAGTGCCATAAAGACGATATCCGCTGCACGACAGATTTCTATGACGTTATCACCGATCCGGCTGAGATTATTCTGTTTCCGGAGGACTGCTACAGAAGCAAGATCCGGTGCGGATTCAGCCACAGAACAAAGATCGGGCTGTTCTTCTGAAGAGAAGATGTCCTTCGGATCGATATAGTCTCCCTGATAGCCAAAATACGCATCCACCGAGACAGCCCGATGCCCTAACGATCGAAGTGCCTTGGTTACGAGAGCACCGCTGGAAAGTGAGACATCACGTTCATTGGAGAGCCCACCGCAGAGCACGACGATATTCATAGGAGACCTCCAGTTTTTTTCCCCATTATATACCCTTGAGACGATTGAAACAACAGGAAATACAATTTGCGGCGCAAAACCAGCACGAAACGCTTAACCTCATTTGTTGACATCCTGAAGAAGGTATGTCAAAATGGATGACAATACAAGGAAATCATTTTTGAGAGGTGAAAGATTCGTGAAGGATTGTCCGAAATATATGGACTCTTCTGGTGAAACCGGAATCGCTGGGCTATGGAGCGTCAGCTGCTCAGCGGGTATCGTTGAGGGTAATCAAGCCGATTTGGACAGAATCCACCGGATCGACGGAACGTATATAGCCGAATACGATGGGTTCCGGCTGGAAGCGGCCATGACCTGCAGCCAGGAAGACGTGTGTATCCGTGATGATCGTTACGTGAACACTTCCGATGAGATACAACGTGTTCAGCTATGTCTTAGCCGCTTTGCGCTGCCAGGGGGAGAGTACGAGATTTATACCCAGGCGAACGCATGGCAGAATGAATCTGAAGGTGCTTGGACGAAACTGGTATCAAAGGCATCGGCGTGGAACAGGGGGCTGCGTTCAGGAGAAGGATGTGCCCCTGTTCTTGCTCTGTGGAACGAGCAGACCCGTCGAGGCGTCATTTTCCATATTTTCTCTTCATGCAGCTGGAAGCTTACTGCCAGCGTAGAATCCTGCGGTGGAACGGATACGCTCGTCGTGGTTGAGGCAGGAGTATCGGATCGTGGATTGGATATGGAGGTCGCTCCGGGTGAGACGGTGTGTCTACCGAGGATCGTTTACTACGTTTTTGAAGATAAAAGGGATCTTGACAGTTGGCGTTTACACGCTTGGTTTAATCGGACATATCCTCGTCGAAGCCAGCCTGTCATTTTTAACACGTGGATGATGAGTTTTGACTGGCTGGAGACAGAGAACATATGCCACCAGGCTGATCTGGCCGCAGAGCTGGGCGCAGAATATTTTGTCGTGGATGCCGGTTGGTTCGGCGGAGATAGAAGATGGGACGAGAACATAGGAGAATGGACGGAGAATACAACAGGAGCCTTCTGTGGACGTATGCGAGAAGTGGCCGATCATATCCGTGGACTCGGGATGAAATTCGGTTTGTGGATAGAGCCGGAGCGTGCACTCCAAGGTGTGACGAACGTTAGGGAGCACCCAGAATGGTTTTTCACTGAAGGTACAGCTTTTTTCGCTGACTTTTCGAACGATGATCTGCGCAAACATTTGACAAAAACAGTTCTCGAACTCATCGCTCGGTACGGGATTGAATTTATAAAATTCGATTTCAACGCGGGGATTTCCTATGATCCGAGCCATGCGGGATTCCTTCGTTGGCATATCGGACACGAACGATTCTTGAATGATTTACGGACTGCATATCCGAATCTCTATTTGGAAGACTGTGCCTCTGGCGGACAACGTATGGACCTCTACAATCTCACGCTTTATGACAGTGTGTGGCTCAGCGACAACCATAGCGTTTACGACCAGGTCCGCATCCAAAAAGACACCATGGTTCGGCTGCCCATGTGCTGTATGGAGCGCTGGCCAGTCATCAAGGACGGCGTAGAGACCATCAGTTATACAGAAAAAGGATTGATGAGACAACTTATCGCATGTGATGACTGTGCTTGGTTCACTGTCCGTGGTGTGCGTGAATGTTGGCTTGATGCTTTTACGACAGGCGGACCTCTTGGACTTTCCTTTAATCTGGCGGAACTTTCCTCAATGACGTTTGATTCTATAAGAGCTCTAATTGTAAACTTTAAAAAGTACCGTGACTTCTGGAGGACAGCACGATCACGGATTCTTTGCGACACTCAGAGAGTCCTTGCGATACAGTACGAATCAGTAGACCTTCAACTGCTTTGCGTCGTTGTGTTTTCATGGCGTCGTCGACAAAAGGATCTTACGCTTTTTCCCATTACGGCAATGAATTTGACATACAATTTTGAAGAACAGAGCGTATACGGCGCAACACTTCAGGCGGACGGCCTTCGCATACAAATGCCGGACGGATACGGTGGTGCTGTTCTCTGGCTGAACGGGGAGACAGAAATATGAAACTCATGATAGCTTCTGATCTACATGGATCAGGGTACTGGACAAATAAGCTTGTTGAAGCATTTCATTCCGAAGGCGCAGAAAAGCTAATCCTTCTTGGAGATATCCTATATCATGGACCTCGGAATGATCTTCCGGAACGGTATGATACGAAAGAAGTCGCTTCACTTTTGAACACTATAGCAGATAGAATCTTGTGTGTTCGTGGCAACTGCGACGCAGAAGTGGATCAGATGGTCCTCGACTTTCCGATACTTTCTGACAACTGTTTGCTGTTTTTCGAATGTCGTACAATGTTTGCCACCCATGGTGATATTATTGACGAGGATCGGCCCCCGAAGCTTCACAGGGGAGATGTTCTGCTTGCCGGGCACACCCATCTACAGGTTTGTAGGAAACACGAGGAAGGCTGGATATTTATGAACCCCGGATCCGTTTCTATTCCAAAAGGTAAGAGTGTGAACGGGTATATGACGGTGGAAGATGACAGATTCCTATGGAAAGATTTTTCCGGCCGTGTCTGTATGGCGTACACTGGTGACTGAAGGGAACTGAACATGATGAAGACAGAATATGATGTTCTCGTCTGCGGTGGCGGCTCTGCCGGATATGCCACAGCGCGTACCAGTGCTCAGCGTGGTCTGCGAGTTGGCCTTGTAGAAATGCTTGGGGAGCTTGGGGGCGTCCTGACATCAGGATGTACCTGTTATGTTATGGACTCGCTGCCTGATACTCCTGTTCTGCGTGACATCCGTCAAAGCAGCACTGTGATGAATCGAGCAGACGCTGAACACTATATGGTTGACGGGGAGAAGTTGAAGCTGTTTCTGGAGAGTTCTCTGATGGAAGCAGGCGTAGATTTGATGTATTTTACAAAGGTCTGCTCTGCAAAGACAAATGGAAATCGCATATGTTCCACAACGGTTGCAGACCGATCCGGCCTCCGGGAAATCACTGCTCTTGCCTATGTGGATGCAACAGGAGAAGGTGACCTTGCCTTCTTTGCTGGAGCAGGATATGAATATGGCAGTGAGAATGGTGAAGTGCAACCAATGAGTTTTGAGGTGGCGGTTTCGGGATTAGATAGGGAGGCTGTTCAACCGTTTTTGGGGAACCCTGACGGCGAATATAATCCAGATGGATGGAGAAATCTTCTCTCTGTTCTGAAACTGGCCGGGATGGAGCCGACATATGCTTGTCCATTGCTCCATGAAGCAGGTAACGGCCTGTATATATTCAACATAAACCACCAGTATCTCCGGGGCTGCGACGCGGCAGAACTGACTTGCGCAACAACGGAGGGGCGGAGGGAGACCTTTGAGGCTGTTGAACGTTTACGTGGACTTGGTGGTATCTGGAAAAACCTTTCAATCGTTCGTACTCCGTCGATGATTGGTATACGGGAAGGCCGTCGAATCCATGGGAAATACACTGTAACGCGTGACGATCTGATAAGTGGAAAGCGATTTATGAACGCCGCTTGTCATGTTCGTTTCAACGTAGATATACATGGTAAGGACGGATACCATAATGACGGAGTCATAGCCAAACCATACGATGTTCCTATGGAGGCACTCATGAGTCGAGATTTTGAAAACCTCTTTATGGCTGGCCGAGACATCAGCGGTGACTATTACGCGCATGCAAGTTATCGTGTTACTGGAAACACCTTTGCAATGGGGGAGAGCCTGGGAAATTATCTTGCGGATCTTTTGAAAATCTGAATAATGGATTGTCAGGAAACCATGCATTAATATCATTATCATCAGACAACAACTATTCAAAAACAAAAATGGTAGGAAACACGAAAAATCATGCTTCCTACCATTTTGTATCTGTTGGCCTGTCAGAGTTGATTGGATTCTTTAGGTAATCGAGTAATAAAAACTTAGGACCTCGGACGGGTCACTTTGCGAATTCAAGAAATTGCTGCGCATCGAGATTGATGCAGGTGGCAAGATAGGGCGCAAGCGCTTTGGCGATGTTCTTTACACCGCCAACGGAGTCACTTTCAATGTTCAACGGCATTAACGGTTCATGGAGACTCATACGCAAAAGAAACCAGCCGTCCAGCACATTTACACGGATACCCTCAAAGTTATCCGGTGCAATGAACCAGTCGGATTGGGAGGATGCGTATACCGCAAGTTCGTCAAGAACATTCTTTCCGTAGGATTTATAATCCTCCACGAGGATGTTCATACGGAACTCTACGCTCTCAGCGGGTTCTTTCAAAGATGCTATAAGAGACTCAAGGCTATAACCTTGATCACGTCCCTTGGCAAGTTCAATGAGAAGCTTTGTCATAAGGTATGCACCGTCATCCAGGAAATAATTCTCTTTCAGTGCACCGTGACCACTGGTTTCGATGGCAAGCTGGCTGTCTATGCCTGCAGCGTTAAGACGAACCGATTCATTGATAACGTTCCGGTATCCTCTTTTGAAACGCCGATGGATACCACCCTGTTCAGAAATAAAGGCAGCAAGTCCCGTGGAAGTGATAGAGTCCGTCACGATGGTGGTGCCAGGATGATCTCTTAGAAGGATTGCGGAAAGAATCGCGATGAGACGGTTCCGGTTCAACTCGCTCCCGTCGGAGAGAACGGCGCCGGCACGGTCAACGTCTGTGTCGAAGATGATGCCTAAATCCGCATGAGTCTCAATCACAGCATCGCGAATGCTATTCATGGCAGTTTCGTTTTCGGGATTCGGGATGTGATTTGGGAATCTGCCGTCAGGATCTAAAAATCTGCTACCATCGGTGTTTGCTCCGAGCGGCTTCAAAACACCGTCGGTAAAAAAGCCTCCAGCTCCGTTACCGGCATCTACAACGATATGAAGCCCCTCCAAAGGATAATCACGTCCAACGGCAGACTTTATCTTGTCCCGCAGAATCGAGCAGTAAGTGTCCATAAAGGAACCACTCACGACGGTTCCCTTGGAGAGCCCCGTATGATCTTCACCGCCGGCAAAAGAAAGGATGGAGGCAATATCGCTCTTCTCTAGTCCACCATCTGCGGTGAAGAACTTAAACCCGTTTCGGTTGAATGGAAGGTGACTTGCCGTGATCATTACGGAGCCGTCAAACACAAATCCTGGAGTAACGGTAGACATGAACATGGCAGGGGTGCTGGCAAGTCCGAAGACAGTGACATGGGCGCCTTCATCGGCCATGGCCGAAACGATCCAGGATTCCAACTTTGAACCGGAAAGACGGGAATCACGCCCTACTGAGATACGTAGTTCATCATGCGACAGACGTTGCCGCAACCACAGAACAAAGCCACGACCGATTGCACGGGAAGCGGCCTCATCGAGGTTGACGTGCTGACCTTCAACGCCCTCAATAGCAATGCCGCGAATATCGCTCCCATTTTGTAGTTTGGAATAGTCCATGCAGATGCCTCCTCAATCTAAAAGACTGACCTCACGGCCCGTGGTAAGCGCCGTGTTCAACGCTTGCAGGATCGTGACGGGATAGACGAGTGCTTCATAGGTGTCTGGCATAACCCCCGTAAGGAGCATTCCAGCAAATTCCATCAGTTCAGCATCGAACAAATCCATATCAATTTTGATTTCAGTATATAGCGTTTTGTGACGAAATGCAACGCTTGCGGAGTATGTAGAGGGACCGTAAAGGCCTGTCACATCAAAGTCCGGATAGCGGAATAATACCGTCACAGTATCACCACAGCCCTCGGCACGAACACTCCTTATTCCACTTCCAAAGACCTGTAGAAGTATTTGGACCAGATGCTGAGTATAAAAGAAAAACCCCCCGTATGGATTCACAAGATCCACCGGCGCTGTGAGATGCCCTCCCATTAATCCTCCCAAATCATTATTATGCGTCCTCACAGCAGCACTTAGTGGTTTCAGTTCCTGGGCGAACTTTAGGCAAGAGCCTCCACATAGAGGGGTGCCGTATTTTGTCGCAGCCGCAACTAGCTCGTTTGCATGGCGCTGTTCAATAGTAAATGGCTTGTCGATAAATGCTGGAATACCGGACTCAACATAAGGCAGTCCATACTCGTAATGATGTGTGCCATGGCGTGCGGTAATAACGACGCCGTCAATACGTCCCAAGAAAGCTCCCGGGGCAGCGGCGTTTTCAATACCCGGCCATATCTTGAGTATTTCATGGTTTGCCGTTTCATCGTATCCGTAGATACCATAAAGCTCAAGATCTGCAAATTTCGTTTCTTTTAGGAGCTTTGCAAAGGTCAGCGCGTGTGAGTTTTCCGTCCCGAGAATGGCAATCTTTTTTTTCATGGCACACCTCTAAAACACAACGGGAAGAGGGTTCTTTTCGTGAACTTCTTCCATAAGAGCAATTTGTTTTCTCGAATGCTCTGGCTTGACCTCTAACGGCTCTCCAAGAGTGAGATGTCTGTAAAGGTTTTCATAGAACATTGCACATGCAACTGCGAAACCATCTTTTGTGATAGAGAACGAATTATCGTACCAAGTGAGAGCCTCACTACAATAGGCGGGGGAACGATCCTCATGCTCCAGCGGAGTAAGAATCAGCGGACGTGGTGGCTCCAATTCAGGGATGTAATATTTCCATTCAACCATGTCTGCTTTTGCTCTCAGCGAGCCGTGCGTTCCGTGTACCACATAGAACCATGGGGCATAAGGGTTTAAGCTGCTGCATTCCAGATCTACCACGGGTTTGCCCGGGGCAGTCAGGATCATCTTCACATAATCTTCCGCGTCTCCTGAAGTGATACAGCAACGAAGTTTTGAAAAAGCAACAGTGACATCACTGTCCCAACCCAAGAGATCCAATGCCTGGTCTAAGGGATGAGGGCAGGTGTTATATAGAGAACCTCCTCCAAACCGTTGGCAGCATTGCCAGTCCCATCTACGACTATATCCTGACCAGTTCAAGCTGATTTGCACGATATCACCAAGGATTCCGGAGAAAAGGACTTCATGAAGCTTACGATAATATGGGGCAAAACGCGAGTTCTGGAAAACGGCAAGAACAGTGCCGGAACGATTCGCAGCCTCAATGAGTGCGTCGCATTCTGCGGAGTGCATTGCAAACGGTTTTTCTGAAAGGACATTATAACCATGCGTTAGAAGATCCATAGTAATAGGAGCATGCTGATAAGAGAACGATGCATTTACGACAAGGTCAATATCGTGACGTGCAAAAAGAGAACGGTAATCAGCATATGAGTCGCAGCCAAACTCACGGACAGCGCGTTCTCGTCGGTATTCAATGGAGTCAACAACAGCTACAACCTTGTAGTGACCGCTTTGATCTGCCAAAAAATGTGATCCGTGGATGTCTCTGCCACTTCGCCCCTGTCCGATGATAGCAACGCGAACGGGCTTTCCAAATTCCATTGCAAGCACCTCACTTCCGGCGAGCCGGTTTTTCTTAAGTCTACCGCGTTCAGGTGCACATTTCAATACCGTGATTTGCTAAACGTGGAAGAACTGGCAGTCTATATTGGGAACTATGATCTATCTGTATGAATGAGAACTCATAATAGTTTAAATGCGTTATACATCTTTTGCATTTTTAAAGGAGGATAATCATTGGAGAATAGTGACATTGCAATAAAAACGTGAGCGTTGAAAAACGAACAAACCCCTTAATTGATTTGTGATCAATGAGAGCACAAAGAAAAACACATCTATTATGGAATCAGAAAGTCAAGCCTTAATCAGATAGAAATGATTTGTCAATCAGGCAGATTTCTGATAAAACGATATCAACTGGTAAGTATGGACTACATTTATATTCTTATAGGCCATTTCATGAGATTTTTATATTAAAAAAGCTATTCTGATGCTTCCAATTTTATATGTGTATGCTATAATATCAAAAAGATTAGGAATTGACCTGTCAAAAGATTGGTTCGCGTAAAGTGAGGAGGAATATCATGCGTTGTCCGTTTTGCGGTTATCAGGAGAGTAAAGTCATCGATTCCCGGCCTGCGGAGGACTACACAACAATCCGTCGCCGCAGAGAATGTTTGTCCTGCCAGAAGAGGTTTACGACGTATGAGATTATGGAACGTCTTCCTTTGGTCGTTATCAAAAAGGACGGCAGCCGTCAGACCTTTGACAAGATGAAGGTCCTGAATGGCATGATTAAGGCTTGCGAAAAACGACCGGTAGCACTGGCTGAACTTCAACATGCAGCTGATGAAATCGAACAGGAACTCCAGAATTCTTTGGATAGGGAAGTATCTACGGAAAAGGTAGGAGAACTGGTTATGGAGAAGCTAAAGGCTTTGGATGAGGTAGCATACGTGCGCTTTGCTTCGGTTTATCGTTCTTTTAAGGATATTAATACATTTATGTCTGAGCTCAATAAACTTCTCAGTGAAAAGTAATCGAATAGATGTTTCTTGGCGGGTAAGGACCAATCTATGATGTCAAATTCGGTGGATCGGATCGTACAGATGTAATATTCATTGGAATCATCTGATTATGCTTAAAACATGACTTTTCTCTACAGATTCTCTGTTCCGTAAGGTTTTATGGTGGTATCTCAAAACATTGAATAAATCGGAGGATATCAAAATGGCAAACGACAGGCGGCCTGACACGATGGCTCGAATCACAACCCTTGAGTTAGCAAATTCCTTTATCAGTGAACAGATTACAGCTCTTCGCAATCAAATCAAAGATAAAAGAGTTCTTCTGGCACTTTCGGGTGGTGTAGACTCTTCCGTGGTTGCAGCGCTTCTCATAAAAGCGATAGGCAAACAGTTGACATGTGTTCATGTAAACCATGGGCTTTTGCGAAAGGGAGAATCCGACCAGGTAATATCCGTTTTTCGTGGAGAGATGGATGCGAATCTAATCTATGTGGACGCTTCAGACCGTTTTTTGGGCAAGCTGATTGGCATATCGGATCCGGAACTGAAGCGAAAGATTATCGGGGCCGAGTTTATTGATGTTTTCGCTGAAGAAGCACGAAAGCTGGATGGAATTGCCTTTTTAGCACAGGGGACGATTTATCCAGACATCCTTGAGAGTGGTCCTGTAAAGTCCCACCATAATGTCGGTGGGCTTCCAAAGGATATTGCGAGTAGATTTGAATTGGTAGAGCCTATCAAGTTCCTCTATAAGGACGAGGTTCGTGTTGTTGGCGACGCTCTAGGGCTTCCACATAATATGGTATATCGTCAGCCGTTTCCTGGACCTGGTTTAGGCGTTCGTTGCCCTGGGGCCATAACGAAAGAGCGTTTGGAGGCGGTCCGCGAGTCTGATGCTATTCTTCGTGAGGAATTTGCAAAGAATGGTTTGGAGGGAAAAGTTTGGCAGTACTTCACCGTTGTGCCAGAGTTCCGGTCGACAGGTGTCAAGGATGGGAAACGAACTTACGAATGGCCCGTTATCATCCGTGCTGTGAACACCCGTGACGCTGTAGAAGCTACAGTTGAGGATATACCTTTTGCTCTAATGCAGCATATAGTCCGTCGTATCACATCTGAGGTTAAGGGCGTTAACCGTGTGTTGTACGATTTCACACCTAAACCCACCGGAACTATTGAATACGAATAATATTGTCCACTTACAACGCCCTCAAACGTCCGACTTACACTGAAGCTGGAGCAGCGGACCTAACGAAACGTAAGGGAAAACCGAAACGACATAGCGAACCTAACGAAACGTAAGGGAAAACCGAAACGACATAGCGAACCGAAAATTAGCCTTGTAGCTACAGAAAGCCTGTAGTTACAAGGCTTTTTCCATACCCTGACGCCTTGACAAACCCAAGTTTCGACCCTGACGTAACGCCATATCACGGACCGTAAGGAGGTTCAGCGAGAATAAAAATTTGGACCGATAGGACGTTAAGTGGTGTTGTTACGTGATATACTTGTCTTCTGACAAACTCCATGAGCCAAGAATTGTTAAACCGGTTGAGGGTGTAACAGCCTGACAATATAATTAACGAAGAGCCTTGTGCCAATACGACATGAGGCTCTTTTTTGTGCCTATTTTGTCTTGTGATACACCAAAAAGTAAGACAGCGAAACGTCCAGCAATTCTGTCAGATTGGCTTGCGGATCGTTAATATCGTTCGGAGGGTAAAGGTTCGAGTGGTGAGTTATGTCAATGTGTGATGGCGTGCGGCAGATCGTTGAAATACGAATTGAAAATCAAACATTACATTTTTTAAAATGGGCATCGACTGGAAGGTCGATGCCCCATTTCTTTTTTTGCAAACAGCTTACGGTAGAAATTTACCGGAAGAAAGATATAACTCATACCATTCTCTGTGAGTCAGATTGACATCCAAAGCCATGCAGATGTCACTCAAATGCTGAGGATTCATGGTACCTACGATAGCCTGCATTCGAGCAGGATGGCGCAGGATCCAAGCTATGGCAATCGCAGATTTGGAGGCACCGTACTTTCCCCCGAGTTTTGCTAGCGTAACGTTTAGTTCTGGATAGTCAGGGTTATCTATAAAGCAACCGCGGAACATGCCAATTTGCAGGGGAGACCATGCCTGGATGGTGATGTTGTTCAAGCGGCAGTAATCGATGATACCGTTGTCCCGGTCAATGGAGCGATCTGTAGTTAGGTTGTTCAGATATAGACCGCCATCAATCAATTGGGTCTGGTCGAGGGAGAACTGCAATTGATTAAATACCAATGGACGATCAACGTATTTTCTAAGCAGCTCAAGTTGTCCCGGGGTTACATTGCTCACTCCGAAGTGACGCACTTTGCCGCTTTGATAAAGGAACTCAAAAGCATCTGCGACCTCCTCCGGGTCAAACAGCAAATCAGGACGATGAAGTAAGAGAACATCAAGGTATTCTGTTTTAAGTCGCTTGAAAATGCCATCAACACTTTCAAGAATGTCTTCCCTGGACCAGTCAAATTCTGAACGCTCGGGATGGATACCACACTTGCTCTGCAGTATTACGTTTTCTCGCTTGAGCCCTGTCAAAGGAAATGCATCAGAGAAACGTGTCTCTGCTTCACCAGCACCGTAACAGGTTGCATGGTCAAAGAAATTGATTCCCGCGTCTGTTGCGGTGCGGATTATTCTCGCAGCTTCTTTAACAGACAGGGCTGGCATCCTCATGCAGCCAAGGATGAGCCTAGACACGTTCTTCGGTCCGTTAACAATGTCAATTCTACACAAACCACTACACCTGCCTAGATAATTAATTAGATTAATCATGGGTAAGGTCGCGATAATGCTCCATGGAATATTTTGTGCTGATAACAGTATACTCCAATTATATGGGAATATGTCAATAGATAGAAAAGCAAATATGGTGAAGATGTGAAGTGACCATGGGATATGTTCACAAATAGCCCTTTTTATGCTTGAAAATTCTTTCAATTCAGATTTGATTCAGTTATAATTAAAACAGTTTAGTTCAGGAGTGATGTTTGATGCAGAACAAACCGTATCCGTACTGTGAAGTGACACAGATTCGGGATCTGAAAGACATGCTTCGAAACAAGGCAAAGAACAATCCGCGTGATACGGCCATTCTGTACCCTTTGGAAACTGGAGAAGTGCGGAAAACATATAAGGATCTTCAATCGGATGTAAACGCTTTCGGAACTTGGATGTATCACCATAAAATCCGTGGAAAGCATGTGGCGCTTGTCGGAGAAAACTCGTATGAGTGGCTAGTTGCGTTCTTGGCTACAGTAAACGGTGGAAATGTGGCGGTGGCAATCGACAGAAATCTTCCAGAGGATGAAATCGTTCAATTAGCAAAAAAGGCGGATTCTGACTCTGCCTTCATTTCCGAGACATATTTTCAAAAAGTCGGACGACGGATTGCCAGGCACCCTTTCCACCTGTGTCGATTTGAAGAGATTCTGAAGGAAGGACGAATGTACCAGCGCCGCGGAGAGGATGAGTTTCAGAAGAATAATGTACAGGAGGACGACACAGCTACAATTATGTTCACCTCCGGGACATCCGGGTTTAGTAAGGGCGTGGAGCTCACGAACCGAAATATCGCATATGAGATTACCCACACCAGCATGCTGTTTGATCCAAAGGGAGGCGTTGTAGCAGTATTGCCTTTCCACCACGCCTTCGGTCTTGTGGTTGGTGTTCTCATGGTTATCAACTATGGTCAGCCGATTTACATTAATAAGAGTCTCAAACGTCTACGGAACGACATGGAAGAGTTCAAACCAAAGACCATGTTTCTGGTCCCAATGTTTGTGGAATTCTTCCACAAACAGATATGGACGGAGATCGGGAAAAAAGGTATGACACAGCCAATAAAGGGGCTCATGAAGTCTACCGATCTTTTCTTGCGTACCGGCGTGGATTTGAGACGTTTTTCTTACGGCGCGATTCGTCGGGTTTTCGGTGGAAACCTTGAGTATATTATCTGCGGCGGTGCTCCGCTAGACCCTATGTATGTGAGAGAATTTCGTAGCTGGGGCATTGAAATTCTGAACGGCTATGGAGCCACGGAGTGTTCCCCATGTACGGCTGTGAATCGTGTGCGGTATCACAAGGACGGGTCTGTTGGAGTGCCTGTACCTGGAATCGAGGTAAAAGTTACCGAAGATGGTGAAATCGCCTTCCGAGGTGACATCGTAATGAAAGGTTACTATAAAGATTCAGAGGCTACTTCAACCGTTCTAATTGATGGGTGGTATCATACCGGTGACTTAGGAAACGTGGACGGAAATGGCTTTATTAACCTTACAGGCAGGAAAAAGAATTTAATAATTCTATCTAACGGAGAGAACATTTCTCCGGAAGAACTTGAGATGGATCTTTCTCGTGATCCGGCGGTCCAGGAAGCCCTGGTCTATGATGAAGACGGAAAGATTGTCGCAAAGATATATCCGACAGAACGCAGACGCGGTGATATGGCATATTTCGAAAAGCTAAAGAACAAGGTCAATAAGGATAGACCAGTTTATAAACGTATCTTTCGTGTTATCCTTAGCGATACGGAATTCATTAAGAACACTACCATGAAAATAGTACGGTATAAGAACATACCAGGTTCTGCACAACCAGAAAGCATTGATATAACAAGACACTCAGATATGTCGTAACAGGATATGAACAAATAGACTCAATCGAAGTGATGAACATGTTGAGGTGCTGCAGTTTTCTTTGTTTCCAATTGAAGGCAGGATATAGATACAGCCCGACCAAAAGGCCGGGCTGTATATCATTATTACACTTTCATCAGGGCGTCTCTTCCGGAGTCGTTGTCGGTTCAGGAGTTGGCTCCGTGGTCGGGGGAGGAGTTGAAGTCGGCGTTGGAACAATAGTCGGAGTGGGTGATGGTGAAGGAGAAGGTGATGGGGAGGGCGGAGTATTTGATCGATAGACGAATGTGATCACATTATCCACGTCGCTTCGCTGCAGTTTGAACTTGATGGTTGCTTGTCCAACGAGTGTATACCCCTCAACAGCGCGAGCGGTGACTTCGATTTCACGGTCTTCAACGCCTTTACCTGTACTATCCTCATAAAGTAATACACCAGTATCAGTAATGCCGCGAATCGTGTAATGGACTTCTGTAACGCCGGGAACAGGAGTTTGATATGTGTTCTCAGGAACAGGGAAGTCGCGGTATTCCAAGTTCTCGTGAACGCGGGTCATGACATCTGTCCATAGACTAACAGCCGGATTGATGCCATACGCGTGGATATATTCCGGATACTCATAACCGGTCCAGACTGCGGCGACATAATATGGAGTGAAACCCACAAACCAACGATCCTCTTCACTGTCGGTCGTTCCGGTCTTTCCACCAACTGGCATATTGCCCATGTATGCGGCGGCACCGGTCCCATAGGTGGCCACGTCCTGTAGTATATCGGTCATCCAGTAAGCGGTAGTGTCGCTGATCGCTACATTCGAACGGGTTACGTTATCGTAAATGACACTGCCATTAGAGTCACAAATCTTTGTGAAGGTTCTGGTCACGGTATGCACACCGCTATTTGGGAAAATGCTGTAGCCCTCTGCCATTTCCCTTACTGTGATACCATAGGAGAGCTGACCAAGTGCCAACGGCGCGTAATCAATGTCGCTTATTATTCTGCCGTCTTCTTCCTCTTCATATTCCACAAGAGAAGTAATTCCTAGCTTTTGTGTAAGGAAGTCGTAGGAGACTTGGGGAGTGATCATATCGAGAACCTGCGCGGCAACTGTATTCGTGGAATTTACAATTCCTTCACGCAGAGTTAAAACGCCTTTATATGAACGTTCATAGTTTACAGTCATCCAACTGGTGCCGTTGAGTTTAACATCCTTGCTGTCCTCAAACTTAGTATCAGGCGTGATAAGGCCGAGATCCATTGCCGGAGCGTATACCGCCAAGGGTTTAAATGAGGAGCCAGGAGGACGGCGTGTTTGAGTCGCAAGGTTCTGTGATCGGTTATAGAGCTTTTGTCCAACGCCACCAGCCATGGCTACGATATCACCCGTATAAGGATTCGTGATCACGATGGCAGATTGTAATTGCTGGTCGCTGCCCCAGGTTTCAGGCACGTTTTCAAGGTTTCCATATACATCATCCACGATGGCCTGAATGGTAACGTCTTCGGTTGAATAGATGCGGTAACCGCCAGTAGTCAAAAGGAGTTCGGCTGTATCATAATCGCAGTTTTTCAGATCCATAAGTGTATGTATGACGTCCTCGATGATGGCGTCCTCAAAGTAGGAATAAACACCGTCAGAAGTGGTGCTGCTCTCCTCAGAGCCGCTGGTGAAAACCAGCGGTTCGTTTTTTGCCTCAATGAACTCGTCATATGTGATATAACCCTGCAGCATCATCTGGTTGAGGATGTTCACCTGACGGCTTTTATTCGCTTCTGGGTCAATGTAGGGGCTGTACAAAGAAGGATTGTTTGTGATACCGACAATCGAAGCAGCCTCCGCAAGAGTTAAATCCTGCACGTCTTTCCCAAAGTAATAATTCGCAGCGGACCCAATTCCGTATTTTCCGCTACCAAAATAAACTTTATTAAGATACCACTCCAGTATTTCCTGCTTAGAATAATTCTGTTCCATTCTTAAGGCGCTAAAGATTTCCATGAATTTGCGCTGTACGGTAACTTCGTCACGTTCAGTAGTATTTTTGATTAATTGCTGTGTAATGGTGGAGCCGCCGAAAGTATCAGAGTTATGCAGGAACATGTTAAAAAATGCCTGAATCGTACGGAACCAGTCTACTCCATTATGAGTATAGAACCGCTTGTCCTCAATAGCGACAACGGCGTGCTCCAAATCCTCCGGGAAGTTTTCATAGGATACCCAGACACGGTCCTCAAGAGCATCCAGATGGATGGTTGGAATGTAGTCATTGGTATCAGGGTCCATTCGATAGATGATACTTGTCTGATTGAGTTTGACCTCGCTAAGATCTACGTTCAGAAGAGTGTCATCCATATTGTTTTTTATATAAACGACAAATATGCAGGCAAAAATCATACCCGTTGTAACAAGAATAAGAAGGAGTGTTCCTGCAATCTTTGCAGCAAGAGAGAGGATGTCGAGAACGGCACCCGAAAGAAAACGCCAGACTGCCAGCAGAATTCGCTTTATGCGGTCGTGCAACTGCAACACCTCACTATCTGTGGATAGTCTTATAAACACACTGATAACAATTATTTTACCACATAATGTCAATCCTGTATGACGAAAATGTAAAAATAAAATGAAACGACCAAACTCTATTGAATTTTGAAGATATAGTCTGCTTTCACGATCGTAGCTTGTTCCCATATACCTTGTTCCCATATACGTAGTAAAATTAACGTAGTTCCCAAAAAGCGGAGGTTCCAAGCGTAATATGACAGAACATATTGAATTGATTGATAACGGAAACGTGGTATTCTTATTAGGATTATTAGTTCTTGATTTTCTATTCGGTATAAGATATGATTGAAAAAGATAGATAGAGGAGGGATCACAGGTGTCGAAACAGTTTGGAGACGATATCATCACTATTACAGATGAAGAAGGAAACGATTTTCACCTCGAGCATCTGGATACCCTGGAGATAGACGGCGTCTTTTATCTTGCGTTTGTTCCAGCCGACATGGATCCGCAAGATCCTGATTACGGTATGATTCTTCTGCGTGAAGAGGAGGAAGGTGACGAGATCTATCTTGCTCAGCTTGAGAGTGATGAAGAAAAAGAAAAGATCTACGAACTCTTTATGGACAGACTTTACGGTGATGAAGAAGCGGAGGATGAGGATAGCTCGAAAGAAAAGACTTGACTGATATTTATCGTTTTGGAAATTTAAATTAGAGAATAATGACCCTGCTGTGTGCGTGATAAGCTTTTTTAAACCCACATCAAAAATAAGGGATGCTGGTCTCGCAGGGTGCGTGCAGGCCTCCCGGCCAAGCCGGATGTTGGAAGCAGAGAAGCCTTGCGACAGGCGACCCACCTGCATATATCGTGCAGGTTATAAAAAGGCTTACACGGCATAAGCGGGGCCATTTTTGTTTCTCATGTTTATGGTTTTATCAATTCATTTAGAAAAAAGAGAATATGACTTGAAACACAACGCTGATTCAGTTATAATATAAGTTAGTCTTGTTATCAGGCCCAGCGTTATTATCACTAGATCGCGAAAGGGAATGTGTATAATGAGTGCTTCCAGAGAAAAGATCCGCCGGCAAGAGGAACGTGACGCCGGTACGGATAAACGGGCACAGCAGGAATTGGACAAGAAAAAAGACGTGAAGAGGACCAAGAATCTTGCGATTCTTGTAACGACGGCATTCCTTGTGCTTGCCCTGGTGGTGGTTCTGCTCAGTACGAGCGTTCTTTATGGCCTCACGGCGATTCGCTGCGGAGATGTACGGTATAGTACTGCGGATTACAACTACTTCTACCATAATCTCTACAATAATTACTATTCTACTTATCAGAGCTACTATGGCGACTACGCACAATACTTTATGCCAGATAGCGAGACGCTGCGCGCAGACGCTCTCGAATCCATGGAAGACGCGGCTCTTCTCTACAGTCAGGCGAAGAAAGCTGGCTATGAATTATCTGAATCTGGTCAGAACACAGTGGATCTGGCAGTTCGTAGCATTGAGCTATATGCGCAGCTCAGCGGTGTTTCCAAAAACACTTATCTGCGCAACATGTATGGCGACGGCGTGAATATGCGTGTTTTTACTCGAAATGTTGAGCGGACGACCCTTGCTGCAGAATATCAGCAAGTTGTACTAGACTCTTTCGAATATTCTGATGAAGAATGCGAAGCATATTATGTAGAACATGAAGATGAGTACGATATCATCGAATATCGCTCTTATTTCATCACCGGAGCAGCCACTGAGGACGATCCAAATACCGAAGAGGATGAGACCGTAACTGCAGAGGATGCTATGGCGGAAGCTAAGATTTTTGCAGAGGAGTTCCTAGACCGTCTCAAGAAGGGCGAGACCTTTGCAGAACTGGCATATGAGTATTCAAATGAGAGTTCGACATATGAAGACGAAGATGCCACATTGCATGAGTTTCCTGGCGCCAGCCTTTCTGATTCTTATTCCGAATGGCTTCTGGATGATGCACGAACGGCGGGCGATGCTGAGATCGCTGAATACACAAGTGGCTATTACGTTGTCCAATATCTGGGCCGTACAGGGAATGATTATCTGACGAAGAACGTACGCCATGTGCTCATCCGTGCTGCTGAAGTGAATGAAGCTGACTATGAATCTCCTGCCGCTTATGATCAGGCCGTAGCAGAGGCCAGCCAGACCGCACATGACCGGGCACAAGAAATCTACGAATTATGGCTTGGTGATGACCTTACTGAACAGTCATTCATAGAACTCGCAGATGCATATTCTAACGACACCAACGCCGCGGGTGGCCTATACGAGAATGTCTATCGTGGTGAGATGCAGAAGCCTTTTGAGGATTGGTGCTATGATACTTCTCGCCAGCCGGGAGACACCGGCCTTGTGGAGACAGACTATGGCTGGCATATTATGTACTTTGTGGGTGATGGTGGCGTTTACAGAAAGGTCTTGGCTGAGAATGCTCTGAAAAATGCTGCTTATGACGAATGGGAAGCTGATTTGGAGCCGAATTATGAGTATCATACAAATCTGTTCTATAATCTGTTCTGCAAATGAAACCCAGATGAGAAGGCCGCCGGAAACGGTTTCCGGCGGCCTTCTGTATGTTGGATTAGAGAAGAAATTCTTCGCCATCGTGGGCGACTGAAACGGGGAAGGGAAGGGATGAAAAAGCGTTTAGAAGTGCCTTTTCCCCCGCATCACCGTGCCATCTGTCTGCGATATGATGAAAGATGAGCCGACGAATTCTTGACTTGGATAGAAGAGGCAATGCACTTTCTGGTTCATAATGCGTGGATTCACAAACACAAAGATCCCATATTTTGTCACCAGCTGGAAAATCTGAAAAGTCGCCACGTAAATCACCAGTATGCAGAATGCGCTTGCCTTCGGCTTCCAACTCGTAAGCATATGAGGGTACGGGTTTTTGTACAGACCAAGTCATATGTTGCGTTGGGATTGCAGTTACGCGTAGAACTCCGTCATCGAAGATGACTCCAGGAAACGATACACAGAAATTCGCTCCGTCAGAAGCTCGCAGGTGAAGGGCTGCGAGCCATCTTTCTAATGCGTTTGAAGCTCCTTCTTCTGGCAGAAAAATAGAGGGGACCACGTTGTGTTTGGAATACTTGCACATTGCTTTAACAAGAGCGTCAAGACCTCCTGCATGATCCCCGTGCATATGGGTCACAAAAACGGCACTAAGATCACATGCCATAATATTCCTTCGCACAAGCAACCCTTCGGCGGGCTCACCACAATCAACAAGATAATGTTTCTTTCCAATCTCGTATAGCGTGGAAGAGTTGAAACGGCAGTATGTAGCGTCGCCGTGGCTTGTGCCCATGGTTACGATTTTCATTCGAATACCTCTGATAAAAACAAATCTATAGCGTTGTTCTCTTAGAACGGGGAGCTGATTTGTGGCTCCCCGTTCTAAGTTGTTCAGATAATATTATTCACCAGTCTGACAACGGCAGGGTTCTGAAATTTGTTTTCCAGTAGGAGCTGATTTATGACAATAGAACCTTTTCCGCAGGATATCTCACCCATTGCAAGGACCTTATGCCAGTTGCCGTTCTCATCCTGATTTCCCGAAAGAATTACCGGTATCACGTCATTCCCCTCAAAGGTAGCATCAATGATGGGTGAGAGACGATCAAGGACACTATCGTAGAGGTATGCGAGATCATTTGGCTCCAGTCCGTTCGTAAAGGGGTGACCGGTATCGCGCGAAACGAAATAGAGGGGACTCATGCCACAGGCGGTAACAATAATCTGCCTGCCACAGATGTCATAACTGCCAGGGGTCAAGGGAGCAATTACGATCCGCTTGCCGGCGGCAACTTGCGCTTCGATACTATCGCGGTTCGCATCATATTCTGCAAACGAGATCTGCTGAAGTGGGTGCACTTCTTCTTTTGGCCAAATGGCATATGTTTCTTTTGTCCAATGTCTTATGATTCCGTTTTTCTTCGCACCAAAAAGAACGTTCATGGAAGTGCGTTGCATTGTTTCGGGAATAGTGAAACGGACGTAACCTTGAAATAGCTCAGGCTTTGCGGGAACCTCTGCCGACCATACGGTCCGGCCATCCATCTGTACCATAACGCTGATGGAATCCATAGGACCTTCATCGGATGCGAGCCATGATTCTATTTTTGCAGTTTCTCCACCAAAAAAACTGAAGCGATCGCATCGAAGGGAACAGTAGACGGGTGAGAGACAGTCCATATATGTGAAGTATGCTGGTTTTGGAGTACGACGACAGTCCATGATAGTTTTCATCCATCCGGCCGGCCACGCATCAATGAAGAGATGGATGGCGAAGGTATTTATGAATGGATTTCGTCGGAATGCAGATGTCATGAGCTTCGTGGCGAACGCCTGATGGCGGTGGCTTTCCTTTATCCATTGAGTGCGGTCCTTTGGAGTTTCGTAGAAGAAATAATGGAAGGGACCGGTCTGTGCGTTGAGAATCCTTGAGGGATCAAATGGATCAGACAACCATTCTTTAGGATACATGAGATCCATTGTATCCTCGGAATCAAGCCCTTCGGCTCCAAATTCGCCGCATCCACAGTACCAGCCGGGTTTCACGTCAAGCCACCAGCCTTTGTGGAGTTTCCCGAGGTCAAGGCCATGCCCATTGTACCATAAGGTATAACAATGGTTATCGGGCATAAGCTTGGATGGAGGATCATAATCACCGTCAACATGCTTTGTTACTCGATCCGGATTCTGTAGGTGTATGATATCGTCCGCTGCATCAAACATCTTCATCATCGCGTCTCGAGTGATCATACGGTGGGGCAGGTTGGCGGAGTTGGGAAATGGTTCATTAATATATGTGGCGAGGATGCAGCAGGGATGGGATCGGATAAGCCGCTCCATTTCCTCAGTTTGGCGAAGGACTTCGCAGTACTGATTGATCCGAACAGTTCCAAAAAGAGGCATATCCGTCTGAATCATTAGACCAAGCCTGTCGCAATAGTCGTAAATCTCATGCTGCACAGGTCTCTGGGTGAGGCGAAGAAAGTTCATGTTGCAGAGTTTGGCAAGTAGAATATCGTCAATGAGCTGATTGAAGTCACCACGCATGACATCCTGCTGTTCAAATCCCATGGTATTGGCACCACGTAGTCTAATTTCCTTCCCATTCAGGAGGAAACGGCCTTTTGGAATGGAATTGAGATCTTGACGGAATGTACGGATTCCAAAGGATCTCGACATTCTAGAAACTGGTTCGTCGTTCACGATCAAAGTAACCTGAACCTCATATAGCCAAGGGGAATCCGGAGACCAAATACGTGGTTCTGGTATGGTCACGGGAAGGATGAAGCGGTTAAAGCCATCACCGAGCTTCAGTGGAAGACTGCTGTCCAGAAGGCCGTTAGCGATAAATTGTGCCTCTGTTAGCGTGTCTCCGATACCGGTAGCGATACGGGTCGACGGAATGAGACGCAGTGCATCTACTGCTATACATTCAAAGTTCCGGCCAAAAACGGAAATCTCGAACTCAATATTCGTTGCACGACTGCCTTCTCCGTGGCATTCAACCCAAATTTCGGAATTTGTGTCGTTGAAACGGGGAAAGATATCCGTTATATGGCAGACAGGGCGTGTCTCAACAGTAACGTGTTGAAAAACTCCGAAACCAGGGGGACAATGATGCCATCCACTGTAAGCGTCGTCCCAACCCGGACCAGTAGCGGCATAAACCTTATCACCGGTCATGCCATCGCCGTCTATATTTGAATTCGCCATCATTACGTTGTCGTTTCGGACGAGGACGCGAAGTACGTTTACACCAGTATGGACGCACTTCGTAATATCAAATTCAAAATGAGCAAAAAAGCCTTCGTGACGTCCTACAAAAACATCATTGACAAATACTTCGGCGATATAGTCAACACCGTCGAAGCAAATGTAAGTGGCTTTCCCGTCAACAGGCGTATATTGAAAGCTCGTTGTATACTCTGCATAATGCTTACCAACTGGACCGCAATAATATGGAATACGTATGGAAACAGGTTCTCCGCCGTCAAGTCGATAAGTAAAGTCAAATAGTTCTATTGTCTCGACTCCAGTTTCAATAGCTGGAGCGTGATTCTCAAGGAAAGGAGCGTATTGACTCCGAATGGCGGCAAGAGCAGCGATAAGATCTTCCTGAGATTCGATTTTGGAGGTAGGAATAAAGGCGCCGGAATCTCCAGAGACAAGGGGAAGTACTGTATCAGGAAGAATGGGGGGATCAATTGGGCGAAGACCACGCTCCAAAGCAGGACGATAACCGGCTGCGATCTCAGCGAATCTATCGTTTTTCATGTAGCACCTCGTGTTATATCATTTTGTCGTCTTCAAGACGGAACAGATTCTGGAAGATCCCGAACATCATCTTTCGTGTCTCTGGAGGTTGCTCCCGCATCGCTCGACTCATTACAAGCAGGTTTTTCAGTTTTGAACGATCTAATTCAGTCAATGTACGAGCACCCGTTGAGTCCAGGATCTCAAAAACACAGTTTAGAACGGATCTACGTTCTTCAAGAGACATAGATCCAATCCACTGTTTGAAGGCCTCATCAGTGATTTTACCGAACCTAGAGCGATTGGAAAGTCTCTCAAAGCTCGTTCGATCTACCTGCCAGGAGAAGGGATCATGTTGCATAACCCCATTCTCTGTGCTGCGGATAAGAAAGCAACGTCTTTTATCCTGTTCCAATAATGTTCCAACGATGGAGGACTGAGGGATCAATGTAAACACGCGGTTCCGTATTGCTTGATACCCGGGTGTCTCATAAAAAGCTGGCAGAAAACCGGGGCCATCATTGGAAAATGCTGTGATGATTCGAGCTTGTACTTTTGACGGCACATCAGCAGCAGCACGTATGCTCAGGTGTCCGCCCTTGGAGTGGCCGCCTAAACGCATTCTCCCATAATGCTCACTGGCGATTTGAATCACGTATTTTACTGCGTTTACCTCTGCAGGAACTGGAACGTCAAGACATAGATTCAAATTCTCTTTCCAGCCTGCGATGGTGTCATCAGTTCCTCGAAAAGAAAGAAAGAGAGTAAGATCCGGTAAAAGATATGTCGTGGCGGAAAACTGCGTGACTTCGACATCGTCTACATGGTTCACAAAAGCGCAAACTCGTACGTCTCCGAAGCGCTTGCTTTCAGAAGCACTCCTGATGATATCCATAACTCGTTCAGGGATGAGCAGAGCTAGCTTCGATTTTCTGCCGGAACGATTATCGAACCAAGACATAGCCTCGCGAAGTGTGGGCTGCGGTCCGCTGACAGAGGATGGAATTAGCTGTTCAAGATCAAGGAAAGAACACATCGAGAGGATAAGATTATCTACTTCATTGAAAGGTGCTGTTGTGAATGAAAGATCTCCGCGCCAATGGAGATAATCCAACGGATTTGACATTGCAATCTCCTTTTGATATGACTTGTTTGAAGACATCATACAAGTCTTCCAAAAGCATGTCAAGGAAAATGCAGTAGCATTTTCATCACATTTTCATTATAATATCAGTGGGTAAGCTGCGTCTCCGTAAAGGCCCAAAATCGATTTATTGGGAGGAGTATCAATGAAACAGATTATTGTTCAGGCACTTGAACGAGAGAGATTTGCACGTTATGGCAGTTACTATACTTTAGAAGAACCGGATGGTTATCCGCTTTCTGGAGAACTGCATCGTTTCTTCCCGGATCGAATCACAGCAGCTTATCTTGGAGAGGTCGGCTTTTCTCCAATTTTCGTGAAGAAACCAGAACGTATGATAATCACTGATGTTGAATACCACACCACCACATGTGAGTTGATCCTGCCGCTTAATGACAGTATGATAATCCATGTCGCACCGGCATCTGCCGGTATGCCTGTTACTGATCTCACAGAGGCCTTTCTGGTTCCGAAACACACCATTGTCCGACTGAACGCCGCAATCTGGCACCTAGCACCACTTCCTGCAACGGTTCCGGAGCTTCATGCTCTCATCATATTGCCGCAGTGTACATACGCGAATGACTGTACCGTGATTAGACTGTCGAATGAGCAGCAGTTTGAGATTGTACAAAGGGAAATCTGAAGCTTCGAATAACATCTTCGAGTCGAGCGTTATTTCGTAATCAAAATACTTATTATTATATAGCGGTAGGAATCACCTCGATATCATGATTCCTACCGCTAATTGTCTTGAAAAAATGGAGTTATTTCACAAAAGCATAGCAAAACAGGCGTATTATCATTTAGAAACGTCTGTTACTGATGTGATAGTTTCTGCGATGGGGCTTCTTAGACGGTGTTGAATTTTGCGTTTTGGCAGAAGAGGAGATGGAACGCTTTGAGTTTCGGTTTTCCCGGTTTTTACGGATTTGAGAAAGGATAAAAGTCTGGATGCCGATATAGAAAGAGATTAAAAAATATAAATCCCCTAAGATAAGGATGACCAATGCGAACCAGGCGAGTGCTTTCACCTCGAGCAATGTCGTGAGACTGCAAAGCCATGCTAAGACAAGGGTTGCTGCAATGAAGAATGTCTCATTCACGACAAGCGTAGAGAATCTGTCGCAGTCATATGCATAGGTGAAGAGAGAATTCCAGAATCGCTCAAACTTACCTGGCGCTCCTTCTTTGTGGGTTATAGATGAGCGTTTCATCTGATCCTTTTCGATAACTCCCGGTACTGTGTTTCATAACCGGGCTTTCCAAGCAGGGCGAACATATTGACTTTATACGCTTCAACACCCGGCTGATCGAATGGATTCACACCAAGCATGTAACCTGAAATACCACAGGCAAGTTCATAAAACACGACGAGTTCTCCGAAAGATTCTGCACTGCGTTCCGGGATACAGATGGTCATGTTGGGAACACCGCCATCCATATGTGCAAGAGCAGTAGCCGCGAGCGCTTGGTGATTTACCCATGTGAGATCTTTCCCAGTCAGGAAGTTCAACTGATCACTATTCTGGAGATCGTCCGGGATGAGCAGGGAGGCAGAAGCGTTTTCCACCTTTATGAAAGTCTCCATAAGGATACGTTTGCCTTGTTGGATATACTGTCCCATAGAATGAAGATCGGCGGTGTTATCTACAGAAGCAGGGAAGATTCCAATATTATCTTTTCCTTCACTTTCCCCGTAAAGCTGCTTCCACCACTCACCAGTGAATCGAAGGGCAGGATCAAAAGCAGCGAAGAGTTCAATCATTTTGCCCTGACGATAAAGTCCGTTGCGTACAGAAGCATAGAGAAGAGAACAGTTTATAGATCCGTCCTCGCTGCGACCCGCTTCAAAAGCTGATTTTGCACCGCGAAGCAAGGCATCAATGTCAACGCCTGCGACAGCGAGAGGAAGAAGTCCAACGGGAGAAAGAACAGAATAACGTCCGCCAACGTCATCAGGGATCACGAAGGACTCATAGCCTTCCCGGTCCGCAAGTGCCTTTAGTACACCTCGGGCTTTGTCTGTGGTTGCATAGATACGTTCGCGAGAACCGTCTTTCCCGTATTTTTTCTCAAGTAAATCTCTGAAAATCCGAAATGCGATGGCAGGTTCTGTAGTGGTACCAGACTTGGAAATGACATTCACAGAAAAGTCACGGTCACCGATCAATGCGATGATTTCACGGACAGCATCTGCCGAAAGTCCATTTCCTGTAAATATTACATCTGGGGTATCTTTTTGGAGATAATTGTAGTTGGGGGATTTGATGAAATCCAAGGCAGCTTTGGCTCCAAGATAGGAACCACCAATGCCGATTACGACAAAAACCTTGGAATCATTTCTGATTTTCGCTGCAGCCCAACGAATATGTTCAAGTTCCTCATCGTTTTTGCCGTCAGCAAGATGAAGCCATCCCGTAAAGTCACTGCCTTTACCAGTGCCATCAAATAGGGATTGCATTGCCTTGCGGCCTTCATCTAGAAGGTGATCGAGTGTTTTAGAGTCAAGCCAGGATGTCGTGTTTTGGATATCAAGACTTAGATGCATTTCGGATTCCTCTTTCCTGTCTGTAATCAGGCAATTCCAAGCATGGCTGCGCCGATGATTCCAGCGTCGTTCCCAAGAGAGGCCTTGACAGCCTTAGGTGGCTCGATAAGTCCATTACCATAGCTGTATTCAGCAATATATTTATTGAGGGGTACCATAAGAT